>OQVR01000066.1_pt1 | contig 34606 bp, 30 predicted proteins | sample 1691521 | NCBI WGS metagenome assembly OQVR01 (sample SAMN03418256, study PRJEB22391) | human gut metagenome | biome: human-gut; feature: organic feature; material: feces | host: Homo sapiens | place: Tanzania | collected 2013-01
CGATATGCGTCAGCGAAAGCAGCCACCTGCTCCCCCACCACGTGTTCCCGAAACCATTTGCCATAACTTTAATGTTTGTTATCACAAAGATAGCAATCAATGGGTTTCCACACAAGGTCTTCACACTCTCCAAACGCTCTGTAGTGGATAAAAAAGCCTTATTTATCCACTATACGAATAGTTTTGGATAAAATACAACGTTAGCCTAATAGTTAAGCCCAAAGTGCCAAAGCGGAATGACATTGCCGTGGGCATATTCAATGTCGTCTTTCACAATTATGCCGCCAGCTATTCCTTCTATCTGCTTCCGTCCTTTTTTGCGGCCACCTATCTCAAAAGTGTTTTTGCCAATCACAAAATCCGATTCCTTAGACGAGATGACATCGTTACGGACCTTCGTCTGATTATAGAAAAAGGTCTCCCGGACATTACCGATGTCAACCGAACTTCCCGACAGCGCATACATCAAGTTAGGGTTGTCGATGTAAACTTTCTCTACCTTTCCCAATCCACGGAGCCCTCCTGTGTCATCCCGAAGTTGGCCGATAAGGCCGGTCTTTTCCATATAGGTCAGATATTCAGGAACATTGTTCTTGCTCACCCCTATCTCCACAGCCAGTTTCTCCATACTCGGTTTGTAAGGAGCCAGTGAGGCTATGACGGCAAGCATCTTCTTCAACTTGCGGGCGGTGGAAGCCTTCAGGTTGGCGTGCTGGGCGATGTCAGACTCAATCGTCCGCGACACAACCTGTTGCAGACGCATCTCGAATCCTATCTCACCCGAAAAAGGATAATACCCCTTCCTCAAATATTCACGGAAATATGGCAACGGATGCTCAATGCCTGTGACTTCTCCCTTCCCAGTAAGAATTTCTTCCAATGAATATGTCGGTGAATCAACTTTGTGGAAGAGTTTAAGATACTCTCTGAACGAAAGTCCGCTCATCGGATAGACCAGCGCGCGGCGACTCAGATCCGCGGCACCGTCCTCGATATCCAAAATAGAAGATCCAGTGAACACCACGTGCAAATCTGAATGAACATCATAAATCTGCTTCAGTTCCCTTGACCAGTCACTATACTTATGTACCTCATCAATGAACAAATGCGTTCCCCCATCCTTTACAAACTCATCCGCCAGATCGGATAATCTATGGTCAGCGAAATACGTGTGGTCAGCCGAAACATAGAGGAATCGTCCTTTATCTTGATTTCCAAGAATATACTGCCTTATCATCGTGGACTTTCCGATTCCTCTCGCCCCGGTGATCCCGACAAGTTGCGCCTCCCAGGGAATATCCTGATAAAGATACCGATGAAACCCCGTGGGAGTTTTCCGCAGCATCTCCATCATATATTCATAAAGTTGTGTGTCAATCATAATAACATGAATTTGTATAACTTCCGCGCAAATATAGCAATTTTCCCTCATTGAGGGAAGAAAACGCAGGAAAATCATCACTCATTGAGGGAAAAAACGCCGCATTGATTGATCAACAGAATCGTGAGCTGATTTTCTGTTCCACCCCCTGAGTGGAACAACCGGAACAAGTGGAACAGAAAAGTCTCCCCGGAGCAGCGATATGGCGGGTTATCCCTGGAAATTGTTGACCGGGTTTGTTCCAAATGTTCCACCTGTTCCATTCCCCTGGTGGAACGGAACAACAGTCTGCTGGGATTAGTAATCCAGCTCGTTGTTCAGGAAGGTAATGACGGATTCGAGGTCGTCTTCCAAATCTTTGATGCGAGATTCTTGGTTGAAGTTCTGTTCCTCCAGCTCAGAAATCTTTCCCTGAAGACAGTCAATAGTAGAATTCAGCCGCGTGATTTCTTCTTGTTGGTCGGACTTGCCATTCTGCCTTGTGTAGCAGCTACAAGATGAAACCAGGGCGGATAAAGCGAGGAGAAGAAGTATAGAAAAACGTGGCATAGCTACTTGGTTTGGTCATTTAGTAACAGGCAAAGTTATAAAATGTAATACTGTTTTTCAAGAGCTGTGGGGACTTATATGCAATTCTATGCAAGTTTATTACAAGCATTTCAATGAAAAATTGTATCTTTGTTTTTGTTATCCTCACAGGTAACTTTTTACATACAGGAAAGCGTTTAGCTTTGTTCCTTACTGATGAATCTGGACAATTCGTAGTGACGGGAATAATGTTTAATCGCTTATGCTTGGCTATATCTGGGTTCGCCCACGCTATAGCAAAGCGTGAGCAACCGAACCTTATTCGTCACGCGAGGCCGTCCAGAGCCGATCAGTAGAATGAGTCTAAAGTGGCTCACGCTTTCTGCGAATAAGGGACTATTTCACCAAAGAGCCACTGGTGAACAGGAGAAATAAAGAATGAAATCATTTTTCTCTATTGCATCTCTGGCGGCATCCATTGCCTCCTTGTGCTTTGTATCCTGCTCATCACCGATTAACACCATAAATGATCCGCACTTCGACGAGAACGGTATCTATCTTGACAGTCTCGGTGCTACATTCCAGGCCATAATGCCGACTTCTCTTGACTTTTATGTCGAGGTCAGCGGCAGTATGAATGGTTTCTTCCGGGCCAATAAGGCGACCGCATTCAAGACTGATGTTTGGGCGATTGTTTCCAATTTCGGTAGCCCCGGTGTCTCTGTGTTGTCAAATACCGGCACTCAGGCAACGAGATATACGGGAGACCAATTCCGTAGCAGGATGAATTCAGGTGGCTTTGTATCTACAGCTGAGACCCAGGTACCCGCAATGCTGGAGAGCATCCTGTCGAAGCTAGATTATGAGAATGGTGCTGTAGCTGTCTTGATTTCTGATATGAAGTATAGCCCTGTCGGCAACAGAGCCCTTCCTGTTCTTCTCCAGCAGTATGCAACAGACATTAGGAATATTGTAGGCAAGTATCCCGGTTCGGCATATAGCCTTGTAGGTGCTTATTCTGAATTTCTTGATTCAAGGGGTAACGTAGCTTGCGAAAAGTCTCCGTATTACTACCTTGTTATCGGCAAGGATGTGTGTGTGGCCGAGATACGCAATTGCATTACCACCATCCTTTCCGACCGGGAGAATTATCTGGACAATATCGAGACGGGATTTGATTACAAGCGTCCAGCATATGGATTCGGTGTTCCTGACAATGTAATTCAGTTGGATGATGAACCGACTTTCTACAATTACGATGTCTCCTATTCCGATACCTGTAAAGTGGTGCTGAATCTTGACCTTTCTGACTTTCGTTGGCTGATTGCAAGTGATGAAGATGTCCTCAGAGAGTGTCTTAAGGTTAAGGCAGCTTACGGCTCCGATATAGAGATTGGCAAAATCAATGTCAACATTAACAACCACAATCAGAAGAAATTGGAAAGACTTGCCGTCGCTTCAGTTGAACTGAAACTTTGGAATATGCAGATGGATGCAGATGTAATCGAATGGACCTTGGATCATCCGGAGTATTCTGTTACCGATACCTTCATGCAGATACAGAACGCTGCCGCTGAAGCAGACCTAACCGGTTCCTTCTCCCTGGCAAATTTCATTCAAGGCATATTCCAGGCCGTCCAGAACCACTGGAACCAGGAGCCTAATCGAATCTTGATTTCAAAAAGCAACTAACATATGAAGATTGTTGACATTTACGGATGGGGGCTTCCCAAGCAGGCGGATTTCCTCAACCACTTCAAAAACAACGACACGCTGTACAATCAAGCTCGAGCATTGTGGAGCAAGCTTGATTCTTGTACTGTTTGGTTTATCGTTGCATTCGTAGTTATTGCACTGGTCTTCGCCATCATCTACTACGGGCCTTATAACAACAAGCCTCGTCGTCACTACAAAGTGAAGCACTGGCTTATCTGGATGGGTATCACGACCCTTGTCACCTTCGTTGTTACGTTGGTGATAGGACTGATTATGGTCAAATCTCCTCTTGCGGCAAGATACGGCCTGATTCTCAGAGTCAGCGGTGTCAACGTCCTCTACGGCATCGGAATTTATTTCATTGCTGCTCTTCTGGTCTGCAATATGCCTTTCCTGAAGACTAACGCATACAGGTTCCTTAAAATCGGCAAGTAGTTATGGCAAATAAAGTTTTCGTTTTCTGCATTGGCGGAACTGGCCTCCGGGTAATGAAAGCCATCACGATGCTCGCTGCATCTGGCGTAAAGACGAATGGCTATTCCATCGTCCCTATTATCATCGACCCTCATATTGACCTGGAAGAGAAGACCAAGGTTGAGAATCTTATCAACGACTATATCAGCATCTACAAGTATGCGACAAAGAGCGAGGGGCAGCAGATGAACCCGCTTGAGGGATTCTTCAACACGGAATTCCTCCGCCTCGCAGAGATCGATGATGAGCAGAATAATACCAGCGCCAGCATGGCGGAACGCCGCACATTCGGAGAATATATGAATATCGGCAATCTCAGCAATGATGACGTGAACAATTTCTTCGTTCAGACGCTATTCTCAAAGGAGAATCTTACAAATAGCCTCTCCGTAGGCTTCAAGGGCAACCCGAATATCGGAACCGTAGTCCTGAACGAGATGGTTAACGGTGCTGACTGGTACAGCGCATTCACCCGCCACTGCGAGAATGGAGACCGTGTCTTCATCATCAGCTCCATCTTCGGCGGCACCGGCGCTTCCGGTTATCCGCTCATCGAGAAGAAGATTCGCGATGCGGAAGGTTTCCCGAATGTCCAGCGGGCAATCATGGGTGCCGTGACGGTGCTTCCTTATTTCTCTCTGGAAGATCCGACGGCCTCCGGAAGTGACATTGATTCTTCCAGCTTCTTCACAAAGTCCAAGTCCGCCCTCAGCTATTATGAGAATACCGTCAAGTCGGATTATCTCTATTACGTCGGAGAGCAAACCCTACGTGCCAATTACAAGAATAATGAAAAGGAGCAGAAAGACCTGGCTCATTTCGTCGAGCTGGTAGCTGCCACCGCTTTGTTCGACTTCCTTGCCAAACCAAAGCCCGATGCACCTCAGGCGCTTACACGTGCTATCTACGATGACAAGGTCGCTCTGGACCTTGCCTCCCTGGGCACCGGCTACAAGGGAATCGTCAAGAACGTGGCTGATATGATGCTGCTTGACCTTCTCGTGAAGATTCTTCCCGAGGAATCGCAGTTCCCGCTAAAGAAGGACCGCAAGATGAACAAGGACTTCTACAGGGACCACGCTTTCGTTGCACTCGATCAGTTCACGAAGGGTTTCTATCAGTGGTATAAGGAGTTGTCCGAGAATGCTCGTGGATTTACCCCTCTCAACCTTGTCGGTCCGGGCAAGGAACTTACCGCCTGGGTAAAGGGCAACTCCCTAAAAGGCAAGGATGAATCCTACTACCTCCTTGAAATGATTAAGGCCAGCAACAAGGGCAACGGAGAAAAGCACGACAACATCTTCCGTTATTTCTTGGAGTTTGCCTATAGCGCCATCAATGTTTACACCAAAAATCTGTAGTTGAATTATGAGTAGCATAGATATCAATATCATACAGAGAGGCATCACCAACAATTTTGAGTGGTCGGCTGAGCAGGGACACATCACTGCTGCAGATTTGGGTAAAATCGGCGAGCAGCGCACCGACAACTGCGGCGCCCTGAATGCGCTGCCTACTCCTTTCGCCCGTTTCTTCGTGTTCAAGGAGGCTTTCCGCCGTGTGCTGGAGGATAAACTTGACCCCGAGAACAAACCTGCCGGTAAGGCTTACGAGCATCTGGTGTCCAATACGCTAGACGTATTCGAACTGCTTTATAATCTGAAATATCACGAGAATCGCTGGAAGAGCCAGGACCGCCGTATCGTAATTAAGGAGTGGAACTACGCTGACCAGATGAAGGTTCTCAAGAATGACGTCCCCATCCTGGGCAATGTCGTTGAAAGTTATTTCAAGGAAGATCTCGGAGAGGCTTCCAAGAAATTGTTCTTCATCATTCTGGAAGACAAGGGCAAAGAATGCCTGTTGGCAACAAGTTCTCCGATGACCGGCTTCATCACGCCTCCGGATCTCGACCTTAAGACCGTGACCCGTGCAGGACGGAAAGAAGAAGATTTCATCGGCGAAATCTATCAGGCGCTTAATATCACTCCTCTTACCAGAAAAGAGGGCGGCAAGTATTTCAAGGATATTCTTCTCTTTGAGAATAGAAGCGAGGACTTCAAGAATTATATGTACAACAAGCTCTTCTCTGGCGGCGCCACTATTGATGCCCGTTTCACCGAGTTGAGGAACTATATTCAGGCCTTTTCAGCAGACCGGCAGATTACAAACCGCTGGTCTGATGATGACTTGGAGCCGGTTTATTCCGTGGACAATTCTCCGCTGGAGGTGAACGGTATTCCCATCTACTGCAGCAAGGCCACCGATGTCATCAACTATCTAACAGATGCAATCATCCGTCTGCCTTATAAGATTGATTCCGATAAGTTCGTGACGCTCATCTTCACGCCCGACAGCGCAGACAGGGATTATGACTATCTCCTCCCGTTGACCAAAGAAGGCCTTGAGCATCTTAAAGCCGGTGACCTCAAGATAACCGGCACCAAGAAATCCTACGGTGATGTCAACGTAACGCTGGTGTGCAATGGAAAGAGGCACGAGCGCTACTATACGACTGATAAGAACCCGACTGCTGGTAAAGGCACCGTTCTCGATCTGTCCCTTGCCAAAATCAATTTTGACATTGCTCTCTTCCCGAATGTGCTTTCGTACAAAGCAGAGGAGAACAACTACTTCAAGATTCTTGTGGCCGCTACGGACCAGAACGAGAACAAGACATTTTCTGTTGCCAATCTTGCCTTGGACTTCTATGCAACCGACAAGGCAGGAAAGTATATACATGTTGAAGAAGCAACTGATAACACGTATGAAAATGGCGTAAAAGCGCCGTTCATCCGCTCCCAGCAGGATAGCGACAACGACTGTGGCACCAAGTATTACGAGGTGTTCAATACTCCTTTCGACGCCATTTGCGCTGAACTATACCTGGAAGGAAAGGCTTATCCCTTCGCCATCATTCCAAAATGGGACAAATCAGAACCGTCCGAGAAGACATTCTCATACGCTATCGACCTTGGTACGTCGAACACGTATATCTCTCGTAGGGAGAGCGGCCGGATGACTGAGCCTCAGCAACTGAAGATGGACCAGCAGATTGTCAACTATCTCCACGCAAAAGAGGAATCCGTCCAGAAGGGTCTGATTTCCAGAATCGAGGGAAAGATTCCAGAGGCCTTCAAGACTCTTGTGAAGACCGAATTTGTTCCCGCGCTTATCGACGACAAGACCTATCGGTTCCCAATCCGCACAGCCCTGTGCGTCACCGGTGACGATACCAGGAAACCCGTGCTGTTCGACAACAGCAATATCGCCTTCTTCTATGAGAAGTTCCGTGGTGCCGGCAACCAGACTGTCATCACCAACATTAAGTGGGCTGAGGATGAGAAGAATCTCCGTGTCTTCATCCGTGAAATCCTCCTCCTCATAAAGGCTGACATCCTGCAGGAAAACGGTGTTATCTCTGGCACTGAGGTCATCTGGTTCCGTCCGCTCAGCTTCAAAGAGAGCATTCGTAGGAGCTTTGAGAAGATCTGGAAGGAAGAGGCTTCCAATATTCTGAATCTTGATTCTGCCGAGCAGCAGTTGAAGTGCTATACCGAATCCGAGGCACCGTACTACTACTTCGCCACTAAGGCCGCTTTCCAGAATGTGGAATCCGTGGCCGTGATGGACATCGGTGGCGGCTCGACCGATATTGTGTACTACGCAAAGGGAGAAGCCAAGATTGCCAATTCCGTCCACTTCGGTTGCGATGTGCTCTGGGAGAACGGTTATAACCAGTTCGTTAACGCAAGGGACAACGGCATCTTCAACCACTACAAGGACAAGATTAACTTTGAGACTCCTGAACTGAAGGAACTGTATGAGGCGATGCTCAAGTCGAACAATACTTCGACACGTGATATCATCAACCTCTGGATAAGCAACGATAGGGAGACCGAGATTTCCAAGAGACTGAGGAAAGACCATATCTCAACCTTCGTCTATCACTACACCGCTCTCGTGTATTACATGGCATCCATGTTCAAGGCGAACGAGCTTCCTTACCCGAGAACCATCATATTCAGCGGAAACGGTAGTAAGTACATTGACAACTATATCACTGATACCGTAGCGTTCCTGAAGCAGATTACGGAACTGGTCGTTTCGAAGGTTTACGACAAGGCCATTTCCGACATAGAACTGGTTCTCCCGGACGAGCGCAAGGAAAGCACCTGCTACGGCGGTCTTTATCATCGTATCGGAGCTGTTGAGCCGAAGCCCGTCGTTTACCTTGGCGATGGAAACAACAATGAGTACAAAGATGTTGAGGCCGTCAATGCGGCTTACACGTCTGGTATGAAAGACAAGCTCGGACTTGAAATCGCTGCGATGAACAGAATCTACAAGGAAGTTTTGGATGCTCTCATCCAGCAGTCCGTCATCGAGCAGGTTGATTCTGCCAAGATGAAGGAGGTCGTGGACTCTGTTGTCAAGGATGCGCTGGTTTCCAAGTTCCAGACCGAGATTCTGGACAAATACATGCTCCAGGAGCCGTTTAACGATACTCTGTTCTTCCTGCCGGTTGTAGAGGCCATCTTGAAACTGACAGGCATTTATAAGCGATAAAACATGAATTTTTTCCAGTTTCTCGACACATATCCCTGGGTTAGTGTCGCTGCTTTTGCAGCAATCCAGCTTTGGTTCTTCTTCAGTACTCAGTTAAAGCTGAATGAATTAAGTCACTTTTTCCCATCCAAGAAATGGGAAACTTATGGCGATGAGGAGCATTTGACTTTGATTGCCGAGCCAGAAGATTCCAAGAATGCCCAGGAACTGGTCAAGGAGATTAATGACTATATCACGAAGACAAACGGTGCAGTAGAATATGCTGTCATCAAGGATAAAACGGAACGCCGCATTGACTCCCTATATGAATTTGCAACGTCCAAGATTTCTTTCCCAACATACCTTGGTCTTATGGGAACTTTCTTCGGCGTTTACATCGGATTGAAATGCTTCAATGCAGGCTTGGGCCAAGGTGACGGTGGTATAACGGACCAAATGGTCAAGGAACTAATTGGCGGCATCATCGTTTCAATGGTGACGTCGTTGGTAGGTCTTGTCTTGATGACCATCAGCAATATCCACGCGAGCAATGTACAGAAGAAGGTTGATACTCAGAAGGATGAATTCTTTGAATTCCTACAGATGTCGGTAATCCCGACCTTGGGAACGAATGTATCTTCCTCGCTCAATAGACTGAGAAGTACTATCGGCAACTTTGAGCCGTCATTCCGTGCTGTCATAGAAGAATTCAAAGCTGCTTTCCGTGACTGTACAGATATGTTCAAGGGGACGTTTGCCGAGAATGCTGAAGTTCTTACCAAGGCTGTTGCCGAGATGGGCAGCAATATGACGCTCATCAACGAGAACATCCAGAAGCAGGATCAACTCTTAACAACCCTACGTCAGAGAGATATGGTCACTACTCTTGACAAATTCGTTACAGCCGCCAACAGTTTTGATTCTGTGACCACATCCATCCAGAAACTGGAAGAGGCCAAGGAAAGAATCATCGCCTCCACCAATACGCTTGCTGACAAGCAAGAAACTTATAACAAGTCTCTGGAGATTCCTACAAGACTTTTGCAGCAGGTCAACTCCATTCTCGATCGCGTTACTACATTTGAGCAGAGCATCAATGCCCTTGGCGTTAACATAGCACAGACACAGCTCCTTGGCAATACGCAAATTAACGCAATAGAGGCGCAACTGAGCGCCCTCAAGACGAAGCACAGCCTGGTTTACCGGTATCAGGATACTCAGGTCGAAGAACTTGACAAGATTTACAAAGAGCAGACGAAAGCTGTCAATGATCTTTCCGACGCATTCCGCCGTGCCGTTTCCCAGAACAGAGACGATATTGAGAAGGCTATGCAGGACTTCAAAACCGCCTATGATACTATCGTCAGAGAATGCAAGAGTGGAGTTGAGCAGAAGTTGGAAGAGTTCATTACTGCCCTTAATAAGACGCTGGATGTCGAGGACGCCAACAGGAAATTGTCTAACCTTGATCGTCTCCAGGCTCTTGAAAGTGGCCTTGGTGAAATCAAGACAGCCCTTGCTGACAAGACAGCCCTTGCAGATGTTTCCAAGGCCGTTCGGGAAGGCAACGCTAAGATTGAAGATTTGGCTCGTCGACCGATTGTCGTCCAGCGTGCTGCTTCTTCCTCTGGCAACAATTCCGGAGGTGAAGAAAAACGCAGAAAACGCGGCATCTGGCCATTCAGACGTAAGTAGGTTAGAAGATGCGAAAGAAAGGCAACAAAGAATCCTTCTGGCCCAGCTACGTGGACATCGTCACCACCTTGTTTGCTATCATGGTGGTGTTGTTTGCCGTGTCGTATAGCCGTTTCCGCGTGAAGGAGGCCGAGTTGAGGAAAATCGCAGATAAGTACGAAGAAATCAAGAAAATCTACCAAACTGTAGAGAATATTGATTCCACCTACTTTGCGTATGACTCAACTTATGTGAAGCACATCTTCAAGATTCAGGTGACCTATCAGAAGGGTGAATTCGACCTTTACAAACTGATGGCTGACCGTACGAACCGAGCTGAGGCAGATACTCTTCGCAAACGCATTATTGCTGCTGGCCAGGAGATTAAGAGAACTGTACAGAATCTCCAGAATATGCACGATAAAAAGCAGGACATCAAGTATTTGGTTGTTATTGAGGGGCAGGCATCCGCGGATGGGTATTATGTAAATCCATACTTTAACAACGATGTTCTGAGCTATCAGCGTGCTCTTGAACTTCATCGATTCTGGAAAAAGAACGAGATTGATTTCTCGGCAATGCCTAAGTGTGAACTGGTCATAAGCGGCAGCGGCGAAGGTGGGGTTCCGAGGGACACAACACGGGAGGAATTCAACCAGCGCTTCCTGATTCATATTGTGCCGGTCATCGGCAATATACGAATGGATGACACACAGAAGTCCGTTGTCAGCAGGTGATGCACAGGATGTTAAGCATAGGTTTCATTTTCATTTGCATCCTCCAGACTCTTGTGGGTTGCATCAGCTATCCGGACGCCGGAAATGAGGTTCGGTTGGAGTTGCCGTCTTATTCTGACAAGGATTGCATCATCGAATACAATGGCTATACTGTCTCATACAATGAATCAGCGCGTATCCCGTCTTGGGTTGCTTATGAACTGACTGCTGATGAGGCAAACGGCACAATTGGTCGCAGTGGTAAGAACTTCCGGCCGGATGATAAAGTAAAGGTCGTTCAGGCTGACAATTACGACTATCGTGGTTCAGGATGGTCTCGTGGTCATATGGCTCCTGCTGGAGATTTCAAATGGGATGACGGGGCAATGTGGGACACATTCTTTTACACTAATTGCTGCCCGCAGGATGAGAAACTGAACAACGGCAGTTGGAACGTCCTGGAGAATAAAGTTAGGACTTGGACTCGGCAGTTTGGAAGTGTTTTTGTCGTTACCGGTCCGATTGTGGGTCAAAACCAGGCTGGCAAGATAGGCACTCACCAGATTACCGTTCCTGATGCTTTCTTCAAGGCGCTCCTGGTTTACAAAGATGAGTCATATCACGGTATCGCATTCGTGATGTTCAACAATCCTACTACGCAAAGACTTCCAGAAAGTTATTTGAGCATCAATGAATTGGAAACAATATCTGGGCTTGATTTCTTCCCGTCGCTGGATGATTCTATCGAAGAAATAGTCGAGAATGAAGTGGACTTGAAATTCTGGAATATACGATGAATAAGAGCGACCGTAAGAAGCTGCATACAGGCTTGTACATAGGATTGGCGATAGCGCTTATTCTGTGCCTCTTTCCGATGCCGTATGGCTTCTACCAGTTTGTCCGGTTCGCAGCAATGGCCATCTTTACATATCTGGCATACTGCGAATACAAGAACGGTTACGTGGACAGGATGATCTTGTTCATCGTCCTCGCCATTCTCTTTCAGCCATTTGCCAAGATTGCCCTTGGAAGGGTTCTCTGGAACATTGTCGATGTGATTGTGGCTGGGTATCTGATTTACCTTGTTGTACGGAATAAAAAGAATTGATTATGAGATTTATTCGATGCATTATCATCGTCCTGACATCGGCTTTTATAGTCGCGTGTTCCAGTTCCAATATTCCTCAAAAGCTTGATTCTTTTGTTGACAATGCTGAGCTTAATAGCAGCGATTACGATGCTGAGGATTGGCAGAAATCAATGCTCCAGTATGAGAGATTAGTTGAGGAATACAGTAACTCCGGAAAGGAGTACACTGATGCTGAGAAGCAAATGACAGCGAGGGCGATGGGGCGTTATCACTCACTTCTTATCAAGAATGGAGTTGAGCAGTCTGCCGCCTATCTCAAAGAATTAGAAGCCATTCTTCCTTCATATCTGGAGGGGCTGGTTGATGGACTTGGTGAAAACTCAGAGGAATTGGGAAAGACCCTGGAAGGGATTTTCAATAGCGAAGAACTGGAAAAGGCCTTTGAGGGCCTGGGTAATAAGCTAGAAGAAATCTTCGAAGGAATCGAAGAAACGAAGTAACGCACTGATAGCGAACTCTATTTGTTGAGAATATAGTTGCACCTGGGATAATTGGAGCAGCCGTAGAACTGCCCGTATTTCCCATTCCGAAGGACCAGATTTCCGCCGCATCGAGGACACTTTCCGCTGGCCACTGCTGAGTCCCTGCGTTCTTTGTTGCGATAAACATTACCAAGGTGCTCTTTGCGGTCAGACTCCGAGGTGGAGATCACCTCAAGAAGACGCCTGCGATAAAAGTCCATTTGATCTGATGACAGAACGGCATCCCGGTATTGCTTGATGTATGGCACCACATTGTACATATTCAAGACCGGGTGCTGCGCAGTGACATTTATCTCCGTATCGCTTGGGAAAACGACAATCCCATAGACGGGGACATCGTCACTAAACACGAGCTTCCTTAGCGTCTTGATGTGCCCGTCATTCTGCCATATCGGATTTCTCAGCTGATGCTCCTGGGTAAAGCCGTAGCGCTTGTAGCCGGTGTCTGGCAGATACTGCTTCCAGAATTCAGCATTACCGCCGCCATAAACCTTCCCGTGGACATGGTCTCCAACACAAAAACGCCGTAGCGAGAGATAACAATATGGTCAACTTGTGTGGTGTAATTACCGTTGCGAATCAAAAGGTCATTGTAAACCCGGTAATCATAGCAGTCCAAATCCGCCAAGAATGAGGAAACCCTCTTCTCACCATAATCGCCAATGGCTTCTGCACGACTACTATATTTGGGCGTAAACAGTGATGCCCAGAATCCTTTCTTCTCCTTTACAGCGCTGCCTGAGAACTGAGTCTCACGGTTTTTCTTTCGGAATTGTTCACGTTTGATGCTCTCTATGATAGACTTGACTATCAGATAGAGAACGAGAGCACCTAAAGCGGCAAGTCCGATGTATATGAGGATTTCCTTCAAAGTAACTCCGCGTGTTTAATAATTCAAAGCTATGCTGGCGTGAGCCCTATGTGAGCCAATTGCTATCTCAGCAAACTCTTAAGGTCAAAGAACATCAGGACTGTCTCGTCTTCCTGCTCGGGCTGGACGAGGAACTTGAAGTCGCACTTCTGATAGAATCCCACTGCGGAAAGATAGGCATCGACGGTAATGAAGCGACAACCGGTAGAGGGATTCGATATACAGCGGGTTTGGATGTAGTTGATGATTTTTGTCCCGATGTCCTGGCCCTTCATATCATCACTGACAGCGAGACGGCCAATCTTCAGTGCCGGATAGGAAGATCTGCGCTTGGCATTGGGAATCTTGCGGGATAGGTTGTTCCAGATTTTAGGATCAGCAAATTCCCTGTCCACCTTGTCGTTGAGCAGGCTGAAATAAGCGGCTATCTTTCCGGTATCCGTGTCTTCCAAGACATAGGTGACAGCCAGGAGTTCTTTGGCAAAAAAGGTTGCGTTGGGCGTTCCAGTGGAGGTCTCAACCAAAAAACCGTTCAAATCTGCATCGGAGCAGTCGAACGGCTTTGTGGTATCAACTCCTGGACGGAATTTTCTCAGTCTAAGGTTCATAGTACATCAGCAGCACACCAGCTACGAACTTCTTCGTAGTTGCGGAAGATCTCTTCCCGTTTCTCTTCAGAAAGGGGAACGACATTCTGAGCCGCCATTTCGAAGCGGTAGGCATCCTCGTCATAAAGGACGGGGGTTTCTTTGATAGGCTTTGCCATAATTCGGTTCTCCTTTTTAACTATTTCTGCATAAGGGATGCAGACCCGTTTGTAAATGTAGCAATTTATTTCCAACGAATTGCAAAAAATGTGCAAGACTATGAATGAATCCCATTTTGTCAGTCTTCCTCAAAGACTTCCTTATAGTGCCTGATGAAGTAGTCGATGGCCTTTATGCAGGAACGGAAGTCGCAATTTGTGGATGGAAGATAGATATAGACCGAAAAGATTCCCTTAGATGATGCAGGTTATTTTTTGAATGTTACTTATCGTATTTATATTGATATATATGGTATGTGGTAAATGTCGTATGATTATAATCGAAGTATGACATTGATCCTGTGACAAAGCCAGACAAAAAAATATTCCCGAATTTTGGTAACGTGCAAAATTCGGGAATTTGTTTTTGCTGGCTCCTATTGAGCCTGAAATAAGCTTAGATCTCGCTGCCGGTGAACTGTCCGATGAAGTAGATGTCACCGATGCAGGACTCGCTGATGAAATAGACGAACAGGCAGTCGGCGTGGAACTCTACCTGGCGAGGCTCCGGGGCGAGGGCGGACATCGTCAGGAAGGCCGCCTTCTCTTGTCGTGACGCAGTCAATATAGGCAGCCGAAAGCCCAAAGTGGAATTTTCTTGCCGTTTGCCATATCTATGTTGTCAACGGCAATAGCTGCGTTATTGATGTCAGCATCATTTATCTGGGAGTAATCCTTTCCTGCACCTCCAACCTCTATCACATTTTTGTGGTCGATCCTGAAATCTCCTGTTTTAAGTCCTCCGTACTCAATCTTGTGTCCGGCGGAGGCCAATTGATTACAGAAGAATGTCTCTCGCGCAGTTCCTGTCTCAGGTTCGCCATCAGAGAATGTGTAGAGGAGATTTGTGTTGTCCATCAGCAGTTTGTCGGGCTTCTGAAGATCGGAAATCTTGTCCATTTCTGTGTATAGACATCTGATCACTTTCGCTTCATCAAGGTATTTGAAATACTTTAAGAGTGTGACTCTGTCGATGCTCAGACTTCTTGATAATTTTGACACATCCACGAGGTATGGCAGCATTCCGGAGATCACTTGAAGAAGAGCGCTTATCTTTCTCGTGTTGGAGACACTTATTCCTCTGTATCTTGTCAATTCGCTGTCAATGATGTAATTGACTACATTTTCCACAAGATTCTTGTAGGTCCTGCTTTTTTCAAACGAGAAAGGGTAATAACCGCTTTTAAGATAATCCGGGAAAAATTCCAACGGGCGGCATACCTTTCTTACCGCCAGGCAGAATCCATTGGGGTCGGATAGAAGTTGATGTAGGTGTACAGGCTTTATCTCACACTTGGTGCGAAACCAAAGATATTCCCTGAAAGATAATCCCGGCATATCATAAACATCAGCCCTTCTTGACAGATCCGCCTGTCCGTCATTTAATTGAATCAGTGATGATCCGCTGAGGATAACCTTCAATCCTTTATAGAGATCATAGATTTCCTTGATTTCCCTGCTCCAGTTCTCGTACTTGTGAATCTCGTCAATAAGAAGAACCTTGCCGCCCATCTTCACAAATTCGGATGCTGTGTCAAGCAGCGTGTGGTTGGAAAAATATGCCGTGTCGGCAGAGCAATAAAGAATATGGCGATCTGTAGGGAGGTAATTCTTCAGCACATACTGCTGCATCAGAGTGGATTTCCCGACTCCTTTCGGCCCACGAATCATCACAAGCCTTGAATCCCAATCTATCACATTCATCAGTCCACGAGTGAATTCCGTAGGTACATCAGATAGGTATTCAAGGTGACGGTCGAATAAAATATCCATAATGCAATGCTTTTTGCAAATATAGAAATGTTTATTGCGATAAACAAATTTGTATCAGATTTGTTTATCGCAATAAATAAATTATATAAGTTGTGACCTTCCCTGAGAATGGTTGACACTTTTGGGGTGGTTAAACTAAGATTGTTTACACATTCACTGGACCGGTTTACATCGGATGGTCCATTCCCCTAAAGTGGTGTTTGTCCAGCGAAACGCCGGAGAAAATGGTTGTAATACGCTCTTTGTCCGGCGAAACGACTTATGGCAGGACAAAACGGTTGCAATACGCTCATTGTCCGGCGAAAGGGGGCTTTCACCGGACAAAGCGATCAGCAAAGAATCATGATATTTTTAAAAGATTACTTATAGGCGTCAAACAAGCCTTTGGAATCCAAATTAGCCTGTAAAGCACGCAAATCCACATCACGGACAGGCAGGTTCTTCAATGATGCCATCGCCGCCGCTGTTCCGGCAGCCTCCCCGACACTGGAACAGATTGGCTGGACACGGTAGGAACTATGTGCCAAGCGTGTTCCGCTTATGATCCTGCCCGCGGTCAAAAGCCCCTCTGTGCCAAGTGGAATCAGGGATCTGTAAGGAATGCCATAAGGTTTGACACGCTGTTTTATCTCACGTGGTATTTTCCATCCCCAAGCGTCAATCGGATAGTGGGCATCAGCAATCTTATCGTCCGGCTGATAACCGTTGAACAAGTCATCCACCGTAAGGACATATTCTCCCTGAACCCTTCTGGACTCACGGACACCAATCTTCGGAGCGAAGTGGACAGCGAAGCCAGCCTCGTTCAATATGTTGACATATTTTTCCATGCTCTTTTGCGTCTTAAGCTGAGCCTCAGCGATCGCCACTGGATCAGTCGTGTCAGGACAATACGTCGATACGCCCCAATGAAGGAATATTCCGGTATTGTTCCTATAAAACTCTTTCCTGTCCTGTTCCTGTGCCCATCTGGCATTGTTATCCTCCAAAACACCTGAGCCGAATTTCTCTATAGGAAACACAGCATCCTGACGGACTCTTTGGCTGATGTACATCTGTGTACAAGGCTGCACCTTACCGTCACTTACTTCAAGGCCGAAAGACTCTCCGAAATCGCTTTTAGCCTCCGAACCGTAAAAAATCCTGCAACCCGCACTGGCAGCCACCGCTCCGTTGCCCGTCGCGTCGATGGTCACTGGAGCGACAATCTCTTGGAATGTCCCGTTGCGGACAATCCTCACGCCGCACACCTTGGTACGGTTTCCCCGTTCCTTTACGATGGCGCTGAAAACAGACGCTCCGCACATCAATGTAATGTTAGGCTGAGACTGGATCATCCTCCTGTAAGCAATGGCGAACGAAGATGGCAGCCACCAATGGTTCTTCCCATCCGAGCCACGCTCACCGAATGTGCTACAGGGAATGCCTCCCACAGGAAAGGATCGGTTTAGTTCACATACCAAATCCTTGAATAATCCAACCCTTGGTCCTCCACACATAAATGTGACATACATGTCCACTGGCGCCCCACCCGGGATCATATCGTCCTCCAGCAAAGCGACTTTAGCCCCGTTTCTCGCCGCAGCGACAGCGGCCGCGATTCCGCTTGGCCCGGCTCCGACGACTATCACATCAAAGGATTGCCTTGCATAAGTCTCCTTGGATGAATATGCAAGTTCCTTTTCAGATGCCAGCAACATCTGCGGCATGATCATAGAGCACGCTGTTCCCGTGCCTAATGATTTCAGAAATTTTCTTCTTGACAATGACATCCTTCTACAATGTTATAGTTCCATAACCAGCCAAACGTTGCCTCAACTCATTGACATCTATGTCTCGCACACCTGTCCTGTCGATCGCCGCCATGGCTGCCGCCGTTCCAGCCGCCTCACCGATGTGCCAACATATTCTTTGAACACGATAGGAGCTGTGCGCCAACCTTGTCCCGCTGATTACTCGTCCAGCCGTCAGCAAACCATCAGTGGACAACGGAATAAGCGAGCGGTACGGAATCCCATACTGCTTTGTAGGGACCTTTATCATTTCAGGTATTCCCCAGCAATCCATATTGTAGCGAGCGAACGCGACAGTGTCATCAGGCATTGTACCGTCCGTGACATCGTTGGCTGTCAGGACATATTCCCCCTTCACCCTACGGCACTCCCTCACTCCTAACTTCGGGGCGATATGAACTGCGAATCCAGCCTCATGCAACTCTTCAAAACGACTCCTATACCGTTCCAGACAGTCTCTTTGAGCCTCGGCAAGCAAAACAGGATCTCTTGTGTCCCTAACATCAATGGATTGTCCCCAATGAAAGAAAATTCCTGTAGCCCGACGTCTGAGTTCGTCCTCCGGCTGACGGTTGGCTCCGATGTAGCCATCCTCCGCCGCACTTCCTTTAAAGCCCGTCGGGAATATTGCATCTTTACGGATACGCTCACTGATGAACATCTGAGTGCACTTCTGTACTGTTCCGTTCGCCTTGTCAAAGCCATATTTCTCTCCATAATCACTTTTGGCCTCAGACCCGTACATACACTCACAGCCGGCCATTGCGGCCACCACTCCGGTTCCTGTGGCATCTATCGTTACTTTCGCTGACAAGTCCTGCATGGCTCCTCCACGAAATACACGTACACCTTGAACTGAAGTTCTGTTTCCCTTGGCCTTGACGTGCACACCGACAACCGGCGTGCCGCAGTACAGCGTTATGTTTTTTTCCGCCTTGACCAATCTGGTCAAGACCTGCGAATATGCCGAAGGAAGAAAAAACCTCCAGCCCTTCGGTTGAGTTCCAGATTCATAATTGTACAACCCGTAACCAGCCAGGAGTTCATCCTCCACGCTCTTGACCATGCCAACTTTAGGCCCCCCGAAAAGGGTGGTGACATACATGTCCAAAGGAGCGCCTCCGATAGCCATATCCTCCTCCACCAGAGCCACCCGAGCCCCATTCCGCGCGGCTCTTACAGCCGCCGGTATTCCTCCCGGTCCGGCTCCGACTACAATGACATCATATTCCTCTCCAGGCATAGTGGCGACACCGCGCATTGACGTGCGGTTCACCTTTTCCGCTCCACTCAACAAGCCCGGTGCCACAAAAGCAGCCCCAGTGACCGCAGCGAAACCTTTAAGAAAATCCCTTCTGATCATAACCCCCTGTTATTCACCCTGCAATATTAGCAATTATTTCCAAACCTTGTTATTGACGTTCATGCCTACTTTCCCGTACCAGTCAAATAATCCGAAAGAGTCAAGAGTCCTTTGGAGTTGCCTGACATCAATATCCCTTACTCCGGTCTTCGACATGGAAGCCATCGCCGCAGCTGTTCCCGCAGCCTCTCCGATTGTGCCGCAGATTGGTTGCACTCGGTAGGAGCTCATCGCAAGACGTGTTCCACTTATTATTCTTCCGGCGGTAAGCAATCCTTCCGTGGAGTAAGGTATAAGAGCACGGTAAGGAATGCCATAAGGCCCCACGCTGTTCCTCATTTTTTCGTCCAACTTGATCCCCCAAGGATCAAGCGAATACCATGCGTCCGCAACGATGTCGTCAGGCATCACTCCATTCAAGATGTCGTCAACCGTGATAACATATTCTCCTCTTACACGCCTGCTTTCCCTCACCCCGATTTTAGGAGCAAGGTGCGTCGCGTAACCAGCCTTATGCAATGCCTTCAGTTGCGGCTTGAGTTTCTCCAAAGCCTTTGCCTGAGCCACAGCTACCTCCACCGGATCGGTCGTGTCCTTGCATTCCACCGTCGCCCCCCAATGTAGGAACACTCCTGAATCCTTCGATTCGAAATATTCATCAGACTGTTGGGTCGCCCACAGTTTGTCGTCATTGTCGAGTACTCCGGTATTGAACACCCCGCGAGGGAAGCGAGCATCTCTTTTTATCCTTTGACTAATGAACATCTGCGTGCAAGGTTGCACTCGTCCGTCACTCTTCTCCATGCCTATGCTTTCGTTGAAGTCACTCTTCGAATCACTTCCGTAATAATACTCGCATCCAGCCTTCATCGAAACAAGCCCGGTACCAGTAGCATCTATTGTGACAGGAGCCCCGATAAATTGAAGTTTCCCGCCTCGGGACACATAGACACCTTTTACAACATTACGGCTGCCTTTCGATTTCACAGCCACATCCACGACAGAAGCTCCGCACATGACCTGAAGATTGTCATATCTCCCGACCATGTCATTCCAGACCTGTGAATATGATGATGGCAGCCACCAATGGTTCTTTCCATCCCATGCCCACTCTCCGAGAGTTCCGCTTGGCTTCCCGCCCAACGAATGGTTCCTGTTCAATTCTTGTACGACATCCAGATAGACACCCGTCCTTGGAGCACCGCACATATAGGTGACATACATGTCAGTGGTGGCGCCACCGATGATCATGTCCTCTTCAAGGAGTATGACCTTCGCGCCCATTCTGGCCGCCGCCATCGCCGCCGGAATGCCTGAAGGGCCAGCCCCGACAACGATGACATCACAACCAAGAGAAGGCAGTCTCGTTCTTCTCAGGTCCGGTATTTCAGGCGATGACATCCGCTCAGCATGCAGGAGTTGAGCCGGAACGCATGAAGCGATGGTTCCAAGGCCCAAAGCCTTTATGAATCTTCTTCTACTGAATTCCATCACTCGTAAATTAATATTCTGGATTCTGGAACATTCCCTCCTTATTCATCGTGTTATCGATCTCATACTGAGGAACTGGTAGTAGATAGTTCTTTTTCGGATCAAAATTTGTCTCAAGAACGCTTGATGCATTGCGAGACTCAAGGAAATGCTCAAACATTCCGGTTCTTGCAAGGTCATGGCGTCTCCAAAACTCGAAACACAATTCGCAAGCACGTTCTTTCATCAAGGCTTCAAATGTCAATGTACGCGCCGTGTAATCCGGCATTTCCGGTGTTTTTGACGCCGGGACACGCTCGCCCTTCGAATCCAAACCTCTGGCTCTCTGAACTATAGCATTGATTGCATCAAGACCTTTTTGGGTCGCCTTTCCCCCGTTCAGTCTCATGTCAGCCTCTGTGAACATCAGCAAAACATCCGCATACCTCAAGGCGATGATGTTGTTCGGGCAGTTAGAGTACAGATAAGAAATAGGATAATCCTTCTTCCAATCTCCCCAGCGGTACTTTGTCGCGGAAGTTCTTGTCACGAGATCCTTGTTTGTGTCATCCGAAAGAGTCACATGCATGTCCCCTTTATTCGGGATTCCTTTCAAGCCTACAATTGTTTTGATTGACACAGGCACACCCGTGGTCTTGTTGTAAGTGATGATTGAGTCGCAGATGTTATAAGCCCTTCTTACATCACTTGTCCATGACCTGTAATAATTCCTGAAAGAAGGAACGGCATTCAGGTTGCATTGTCCGCCAAGGGCACAATAACGCCACCCTCCAGCCGTGCCGGTGTAACCGACATTGGTGAGTCCCATTTCTTTAGCCCATTGGGTGCCGTAAGGTTCCTGAGCGCTGAACTGGATCTCCCAGATTGACTCCTTGTTCACATTCTTATTTTCGATTTTGAACACATCCTCATACACTGGAAGAAGCTCCCTGCCGCTATTGTTAATGATGTCCTCCAACAAATCGTAGGATTTACGGTACAGCCGCTCCGGAGATTCCTCTATCCCTGAATAGCCAGCCACCTTTCCGGCCTCCTTGGATGATGCCATGGTCAGATAGACTTTAGCCAAAAGCGTTTTGGCAGCCCAATGCCCAGCATGACCGTCCTTAATTTCAGAAGGAAGAACCACATCCTTTACCGCAAAATTCAGATCACTGACAATAAGATCATACACATCCTTTATAGGAGACCGTCCAACAGTATAGTCAAACTTTTCCACAGGGTCTACAACCAAAGGTAATTCCCCAAAGAACTGCACCAACTGGAAATATGACCACGCCCTCATGAAGCGTGACTCTCCCTCACACTCGTTCCTGACCGACTGGCTCACGTTGTCAAGACGATGTGCCGCGGCAATGGCGACATTAGCGCGAGAGATGATCGTATAATATCTGAACCATAATTCCCCGATGCATCCCTCCGTCGGAGAGTAGGAGTACCTGTCGACCATGCTTCGTACATTCGTGTTGTTGGCCCTGTAGCACAATTCATCAGTTCCAAGCATGTGCAGGAATATCGGAGTGTTGGTATTTATCACATAAAGATTTATCAATCCATTGTATGTACCAGTGACAACTGCTTTCAAGCCTGCCTCATCTACAATGGCGTTCTCTTGGGTATAAATCGACTTTGGATTCTCCGACAAAAAATCCGAACACCCAGTCATTATAAGACATGAAGTTATGAAAGGGATAATATATCTTGTTTTCATGTTGATTTCAATTAATGATTATTTCACGACATCCAACCAGTTAGAATGACACATTGACGCCAAGGGACACAGTTCGGCATCTTGGATACGAACCAAAATCAAGGCTTGGCATAAAATCTCCCAAATTGCCTTGTTTTGTGTTGACCTCGGGGTCGAAGCCGAAATAATTTGTCCAGACATAGAGATTCTTAGCGGCCACAAAGACCTTGAGAGATGTCAATTTCAATTTACTGATCACCTTCTGACCGAACGTGTAGGAAAGTGTCACATCGCTCAGACGCAGGAAGGAGGCATCCTCAATGAACTCTGAAAGGCAATAATTCTCCGCGACTCCACCTGGCATCCGGTACTTTCCATTCTCGTTTCCTTGATAGAACAATGTTCCGTCAAGATTGTACAATGACGGTACATACGCATTTCTAAGATGCCTTGTCTGGTTGTAGTTCTCCCTTCCGGCGTCAAGCGATGCAAGATTGGCGTTGAACACATCCGCACCATAGCTGTACTGGAACATAGTTGACAACTCGAAATTCCTGTAACCGATGTTGAAAGAGAAACCGCCTGTAAAATCAGGCTCACCGTTTCCAAGTATTGTCCTGTCATCAGTTGTGATCCTTCCGTTACCGTCCACATCCACGAAACGATGGTCTCCCGGACGTATCTTATCTTTCTTCATGGAGAACACAGAATAGCCATCCAGCAGGGCATCGATCTCGCTTTGGGAAGTATAGACACCGTCCACTTTGAAGCCATACCACTGGCCCAAAGGCTGTCCCTTCTTCACAACGACAAAGTTGCCCGCTCCTGAAAGGACATTGGTAGCCTCAAAATACATTTCATCTCCAGGGATATCCAGCACCTTTGATCTGTTGAACGCGATGTTTGCCGAGGCATCGAACCAGAAGTTCTTCCTGTCTATAAGCCTGGATCCCAAAGTCAGTTCAAGACCGGAATTCTGGATAGAACCTATGTTCCCCCAAGCCTTCCTGTAACCGGAATAATAAGGAGCGTTTCTCTCCAGCAGCAAATCATCAGTGATTTTAAGATAACCATCAACCGTCAGATTCAGAAGTCCATTAAAAACGCTGAAATCAAGCCCGGCATCAAACTGAGTTGTAGTTTCCCACCTAAGATCCTGATTGTTCGGACGGTCCAGTTTTATGCCATATTCCACATCCTTTCCGTTCATCGGCACAAACGCGGTTGACATTGTTGACAAGGTGCGGAAAGCCGGGATAGCAGTGTTGCCGCTTGTTCCCGCGCTGGCCCTCAATTTCAACATGTCGATCCATGTAGCTTTCTTGATGAAATCCTCCTGGTCAACCTTCCATGCGAATGCTCCGGACGGAAACAATCCCCACTTGTGGCTGGTGCCAAATCTTGATGAACCGTCAGCTCTGATAGTCGCCGTAAACAGATACCTGCCAAGCATGTTGTATTCAATCCTGCCCAACACGCCCATCATCTGATAAGGGTTGGCGTCCCTTGAGGATGTCGGGACAATAGGGGAAGTTCCCTCCCCTATACTGTTGGCTCCGAGATCCTCTTTCTGAAAATTCTGATTTTCAGCATTAAGCCATGTGTTGTTGTATTTCTCAAAAGTAAGTCCGCCCATAACCTTGAGTATATGATCCCTGTTGAAGCGCTTGTTGTAATAGATCAAGTTCTCGTTCATCAGTTTCATCGTGGAACCAACATTCCAGATGGCGCGGCCATTCTGTTTAACGCCCTGCATGACGGTTTTGGGATAATAAGTATAGTTGTCAGTCTTACTGTAGCCATACGTTCCCGTAACACGTATCAACCAGTTTTTATTGATGTTGTAATCCAGCACAGCACGCAGTGTCATGGCTGTGGATTCCTTGTCCTTCGTAATATGTTCAGCCTGATAATACGGATTTGAACTTGTGTGGATTTCGGCGCCATCGTCACCGGTCCCCAGATTATTATCATTCAGATCAATCGTAGGCTGCTGCCTGAGCATGCTTGTCGTCACGCCGTAGGAAGTTCCGGTAGCAAAACCTTCATTTGATGAATAAGACAGTGAAAGGTTGGTTGTCAGTTTGAACTTATCCGTCAATGCCGTCTCGTAGTTCATCCTGGCAGAGTACTTCTCCATACCACTGAACACTATGATTCCCTGCTGGTTGAGGTAACTGGCCATAACCGAATACTTTGAAGTCTTGCCTCCACCACTTATGTTCAGGCGGTAATCCTGGATGACAGCCGGACGGAACATGGCCGCCTGCCAATCCGTGTTGGTGGAGTCAGCATATTCCTTGTAATTACTGTAGGAAGCATCCTTGGGAATCCTCCAATAGTTGGCATCGGCAGCCTGCGAATCACGATAGTAGTAGTAGTAATCTTCCGAGCCAAGCCAGGCCGCTGTGGCGTTAGCAAAAGATGAGTACTGCCATTGTGTCTGGTACTTCATCTCCGCATACTCTACAGTATTCATCATATCGTACGGTCTGACAGCGTTCTGAACACCGACCATACTTGAAAAACCCACTTTAACTCTGCCTTCCCGTCCTCTCTTTGTGGTTATAATAATCACTCCATTCGCACCTCTGGAGCCATATATGGCAGTGCTGGAAGCATCCTTCATGACCTCAATGGACTCAACATCCGCGACACTGAAATCATCCGCATTGTCGCAAATCACCCCGTCAATGACATAGATAGGCGTACTGCTTGCGTTGACAGAACTGGCTCCTCGAATCTTGATTGAGAACGGAGACCCAGGAACACCGTCGTTCTGCATAATGGACACTCCGGCCGCCTGCCCTCTCATCGCATCCTCCAGTGATGTTATCACACGGTCGGACATAACTTTCTTGCTCACAGTCGAGACTGATCCTGTCAAGTCGGACTTTTTAACCTCACCGTAACCGATAACAACAACTTCATCAATCAATTCCGGATCATCCAGCAACCGCTGATCAATCAGCTTGCGTCCTTTCACCGAAACCTCGACGGTCTTCATCCCGACATAAGAATATATCAAGACGGCATCTTTGGATCCAGCGTCTATCTCATAATAACCGTCAGCATCAGTTATCACACCTCTCTTCACTCCTTGGACTTCAACAGAAGCCCCATAAAGAGGTTCTCCTTTCGCGTCACTGACAACACCTGAGACCACGAACCCTCCTTGTGCGAAAAGGTTCGTGAGCATTGTCATTGAAACGGCCATTACAATGAACATGGAGATCAAGCCTCGACCATTCATTACTTTACTCATAATTACTTTGATTTATTAGTTTTGGTATCTATCATTTGTCTTGTTCCCTCCGGATCATGAGCCATTCTCATCCTCCACAGCAATTCCTCCACTGACACGACAGCGGTTCCTGAATCCAAAAAACGAGTTCCCCAGTAAACAGCACTTACCCCTCTGGTGGCATTCCTGTCATCCTGACTGGCGTCAAGAATATTCCCGTTTACATCCTTGATGTATCTTGACCATGCATGCACTATCGTCCATGACATAACAGGAGAGTCAGCATCTCCTGCGTCCTCATTGATGTCAATAGCCACCTTCTGCGGATTTCCAGAACCCGGAATGTCCAGATTAGCCCAAATCTGATATCTGGCCGAGCATATCGGAACATCAAATCCATTCTTACCATTGACCCAAAGCAACTTTCCATCGCCCCTATTGTAAGGGGAATATTGAAGAGTGAGAATTCCCAGCAGCCCATCTATCTCTTCCGCGAATATCCTGTATGCATCCTTGGCGGCGCCTGAGAACATGTCCATGCAGATGAACGCCAAAACCGATGTCCCGGTCCTTTTCATGTGGGTGTTCACTTTTCGGGCCAACGCACGGAGCAAGTCCTCTCTTGCTTCCCCGCGTCTGCAAGCAAAGAGATCCGGATAATAATAACCTCCTCCATATTCAATCACCGAACCTTTTCTTGGTTGTCCAGCCACCAGCGCTGCAAGGGGATCAACCGCCGTCATGGATAGATTCACTGCACATGTCGTGTAGTTCATAGGAATTGACGAACTGTAACGAGAACGCCAATATTCTTTGCTGGAAATAAAACTCCCCATCATCCATTGAAGATTGTCTCCGTCACTCATCACAAAAGAATGGACCGGCTTGTCAGAGTTCCAGTCTATGGATTTCGGATTGAGCTTTCTAAAAGACAAACGTTCTCCGCTCTGATCCGCACAAGATAGCATCGGCAAATTCATACAAAAATCAGAGACCGTGTTGATCAACCCATATTCGGTGCAAGGTCTGATGTGCCCGGCCTCCGGTCCCTCATTCCATCCGACAACCGGAGACAATGGCTCAATCCATTCAAGGATGTCGGTCAAAAGAGAATCAACCCCATAATGGACAATGGCATTGTGCGCAATCGCCAGATCCCTGTTATTAAATATCTTAGGAGAAGACAAAACCAAGAGCCGCTTATTCAGATCACGTTTCAGGAATTCGAAATTATCCCGTTCCGTAATCCCGTCAGAAGCGTCAAACAAGCATTCCAACCCCATGGAATCCACTTTACTCCTGATTCCTTTTTCCACCAATGCAGCACGGAGAATTCCAGCCCTGGTCGTCGCTATGTTCAATGAGACCGGGTTCCTGTCGTCATAAAGCACATATCCGCGCACAACATCATTCGTCGACAGATGCGACAACAAAGACCAGACATCAGGAATATTTTTGACTTTCGCCTTAGTACGCTTGACAAGGCTCTTGAAATAGACCTCATAATTATGGTTGTAAGTACGCACCCATACCCCTTCTTTCGCGGCGCGTTCATTGACTGATTTCGCGGCCAATCCACTCAAAGACTGGAGAAGATTGCATTCGGATGGCTGCAAAGGATTCGGACAGACCAGAATAATCTCAGGTGCCGACTGAGCCGGCCACCATCCATTGTCCGCGGCGATGACGGTTTGGAATGCCAAGCCGATCAGTATCGTCGCAAGCGTTTTCCCAAAAAACATTTTCATTCACCATTGTAATTTGCCGCGAATATACCCTGTCAGAGAAAATTTATGGGTTAATTTCCGGGTTAATCGTCAAAATATTCAGTTAACCCATAGCAACATTACGATCAAAGCCATGCGTTCTTCTTTTTGATGGATTTATCACAAGGTTGTTTGCACGTAAACACGAAATGATTTATATTTGAATAAAACCAATTTCGGAAATCACATGAGATTTACAAGACATCATACTTTAATACTCATTTCAAGGAGTGTCTTCATCATTATGGCCTTCTTTGCCATTTGCGCCGGATGCGGAACCATTCATGCACAAGGATTGAGATTCTCCGGAATTCCTGAAGCCACAAGTCTTGATCTGTCACCGGGGGCAAAAATCCGATTCAACGGTACCGTGACAATCGAGTTCGACATCATAATCTATGAACCGAAGCAATTCGGCCAGATTCTGGTGATAGACAAAGAAACCGAACCAATCAGTATGACATACATCACCCGATACAATGGGACTCCTACTTTTGTGGTCAACAGCCTGACAGACAAATCAAAATTCATTGAGATTCCATGTGAAGGCGACAAGTTGGAGGAGAAGGCATGGCGGCACGTAGTGATTACGCTATCTCCATCTGACAATCACGCCGCAATCAGCGTAGGGCAAGACAAGGGTCATATATTGAAGGGTGTCTGCCCCAAAGCCACACAAGGTCTCGGGATTGTGTTCGGAAGCAACAAGGCTTCAGTCATAGACACACCAACCATGGCTATCAAGGATGTCATGATCCATGATTCTAACAAGGATTTCCGGTTTAGATTGAATGAATCAGACGGGGATGCGGCACACGAGTCACATGGTAAATACAAAGGACGTGTGGTCAATCCTCATTGGCTGGCCAACGATCATTTCAAATGGAAGGAAATCGCGCGGACAACCGCAGATCCAGCGGCAGGAATAGCCTACGACGAACATCAAGGACGTCTGATCATCGTAGGCGGGGACTCTCTTAAGTTTCTATATCCAAAGGCAGGAGATGTCAATTCCATCCCGATCACAGGAGGGAGAATTCCAGCGGGATATTCAGGAGAAGCCGTGTTGAATCAGGAGAAAGATGTGATCTATTACTACAACCTGATGAACGAGGACAACAAGGCAAGACCATTCTTCGCCACAATAGGATTGGACGGAAAACTTTTGGACCTGCGTCATCCGGACTTCTCCAGCCCTCTGCACCATCACGCCTACACATGGTTCGGTAAGGGTCAGGAGCTGTTCATCTTCGGCGGTTATGGTAACTATGAATATTCCTCCAGAATCTACAGGTACGACTTCACAGGTCACCAGTGGAACGACATGGATTATTCCGGCGATTCCATATCTCCCAGAATGCACACAGTCTCCGGCAAACTGTCTGATGACGAGATGCTGATTTTCGGAGGTGTCGGCAATAAGGTCGGAAGACAGGAACTCGGCAAGGAATTCTACTTCGACTTATACTCCTATTGTCTGAGTACCAACAAGATGGAGAAACTATGGCAAGTTTACGAGGATGAGTTATATGTTCCCACACGTGGAATCATTGTCGACAAGGATGATGACGTGTTCTACGTGTTCTGTAAAAACCGCACACAAAACAGTTACCTGAAGAGGTTTAACCTGAAGACTGGTGAATCCGCCGTGGTCTCCAGCAGTCTGTGCATACCAACCAACAGTATTCTCTCATCTTATTATCTGTTCCTTGATGAACGTGAAAAGAAGATGTACGCTGTCAACAGGCAAAGTGACAATGACGATTCTTCTATAGTGACCATGTTCAGTTTGGATTATCCGCCAATCTGTAAAAATGAAATCACCTCCACCGAGGGAGGCAATGAACGCTGCCGTACATTAATATGGATTTTTCTGATAGCGGTTGGGCTTTTGGCATGCGGTGGTGTAATATACCGTAGGAAGCACCAATGTGACAACGCCATGGACGTATCAGAATCCGAAGTCACGAAAAACGAATCAAGACGCAATTCGATTCTGTTTTTTGGAGGATTCATGGTAATCGACAGAAATGGAGACAACATCACAAACAGGTTCGGATCAAAGCTCAAACAGGTCCTCACATGTATAATGCTTTATTCTGAGAACTATGGAGGTATCTCCACCTCCCGACTCACCACAATGATCTGGCCTGAAAAGATCTTGGCGGAGGCCAAGAACATCCGTGGAGTGACAATCAACCATTTACGAATAATCCTTTCCGACGTCAACGGAATTGAGCTGAAGTTCGATGAAGGCAAATGGCATGTCACAATTGATAACCGGTTGTACTGGGATTACCAAAAGGCAAAGGAACTCTCTAATACCCTGATCAAGAATAATGATGAATATTCCCGCATGGAATTACTGCGCATCTTATCAACCGGGCCGTTGCTGCCAAATTTTGTCAAATATGATTGGTTCGACAAAATCAAGATAGAAAGCGAAGAACTATTTTATCAGGTCATCGAGAATAATATCCCTTTGCTCTACGACAAAGGAGAATATAAAGAGACCATACAACTCTGCGAGGCGATGTTCAACATTGATCGCTTCAACGAGACCGCTATCCAATACAAGGTTGAGAGCCTGAAGAGGATCGGCAAGATCGATCTGGCAAAGAATGCCCAAGCCAGGTTTAATGACGAAGTCAGCGATTTCTCCTGACCTGTCGCATTCACCAAGAAGGCTTTTGAGTATTTAATGTCCGGCGAAACGCCCAACGGCCGGAGAAACTGGTTGTAAAACGCACTTTGTCCGGCGAAAGTGGGCTTTCACCGGACAAAGCGATGTCTGAAAGTGGGAGGCTTACAGGCTGTGCCTAAGGGTTGTGCCATTGGTAAGCATAACCGCCGGCTTCTGGTTTGCCATCAGGAGCAACGTCAGCCCTACGCCAGACGTGAGGTGGCGTAGGCGATGCGGGCGAGGGTCTCGGGCTTGCCGATGCGGACGATGATGTCGGCGATGCCCAGTCCGCTGGAGGCTCCGGCGAGAGCCAGACGGGTGGCGTTCATCACCTTGCCCATCGGCCATTCATTGCCACGGATGTAATCCTCAAGAGCCTTCTCGAAGGCGGGAACTGTCCATTCTCCGGCATATTCATCAATGAAGGAAGCGACCTTGGCGACATATTCCGCGTTCTCAGGCTTCCAGAATTTGTCAACGTCCTTGGCGAGGAACGGCGCTGTGGCGGCATCGTCATAGACCTTCGCACGAGGGTCGGCCTGACGGCGAGGGTCGTTGCTCTGCGGCTCAACGGCGGCACCGGCCTTGATCCCGTACTTCTCAAAATCCTCAGGGGAAACGAAAAGATACGAAGCGATCGTCCAGAAATCCTTCACGAACGTGGCTCTCTCCTTGGTGAAGGAGATGACGTTCTGAACGTAACCTTTTGTGAATATATGCTTGCTCAGATCAGCACCCAAGGCATTTACCTCAGCACCTGCGGCCTTGGCGCAATGAGGGCATTCGACAACCTTCATTCCGTGCTCCTCAAGAATCGGCACGAAAAGCTCGGTGAGTTCATCGTCAGATTTCAGGCGAAGATATTCCTTGTTGTACCAGCGGGCTTTCTCCGGGTTGAAGCGGGCGCCGGACTTGACGATGCGGTCAAGGGAGAAGGCCTTGATGAGCTCGTCCATCGTGAACATCTCACGGTCGTCGCCAGGATTCCAGCCAAGGAAGGCGAGCAGATTGACGAACGCCTCCGGGAAGTAACCGTCCTCACGATAGCCCCTGGAGACCTCTCCCTGGGCGTTCACCCATTTGAGAGGGAAGACGGGGAATCCGAGCTTGTCACCGTCACGCTTGCTGAGCTTGCCTTTCCCGTCCGGCTTCAAAAGCAGTGACAGGTGGGCGAAGCGAGGCATCGTGTCCTCCCAGCCGAAAGCCTTGTAGAGCATATAGTGGAGCGGCAGGGACGGAAGCCATTCCTCTCCTCGGATGACCTCGGTGATCTCCATCAGGTGATCGTCCACGATGTTGGCAAGATGGTAGGTAGGCAGTTCATCGGCCCTCTTCCAGAGCACCTTGTCGTCGAGGGTGTCGGTGTTCACCTCGATATGTCCACGGATCAAGTCGTCCATCTTCACGACAGTGTCGGACGGCATCTTGAAACGGACTGTCCAGTCGGAAGTCTCCTCAAGCAGCCGCTTGACCTCATCCTCAGGGAGGGTAAGCGAGTTGCGCATCGTCATCCTTGTCACCTGATTGTAGATAAATGTCTTACCTGCGGCTTCAGCCTCAGCGCGGGCCTTTTCCAAAGCCTCGGAGGAGTCGAAAGCATAGTAGGCGTAGCCGTTCTCGATCAGCTGCTCGGCATACTTACGGTATATTCCGCGCCTCTGACTCTGGCGGTAAGGAGCGTGCGGATGACGCTCGGAAGGTGTCTCGACCACCTTGCCGTCAGTGTCCACGCCTTCGTCCGGAATGATGCCGCACCAGTTAAGAGCCTCGATGATATATTCCTCGGCCCCGGGAACGAACCTGTGGGAGTCGGTGTCCTCGATCCTGATGATGAAATCACCTCCGCGCTGCTTGGCATAGAGGTAGTTATAGAGAGCCGTGCGGACTCCGCCCATATGCAGCGGACCGGTCGGTGACGGCGCGAATCTTACTCTCGTCTTACGTTCCATAATTAAAGTTTCGATGCGACAGCCCTGCGCAAATCATTGGCATTCTTGATGACATCCGGTGCCAGGTTTCCGTCAACAATCAGATAGGCGACAGGAAGGCCACGACTTATGTTGTACAGTACCGCAGCTTGAGAAGCGGCACCCAAACCATCGCAGACATTGATCCAAGGCAGGTTCTGGCTCTTAACGGCACTCGCCCAGACACCCTTGTCGGTGTCAAGGGACACTGAGTATATCTCCAGCCCCTTAGGGTGATATTCCTTGTAAAGCGGCATCAGCACGTCCTGGTTGAACATCTTCTGCGCGGCGTCGGCGGCCTGCCAGAAATAGACTAGCACTGCCTTCGAAGCAACCTCGCTGAGTTTCACCTTGGTACCGTCAACCGAAGGAAGGTTCAAATCAGGGTATGAAGACTCCCGCGCATTCTGAACCCTCTGGCTGAGATTGAATATGTTGAATCTCTTCTCGGCCTCTTTCTTGAGAGCCTCCAAATACTTGGACTCCGGATAGACAGTCATCAGAGAATCGTGAACATTCTGAAACAGAATGGCATCGGTCGCCTGGCTGAAGATCGGGAAGTTCTCGTTGACCTTCTGGTACAGCACCGGAATGGAAGTCAATGACTTGGAGTTCGTCATAATGTACTTGACGCAGCCACGGTAATATTCAATGTAATCCTTTGAAGCTGCGGCGTTGTCACCAGCGGCGGCATCAGCGGAAAACTTGTCCATAAACGCGGCGAAATCCTCCTCGACCTGACGCAGTTTCTCGCTCTCCTCCGAACCTTCGACGGAATATTTCCCAAGGGTGTCGGAAGCGACCTTCACCTTGTCCCCCTTCTGGAGAAGCAGCGACGCGATCTTGGTGTCCCCTTTGAAAAGGTAAACGAACTGCGGCTGCCCCTTAAGCACATCAATCTTGCAGGAATATGCTCCCGAAGCGTCCGTCTTGAGGGTATCCAAGGTCACCAACGTGCTTCCGGACAGCTGTTTCACAACGACTTGGGTGTCAGGCGCACCGGCAAGCGTACCCTTGACCTGAACCTTGTCCGAGCACGAAGAGGCGGCGACCAGAACGGCTGCCGCGAGAAGTAGGTTTCTACAATTTTTCATATTCATTGAATATAGCTTCGGCGATCGCTTTGTTTTCCTCAGGCGAGATCTCCAAGCGTTTTTTCTTGATGTCCATGTCGGCCTCGGTCTGGAGCGGAACCAGATGAATGTGAGTGTGAGGCACTTCCATTCCGAGCACGCAGACTCCCACACGCTGGCAAGGCACGGCGGCCTTGATGGCGATCGCCACCTTGCGGGCAAACGCCCACAGCCCTTCGTAGGTCTTCTCGTCCAGATGGAAGATGTAGTCATCCTCAACGTTCTTAGGAATGACAAGAGTATGCCCTTTCGCAAGAGGGCTTATGTCCAGAAAGGCGTAGAACTCATCATTCTCGGCCACCTTGAATGAAGGAATCTCCCCTTTTGCGATTTTCGTGAATATCGTAGCCATCGTCTTAGAGTGTGATGTCGAGGATTTTGAACTTGATTATGCCGGAAGGCACCTTGGCATCCACAATCTCACCCTTCGAGTGCCCGATCAGAGCCTTTGCGATAGGCGTTGTGGAAGCGAGCTTCCCGTGGGCGAAATCGGCCTCGGTCTCGCCGACGATGGTGAACTCCATCACCTGTTTGGCGGCGATGTTCTCCACTTTTACCTTGTTCATTATCTGCACCTTGTCCGTGCCGATTTTGGACTCGTCGATAACCTTCGCGTTTGCCACGAGGTCCTTGAGCTTCGCAATCTTCACCTCCAGCAGCCCCTGAGCGTCACGGGCAGCGTCATATTCAGCATTCTCGGAAAGGTCACCCTTTTCCCTTGCCTCCCCGATCGCGGCGGAGATCACCGGACGCTGCGCCAACGCGTCGGCGAGGTCCTTCTTCAGCTTATCCAACCCTTCTTGGGTCATATAATGAATTTCAGCCATAATGAAACCAGTTATTATTTTTACTTTGTCTTCATCAAAGAAAACGGACCGCCCGGCCCGGCTCTTCGTCACAGGCCACGCAACAATCTGTTTTCCAATGCTCTTTCCTGTCCACAAGCGGGCAATCACGTGCAGACAAACAATTTACTAAAATAAACAAGCGGCCATTGCCCTCCGCCCTCCCCTTTCGGGACCATAATATTAAAACGGAGTCCCGCCCTTTTCCGGCGGAACCCGACCTGTTTCTGCAAATATAGTAAATTTTCTTTCAAATAGCGAATATCCTGTCAATCCTCAAAAACGGATCGGGATCATCCCGCATGGCTCACCAAGACACAATCTATGACGCGAGTTGAGCCACTTCTCGTTCTGTCTGTGCGCAGAAGCGTACTTCCAGCTCACGGAGCACACAATGTCAAACACATTATAAGACTTTTCATCTCTTGTCTTTTTACCAGAAAAAAAGATAACTTTACATTAAGAAGCTGTTTTGAATTGTTTGAAATGTTCTTTGAGGTGAAAAATCTTCAT
>OQVR01000067.1_pt1 | contig 34326 bp, 56 predicted proteins | sample 1691521 | NCBI WGS metagenome assembly OQVR01 (sample SAMN03418256, study PRJEB22391) | human gut metagenome | biome: human-gut; feature: organic feature; material: feces | host: Homo sapiens | place: Tanzania | collected 2013-01
GTGTGGAAAGACGGAATGGATGAAATGCTGCTGAGGTTGCAGCCGAAAAGGTTGTTGGTGTACGGTGGCAAAGTTCCATATGATTATGGCGATACGGAAGTAATTTATTATAAAAACAAGACGACCGAACGAATGAAACAGAAGGGAGATGTGGTATAATATGGGTGGTAGAGGAGCATCTGGAGGCGGAAGATTAGCCGGTGGTGGTTTGAATGCTGGCGACATAACGGGGCTAGAAGACCTTGTCAGCATGAGAGAGGGAAAACCACGAGAAATCGACGAAGTGTTATCTGTTGGTAAGGACGTGCACGACAAGTACGGAGAAGACATTGACAACTTGAGCGCAGCAACACTCAAAGAAAGTAAATCCGGCGTGCTCGGATTCTTTGATGGTGGTGGCGGAATCGCTCTCAATAAAAAATATTTGGATTCTAAGAAAATGGACAAGGTAATAGACGAAGCGATAAGTGATGGTTATCATCCACCAAGAGGCAAGAAAACAGGCTTACAGTCGGTCGCAGCCCATGAATACGGTCACAAGCTGACGGAAGCGGCAGGAAGGCGGCACGGAAAGTCACTGGATGCCATGGCGGATGAAATTGTTAAAGAAGCAAGACAGACGACGGGGCATAGAGGTGTCGTAAAAATGGCATCCAAAATCAGTAAGTATGCAACGGTGAGCAATGCGGAGGCAGTCGCAGAAGCGTTCACGGATGTTTACTGCAACGGCGGAAGAGCCAAAAGGGAAAGTATCGCCATTGTAAACGCATTGGATAAGCGTTTTGGATTATAAGTTATAAGGAGGTAAGAAATAATGAAAAAGAACAGAGAAGTCACGTATTCGGAGCCGGTAGATTACATTCCTAAGGAGTTGCGAAAGAAATACAAAATCGGAGAGTTTGCCGATGAAGAGGACGACGAAGAAGAGAAAAAGAAAAGCAAATAGCAATCGTGAAAGGGACTTCAAAATGGGGTCCCTTTTATAATGCAAAAAACAAGAAAGGAAATTAGATTAATGGCAAATGAAGAAAATCTAAAGCCGCCAACCACGAGCGAAGCACGAAAAAGAGGGAAAAAAGGCGGCATCAAATCGGGTAAGGCACGAAAAGAGCGAAAGGCGATGAAAGAGACCACAGAGATGATTCTAGGACTTACTCTCAAGGATGGAACAGTAACCGACCTTGAAGATATTCAGAGCATGGCGGCAGCTAATGGGAAGAATATCACAGTTCAGGATGCAATCATCTTGAAGCAGGCACAAAAGGCGCTGAAAGGTGATATCAGAGCGGCGGAGTTCATCAGAGATACCAGCGGTAACAGACCGACGAACGAACAGAGAATGGATGTAGCCGTGGATAACGGATTTATCGAGGCACTGAACGCCGCAGTTGAGGAAGTGGAGCAATGTTCAAGTGGCAGCCACTAAGCCCGAAACAGTTCAACATCTTCTCATGGTGGAACAGCGGTAGCAAGTATTCTGACATGGACGGAATCATTGCGGATGGTTCCATCCGTTCCGGAAAGACCGTAGCGATGGGAACAAGCTTCATCATGTGGGCGATGGAATCATTCGAGGGGGAGCAGTTCGCCATATGCGGTAAGACATTAGGAGCGCTAAGAAGAAATGTGCTGTCACCAATGCAGAATGTTTTACCGGATATGGGTTACGAGATATCAGAGAGCCGCCTCGAAAACAAGTGGACGGTTAGGCACGGAGACAACGTGAACACCTTCTACTTATTCGGAGGTAAAGACGAAAGCTCACAGAACCTTATTCAGGGCGTAACGCTTGCGGGAGTCCTATTCGATGAAGTGGCACTGATGCCGGAATCATTCGTGAATCAGGCAACAGCACGTTGTTCTGTAGAGGGTTCTAAGTGGTGGTTTAACTGCAACCCTTCAACCCCGTTCCACTGGTTCAAGGTGAACTGGATAGACCGGAAAGAAGAAAAGAATCTTTTGTATTTGCACTTTGAATTGGACGACAACCGGAGCCTATCTGAGCACATCAAAGATAGATACCGGAGCATGTATCAAGGCGTGTTCTACAGGCGCTATATCCTCGGTGAGTGGGTAGCAGCGGAGGGCATTATCTATGACATGTTCAACGAAGATAGGCACGTTACAAAAGAGAAATATAAGCCCGTGGGCGATGTTTACGTGTCGTGCGATTATGGAATACAGAATGCAACTGTTTTCCTTATGTGGGCGAAAATAAAAGGCATATGGACATGTATTCGTGAGTATTGCTATTCAGGAAGGGCAAACCTAAAGCAAAAGACGGATGCAGAATTTGTGCAAGATATGAAGATGTGGCTAGACGGCACGATACCGAAAAGGATTATCGTTGACCCGTCAGCCACTTCTTTTATTGCCGAACTCAGGAAGAACGGTTACACGGTCAAGCGTGGCATGAACGACGTACTGGACGGAATACGGTACACTTCAACCGCACTTGGTAGGGGAGAACTGATGTTCGTTTCTGATTGCGTGAATACCATTCGGGAGTTTCATTCTTACATGTGGGATTTAAAGTCAGCGGATGCCGGAGAGGATAGACCACTGAAAGAGCATGACCACTGCATGGATGCGATGCGATATTTCACTTATACAATCATGCGACAAGAAAAAGTTAAAGTTAAGGGATTCAAAGAGGGAATCTAATGTACAGCAAAAGACCATATGAATTACCAAAGCCAATCACGGCGGACCCGTCAATTCTGGAGCGCATCACGCCGCAATTGATTGAGGGGTACATCAATAAGCACGAGAGCAAATTCAAGCGCTATGAATACCTCGAAAACCTTTACAAGGGGTTTCACGACGTATACAGACAGCCGGAAAAGGAAAACTGGAAGCCCGACAACAGACTGGCGGTTAATTTCCCCCGGTACATCACAGACACCTTCCTAGGCTATGCCTACGGCGTGCCGATTAAATGCACTGCACCGGAAGACTCAGAGGATGAACGACTGGCAGAATTCTACCGCAACAACGAAATGAACGACCACGATTCAGAAATGGCGAAAATGTGCTGCATCTATGGGCACGCATGGGAGTTCTTTTATCAGGACGAAGAGACCAATACAAAAGTCGTTGCATACAATCCCAAAGACCTATTCTGTATTGTCGATGATACAGTACAGCGCCGGGCGCTGATGATGATTCAGTACGGGCGGCACACGGTGGACGGCGTGAACAACGGCGTTCTATACGGCATGGCAGCGACGGCGGATACGATTTATTACTTTGACAATGGGAAAATAACCGACGACAAAGAGAACCCATACGGCTTAATCCCATGTGTCGAGTGGCGACTTAATGAGGAGCGCATCGGACTTTTCGAGGGCGTGGCTGGACTGGTGGAGACGTACAACAGGACACTGGGAGAGAAGGCAAATGATGTTGATGCTTTTGCGGAGGCTTATTTGGCTGTTATCGGGTCCGAGCTTGACGATGAGGACGTGTACCGCATCCGGGACAATAGAATCATTAACCTTTATGGTACAGATAATGCGAAGGATATTTTGGTTCAGTTCATGACCAAACCAACGGCAGACGGCACACAAGAGAATCTGCTGAACCGACTTGAAAATCTGATATATCAGATATCTATGGTTGCGAACATTTCAGACGAACAGTTCGGGAACGCAAGCTCAGGTGTAGCTTTGGCGTACAAGTTGCAGGCAATGAGCAATCTCGCCGTCACATTTGACCGGAAGATTGAAAAGAGCCTCAGGAAGCGGTTCAAGATATGGTCTAGCCTATCAACCAACGTGGCTGACAGAGACGTGTGGCGGGATATCGATATCAAGTTTACCCGGAATCTTCCGAAAAATCTGCAAGAGGAAGCGCAGACCGCTTCACAGCTGGAAGGTATCGTGTCGAAGGAAACGCAGTTATCCGTTCTCTCAATCGTTCCGGACGTTAAGAAGGAAATTGAAAAGCTTGAAGATGAAGAAGAGGAGCAGATGCAGCAGTTAAGCATGTATCAGCAGACCATGGGGGCAGTAAATGGCGGCGAAAACAACGCAGGAAATATTTCTAGCGAAGACGAAGGAGAACCGGGACTACTGGCGAAGTAGAGAAGACCGGCAGGCGGTTATCAATGAGCATACAATGCAAAACATCGATGCCGAAATTCAGAAGATTTACGAGCGGATGGTCCCGGATATCCAAAAGGAAATTGAATCATTCTATCAGCGGTACGCCGATAAAGAGGGAATCAGCCTAGCGGAAGCCAAAAAGAGAGTGTCGAAGTTCGATGTTAAGGCTTTTGAGGCAAGGGCAGCAAAAATGGTTAAAGACCGTGATTTCAGCGATGAGGCAAACGAACTGATGCGGCTCTACAACGCAACCATGCGGATTAATCGGCTGGAACTTCTCAAGGCAGATATCGGACTGCACATGATAGACGGGTTCGACGACCTAGAGAAGCTGACCGGCGAAAAGCTGACCGAGGAAGCCGTGAAGGAGATCGAGAGGCAAGCGGGAATCTTAGGGAATGGCGTGAAAGGTGCATCCGAAAGAGCTAAAAGCCTAGTGGGGCAGTCCTTCATGAATGCCACATTCAGTGAACGCATATGGAGCAATCAGGAAGCCTTAAGAAACAAGCTCTCCACGATACTCACAAAGGGCTTGATTGGTGGTAAGAGCTATCAAAGCCTTGCGGCGGAGATTCGGAAGGATTTCAATGTATCGGCAAGGGAAGCAAAGCGCCTAGTTCGAACCGAAATGGTCCGGGTGCAGACACAGGCTCAGATTGATTCGTACAAGGCGAACGGATGGGAAGAGTTCGAATTCCTAGCATACGGCACGGCATCATGCGAGATATGCAACGCCCTAAACAAAAAGCATTTCAAGATATCGGATTTTCAACCGGCAGAGAATGCGCCGCCTATGCATCCGAATTGCAGATGTAGGACGGCACCGTATGAGGATGAAGGAGAATATCAGAAATGGTTAGATTCATTCGAAAAGGAAGCAAGCGGAAAAAGTGCAGGCAATGGGGAGGACGGAAGCGGCACAATAACGAGAAGGGTAAAGAAGATTGACTTCTCAAACGTTAGTGCTATCATGAACTTGTTAACCCAATCAAAAGATTATTATCAAAACCTTCCGAATGAGTATGACGTCACCATTACGGCAACTGGAAATGTATATCTATCAAAGGGACTCCATGGAGGAGTGAAGCCGAAGATTGACGAGGATAGAACTGGCGCCTTCTCTTATCACAACCATCCACCGAAAGAAACGAACTTCTCATTTAGTGGAGAGGATGTTAGAGACTTTATAAAAAATAAAGAAGCCTTTATGATGGCATCTGATTACAAGTACCAGTACACCTTAAAACGGCGTAAAGATACGAAAGACATTAACTACAAAGAAGTAATGAGTATGCATAAAGAAGCATACAAAAAGGCTTTAGACAATCTAAAAAAGCGTGGAAAATCCATAGAAGATATTGACGAAGAGCTGTTTAATGAATCCATGAATATCTTATCCAAGGAGTTGAATTTAGAATATGAGCGTACATTACAAAGCAGATAAAACTCATCCGGACTATAAAGAATATGAAGCAGAATTAGATGTTCTGACAGAAAGGACACGCAAGAATTTAGATGAGATAGATATAGAAAACGAGTACGACAAACAGCTAAACGCTATCCATCGGAAACTAATGAAAGAATGGAAAGCCGTTCAAGAAAAATACAAGCAAATATTCACGATACCTTATACACAGGATGATGAGGAGAAAAACCATGGCGAAAGATGATATCAATGTAATCATGTACAAGATTCTTAAATACTTTTACACATGCATGAAGGCGGGCGTGAAACCCGTCCCGGAAGAAATGATTGACTTTTTGGATATCCCGGAGCTGTACGGGAAAACGGTTATGCACGGCTTGCACGAAAAGGGATTCATTGACCGGGCAGGAATCACGATTGACGGAATGCGCTTCATGGATTCGGATTCTGGAATGAATGAAGTGGATGAGTTTTTAGGTGAATCGTTTGGAATCGTTCTAGACAACTCAATCGCACTACAGAAGTAGTCTCAAAACGCATTTTAAAGCTCTCCAACAGCTTTAAAATGTAAGCTCAATAAATTATACCTTTGAAGAAAAATCGCTCATTGCAGGGCGATTTTTTATATACCCTTTTTCGGGTGTGTCCAAGCATTCACGACATTAAACTGTATGGATTATCGAGCATTGTGATGTAAAACAAATGGAGGAAATTATGTCAGAAGAAATGAACAATCAGAACAACGCAAACACCGAACCGAATACTGAGCCGAACCCTCAGACCGAGCCAAAAGGCGGAGCGGAACCGGAAAAGAAGTATTCGGATGCAGACCTTGATAAAATCATCGGTCAGAAGTACGCAAAATGGAGCGAAAAGACCGACAAAGCTATCGAGGATGCCAAAGCGGAGGCGGTCAAGCTGGCAAAAATGAACGCAGAGCAGAAAGCCGCCTATGAATCAGAGCAGAAGGACCTTAGAATTGCGGAAATGGAAGCACAGCTGCAGAAAATCGCACTAGGCAAGGTTGCCGGTGAGATTCTTAAGGAACAGGGCATGGATGCTACACAGGACATTCTGGACATGGTCGTAGGCACCACCGCAGAGGACACAAAAGCACAGGTGGAAGCGTTCGTGAAGCTGGTCAATGCACAGGTTGAAATCCGGGAAAGACAGCGGGCGACAGGTACCACGCCGAAATCTTACACCGGAGCGGAACCGATGAGCGAAATTGAACAGCGGATTGCTAAGTACAGGAAGTAAAAGGAGTAAATTATGGCAGGTGAAAACAATAATCAGGCAGTAAGACGTTATACCAAGGAATTTAAGGACCTTATGCAGGCGGTATTCCAGAGCAGAGCGTTCTTTGGAGACTTTTTCGGTGGTGGAATCGAGGCGCTTGACGGAATTCAGGAGAATCAGACCGCATTCAGCGTTAAGACTTCCGACATTCCGGTAGCAGTAGGCACTTACAGCACCGATACAAACACGGCATTTGGAACAGGAACAGGAAAGTCCAGCAGATTCGGTAATAGAACAGAGATTATCTATACCAATGCGGATGTTCCTTACAGCTGGGGTTGGAGCTTCCACGAAGGAATCGACCGGAACACTGTTAACAACGATTTCAACACGGCAGTTGCTGACCGTCTGGAGTTGCAGGCACAGGCAAAGACCAATCAGTTCAACACGCATCACGGAAAGTTCATTTCCGATAGCGCTGCCGAGACAATCGAGGCGGCAGCTCTCACCGAGGAGGAAGTTGTAAAGGCGTTCAACGCCCTCGCAAAGTACTTTGTGAACATTGGTGCGGTTGGTACCAAGGTAGCAAAGGTTACGCCGGATGTATGGAACATCATTGTTGACTCCAAGCTCATGACTACCGCAAAGGGTAGTTCTGTTAACGTGGACAACAACACCGTGAACACCTTCAAGGGCTTTCAGCTTGAGGTGATTCCGGATGCAATGTTCCAGAAGAATGAGTGCATTTATGCTTACATCACCGGAATCGGTAAGGCGTTCACCGGCATTCAGACTGCTAGAACCATCGAATCCGAGGATTTCGACGGCGTGGCACTGCAGGGAGCCGGTAAAGCGGGTGAGTACATTCTCCCGGCTAATAAGAAGGCGGTTGCAAAGGTTACAGCTACGGTAGCATAGGAGGTAAGTAATGGGTTATGTGGTTATTCATCGGTTCGCAGACACGCAGGACACGACCGAAACGAAGAACGGTTCAATTCCGTACATTTATGAAATCGGTGACGAGTTCCCACGAGCAGGAAAACGTGTAAATAAGGGCAGAATTGAAGAGCTGGCGGGTTCGAAAAACAAGCCGGGCTTTCCACTGATTGAGTACACCGAGGAGTGCAACACAAAGACCGTGAAAGGCAAAAGGACGAAGTAGTCAGAAAGGCACGACATGGAAGACTTGTTAGAATTGCTCAATATGCAGGATGCCGGAGACGAACAGAGGAAGAAGCTGCAGACCATTATGGATATCACGAGCGACAGACTGAAAGTAAAGCTGGGCACCGATGAGGTGCCCGCTCAGTTGTCGTATATCGTGACAGAGGTGTCCATTATTCGATTTAACCGGATTGGTTCAGAGGGGCTTTCTTCTCATACCGTCGAGGGCGAATCACTCAATTTCAGCGGAGACGACTTCACGCCATACGAGAATGACATTCAGGCATGGATTGACGAAAACAAAGGCACGTCGAGAAGAGGGAGGATTCGGTTTATATGAGGTTTGTTACACAGGTGTACTTTCGCATCGAAAAGTCGGATTACAACGCTCAGACGGGCGACTATGACCGTCTGAAAGTGTTCGAGGTGCCGGCTAGAGCTTCCGTCAACCAAACCGAAACCGCAATGATTCGGATGGTATACGACAGCATACCGCAAGAATCCTTGACGGTCCGGCTGCAAAACAAGTACGAGAAGCCATTTGATTATATTCGAATCGGCGAAAAGCTCTACAAGGTGGACAAGAGAATCGACTTGTATACAAAGCAAGCGTTTATCGTTTCGGAGGTGCAGCATGGACATTAAATGGGAAGGTCTCGACAAGCTTCAGGACAATCTCGAAAAAGCCGCCACACTGGACGACATTAAACGAGTGGTCCGGCACCAAGAAAAAAATCTCATCGAGACGGCAAGCAAGCACGCCGTGAAAGCAAGTGAGGGCGGAGTTTTTGCAGGTGGTTATTCCGGAGTAGAGCAATCCCTCGGAAACATTAAAAACAATCTGAAAACTGACCTATACGAAGAAGGTTTAGCGGTTGGAATAGGCACAACAGCCGAACACGCCGCCTACGTTGAGTACGGGACCCGGCACATGCCACCGGAGCCATTCATGGAGCCAACAGCACGAGAAGCAGGAGAGAAATTCGTGAGAGATTTAAGGAAGTTAATTAAATGATGGATGCACAGCAGAGCCTTTTTACAGGTTTGAAAATGAAGATTGAAGCACTCGGATTAAGCGTGTATGACGGCGGTATGCCTGCCGATGATGCGCCATACCCTTTTGTTTATCTCGCAGACAATACAATGCGGGATATGATGGTTAAGGGGAGCGGAATCGGCACGGTATCGCAAAACATCCACGTATGGCAGAACGATTCGAAAAAGAGAGGCACGCTCTCACGGATTGCTGCAGAAGTGATGGAGGTCTGCCGGGAGTTCGAGGAGTACGGCGGCACGGGCTACACATTGCGGAGCTTGAGTCAGAAAATCATCTCAGACAACAGCACGGCGGAACCGTTGATGCACGCAATTATCGAGGCAGAATATTACTACAGCTAAAGAAGGAGAAGAATTATGGCAACAGCGATTGCAGGAAAGAAAATCATTTATCTTTACCGACTTCTTGAGGATGCATCGAAGGAAGCAGCAAAGCAGATTGCATTCGTAACCGAGAACGGCAGAACGAAGTCGAAGGATGCGGATTCAACAGCAACGAAGGACGGCACTATTCGTACCCCGGCAACAGCGGAGGTAGAAATCACGTGCACTTCCATTCTGGCAAAGGGTGACACCATGCTGGACAAGCTGGAGTCTGCATTGGATAATGACAAATTGATTGAAGTATGGGAAGCGAACATGGATGAGCCGATTGAAAGTAAGACAAACCAGTACAAGGGCACTTATTTTCAGGGGTATCTGACCGAGATTGAGAGAACAGCAAACGCCGAGGATATGGTTGAAGTATCTCTCACCTTTGGTATCAACGGAGCGGGCGCAAAGGGCGACGTTACCGTAACAGACACGCAGGCAGACATGGCTTCCTATGTATTCAAAGACACTACAGTAGGAGCATAGGTTTTAAGCGGGCGGGGGACGATTGTTCCCCGCTTTTGATATATGGAGGATTAATATGTACGATATCGAAATCAACGGCACATCATACCCGGTTAAGTTTGGAATGCATTTCATCAGTGAGATTAATAAGAGAGTCACCGTTTCCATGGATGCATGGGGCGGAAAAGAAGAGAATGTTGGCTTGAATTATTACATCGCAAAGCTGATGGATGGCGACCTTGAGGCATTGCAGCAGATTCTTTTTGTTGCGAACAAAACAGAGACCCCAAAGCTCAATATTTCCATGCTGAACAACTGGTTCGAAGATGAAAACACTGATATTGATGCGATTTTCAAACAGGTGACCGATTTTTTATCGGAAGCGAACTGTACGAAGAAGGCGTACAGGACCATCAAGAAAGCGGTGGAAGAGCAGAATCAGAACTAAAGTCGTCCATGACCTTTGAAAAGCTGATAGAAAAAATCACGGAAGACTGCTTCCGTTTTTTTGGCTTTCGGAGTTTTGATGAAGTGGACCGGCTAACGTTCCCGGAATATGAGCTACTGTGCAAAGCTCACAAACTGAGCACAGTTGATAAAGATATGTGGGTACACAAACTCGCATATCTGAACTTCATGGCGAAGGCAAGCCGGAAAGCGGGAAAGACACGGACCAAACCAGTATATGAAACGTTCGACAAGTTCTACGACTATCAAAAGGAACTGGAAAAGGTAGAGCGGGAATATGACACGGAACGGAACGAAAGGTTTCTTGCTATCAGTCGAAAAATGAAAGAAGAAAGGAGGGAAGAATGAGCAATGCAGACTACATCGTAACCGCCGTCCTAATGGCAAAAGATAGGAATTTTCAAAGCACATTCGAAGCGGCGAACAAGACAACACAAACTCTCGGAGGCAAGATTAAGAGCGGTCTTGGATTCGGAGCACTCGCCGGAATCGGTGCAAAGGCGGTTGGCGTTGTTGGAAGCGGTCTCAAGAGCCTTGTATCGGAGCTAGACAATACCAACAGTGCGTGGACGTCTTTTTCGTCCAACATGGCTATGTCAGGCATGGGAAGCAAGGCAATTGCGAAAACGAAAAAGGACCTGCAAGACTACGCTGGCTTGACAGTGTACACGTCTAAAGACATGGCGGCGACCTATGCGCAGTTATACGCAGTTAACAAGAAAACATCTACAAGCCTTGTGAAAGGATTCGGCAACGTTGCGGCGGCGGCACAGGACCCGACACAGGCGATGAAAACCTTGTCAATGCAGGCGACTCAGATGGCGGCGAAACCTAAAGTCCAATGGGAAGATTTCAAGTTGATTCTTGAGCAAACCCCTGCCGGAATGTCAAAAGTTGCGAAGGCAATGGGCATGACAACAACCGAGCTTGTTAAGAACGTCCAAGACGGAAAAGTCAAGACAGAAGACTTCTTCAAAGCAATGGAAAAGCTGGCGGATGATAAAGACCTATCTAAAATGGCTGAAAGCTATAAGACGATAGGGCAAGCGGCGGACGGCTTGACGGCTACACTCTCAAAGGGACTGGCGCCGGCATGGCAGATAGTTTCGGACGTTGCCATTGACGGAATATCAAAGTTGATGGGCGTTGTAGATAAAGGCATCGGTGGACTATCGAAAATCTTCAAGGGAACCGGAAAACAACTGCAAAAAACAGCCGGAGCCTTTGAACGGTTCGCCGGTACCCTTAGCAGGAACAAAGGCGTGATGGATATACTCAAATTGACGGCAAAAGCCACGTCAGCGGCTCTTAACGCCCTTCTTAAGGTCATTGAGAAGGTGTCTAACGGTCTTAACAAGATGATGAAGATAGAACCTAGACTTCCGGAGCTTGCTATGGGATTCGGCGCAATCAGTGCCATCATGAAAAAGACAACCGGCAAGGGACTTTTAAGGTCCATGGGTGAGCCACTTGTTAAGAAGCTGACCACAACGGTCAAAGGGCTGAACATCTTCAAGCGGAGCGCAAAAAAAGCCACGGAGGAGGTTGGCGAAACGCTGGCAGAAGGCGCCGCCGGAATGTCCAATGCAGGGAAGGCGGCATCCTCGACAGGTGAGACGGTCGCAAAGACTGGGAACAAGCTTATGCAGGCTGCAACAACTTTCCTTGTATTCGGCGCTGCAATCCTCGTAGTAGCCGCTGGTTTTTGGGTGCTCGCACAGGCGGCAACGACGGTAGCTAACGGAGGACCGGCAACAATTGCCGTATTCTTTGGCATGATAGCAGCTATCGGAGCTTTAGCGCTTATTTTCTCCACCTTAGGAGAGGGGTTAAATGCAGCCATTCCGGGAATGGTCGCTTTTGGCGCTACAGTAGCACTTGTCGGTCTCGGTCTTGCGCTTGTCGGTGTGGCTGTGTACTTAGTATGCGCCGGCATTGTTAAGCTTTCAGGGGCACTTCCGGCGATTGCCAAAAATGGAACATCGGCAGCAATCGGACTTGTCGCATTAGCCGGCGGAATACTGGCGGTTGCTTTAGCGGCAGCGGCGGCGGGTATCGTGCTTGCGGCTCTTGGGTCCGTGGCTGGCATTGCAGCCATGGGAATCGGTGTTTTGCTGGCGGCGGGTATTGCCGTAGCGGTTGTTATGCTCATGTTTGCAGGGGCGCTTAAACTTGTCAAAACACAGGTATCGGGCATCGCCTCGCAGGCAACCAAGGCGGCAAAAAGCTTGAAACAGATGGTTACAAGTGTAAACGTCGTTAAGGCTGGATTAGGCGCACTTAAGAGCCTTGCATCTGGCGCAATGTCCGCCTTAAAGAGCGCTTTCAGTTCGGGAGCATCCGGGGCAAAATCGGCGGCGGCTTCCATCGGTAAAAATTTCCGTTCCGGAATATCAAGCGGCATGAAGGGCGGAGTAAGCGCCGCAAGAAGTGGAATGCACGCAATCAACAGCGCAATGTCAGGAGAAGCCGGGAAGGCTCATGCCGTAGGCGTGAACATCGGCAGGGGACTTGCTAATGGTATTCGTGCAGAAATTCCGGCAATCAGAGCGGCGGCGGCTGCTGCTTCAAGTGCTGCAACCGTAAAGATGCGGAAGACGACGAAGGAACACTCACCGTCAAGAGTTACCCGAAAGATTGGTGCATACCTATCAGAGGGGCTTGTTATCGGTATGGAATCTAAAAAGCATGATATCAGCCGCATGTCTGCAAAGCTGGCGAACATGGCTACACTGAGCCCTAGCAGAATGGCATTTGCCGGAGATTACAGTTTGAACGATACATGGGATTATACCAGTACCGCCAACTACGAAATCACGGTAGTGTCAGAGCTTGACGGAAAGGTGGTATCGAAGCAACTGGCGCCTACTATGCAGCAGGAACAGAACCGACTGACCACCAGAGCAAACAGAAGGAGAGGTATCAGATAGTGTACGTATTCCGAGACACAACGGAGGTGGGGACTTTATTGTCCTTACCTTCCGAGGCGGTAATGATTAACGGCGAATACATCGAAGATGAGAATTCACAGCTGTATATCGAAGGTTACCGCACATTATACACAAAAGGCAGGGAAAGCCTAAAAAAGGACCTTAAAACAGAAGAAATCGGAAGCCGAAACGGAACGAAAATCAAAACGACAAGATACCCGGAGCGGGAAATCGTCGTTGGCTTTCAACTTGTCGCAGAAGATAACGAATCGTTCCGGAGCGCCTTCAACAAATTGAATGGGATTCTGGATAGAGAAGAGAGTCAGTTCATCTTCCACGACGAAGAGGATATGTTTTTCATCGGAACGCCGTATTTCGAGGCGGATATCGAAGAGGGGCGAAATGCCGTAAAAGGAGAGTGGACAATCTATTGTCAGGACCCATTCAAATATTCGGTTGATGAATATGAAGCGGAATCCTTCACGGACACGGACGGCAATACAACCATGATGGTTGAGTACGGCGGAACGGTCCCGGCGCATCCGACTTTTAAGGCAAGTTTTTACACGACGAAACCGGAAGTCGACGAAACCAATGCGGAAGATACCAGTTATCAGGGCAACGAGGATGAAAAGCTGGGCGAACTGGGTAATTGCGGATACGTTGCGTTTTTTGATAGCAACGAACACATCTTACAGTTCGGGGACCCGGATATTTCCATCGAGAAGCCGGAAGAAGCGCAGCCTATCAGGGTATCGCAGGAATTCACGCAGGCGGGTAACTTTGGCAGCGCTATACAGCAGCTATGGAAGCCGAATCAGAGCGGCACCGGGTATTCCGGCGCACCTATCGAGGGCGGATTCTACGAGGCATACGGCGCCAATTCCACGCCTTCCGGAACTACCAGCGGGGCAATCATCGGCTATAAATGGGATGCCAAAAAGAAGACGTGGGTTTCAAACCCGGTTTCCGACAGTTCGGGCAGTTCTCCGAGCGTTAAATATAAGATGTACTACAAGGCGACCGGAAGGACCGCAAGTTCTGTCAAGCTCACGGTGGATATTACCGCCGTCGTTGGTTCAGTAAGCGGAAAAGTCAAGAAGAACTGGAAGAAAGCAAAGCTTCAAGCGGTAATCACGGTAGCGGGAAAGAGCCACACCAAGACAATCAAGTCGGGTGGTAAGTCATGGGGCAAGGGCTCACACAAGGTACCCTACACATTTACGGTATCGGATATTCAAGCCGGAACGATTGACCTATCATGCAAGGTGGAGGTGAAGGAATCCGGAGCGAAAGGGTCAGCCGGCAAGCTGAGTTCTCGGAGCGGGAACACTATCACGATTCCGACCTATACCGACAAGACCCCGACCAACTACTTCTTGAAGGCAAGTTATGGCGGCGTTACACAGAGCGGATGGCATGGGGCAACCATCACAAGGGAGCTTCCGTCGGATGAGAACGGAAAGCAGGGTTCCGAAACTTTCAAGATTGATGCATCTGTCAAGTTTTCCATCGGGTCAAGTGCCAACGATGTTACCCAATGCGGAATGCTCGAAATCATGGCGATGAACAAGAGCAATGATATAGTAGCCGGCATCCGGGCGTATAAGACAAGCCGGGGAAAGAATGCAACGATTCAGTACGTATGGCAGAATGAAGTTGTCGCCAAAAAGACAAACTTCAACGCAGACAATAAGAACAGCAACCTTGCGGTTCAGATTGAGGGCGGATGGTACATGATAGCGTACAAGTTTGGAAGCGCCACGAGTGAATTCTATCCGTTCCCGGCTATTTACAATTTCGAGGACACCGACGTTACAAAGGTTGTTATTGCCGCCTATCAGTGGAAGGCGCAACCGCCGATGGATTGGTTAGGCGTGAGAAATCTATCGTTTTTCGGCTTGCCAAAATCATCTAAAGTCGAAACAGAAATACCATTCCATAACGGCGATATCTTGACGGCAGACGGAAAGACCGCCACGGTAACCATGCTGAGACACGGAAGCGACGACGGCACAAAGCGCCCTGACCTTGGAGCGCTTGGAAACGACTGGGAAACGTTAGTCTTGAATCCCGGAACAAATTCAGTGCACACGTCCTATTCGGCGTGGGCGGGGCAGCAGCCATATATTAGGCGTTGCCGGGCAGATGAAGCTTATGGCAGGGATTATTATCAGCAGCTTGATTCAGATACACCATACGACACCGGGATTGCATATTACAATTCGTCGAAAGAGCGGGTATATCCGACCGAGGAGGAGTACAACGCAAGCCCGACAAGCTATTACCAGTTCATGGATGCGGGCACGAATCCGACCGTCTACTGCAATTCAAGCGGCACGGAGTACAGCACGCAGCCTACATACGAACAGTGGGCGGCGAATCCGTCGGAGTATTATGTGAGCGAATCAACAGCGCCAAAGTTCTCAATGACATACAGAGAGGTTTTCATATGATTTTATATTTTGCAGATAAAAACTTTAAAATTCTCGGAACGGCTTCAACCAGCTTGTCGGGGGGCTATGTTATCACCGACGACACGAAAAAGGAAGAGGTGGAAACAGGAATTGCAACGCTTGATTGTACCGTCGCCTATACCGACGACACAAGGGGCGACATTGAAAGTTGGTGCCGGGCAGGTAATTATGTATTAGCCTACTACGGCAAAGACGATTCAGCGGATGTGGATATCGTCAATCTCTTTATGATTACAACCACGGAGCTGTCTGTACTGGACCATACCATCAAATTCGAATCGGAAGATTCCGGGCTGGACCTTTTGAATAACCTTGCTAAAGAATACACCGGAACGGAGCAGATGAGCGCAGCGGATTACATCAATAAGTTCCTTGAGAAAACAGGTTTTCGGCTGAGAAATAACAACGTCTCAGCGCTTCCAAAAAAGCTTGAATGGACTAGCACGGACACTGTCACAAAGAGACTTGCAGACATTGCGGAAAAGTTCGAAATTGAGCTTACCTATGGATTCAGCGTTAAAGGCTTGACCGTGGCGGATAGATGGGTTGATATCGCAGATGAAACCGGGAAAGACACAAAAATCAATCTGTACATCAACAAAGAAGTAAACAATATTACCGTGAAGAATACCATCGAAAACCTAGCGACGGCGCTTTACGCAACAGGAAAGGACAACTTAACGCTTATCGGCTTCACAATTCCGGAGGCAGATAAAGACAAATATCAGATTGACCCGGACGGGAATCTCGTATCTCTCGAAGCGCTGACCAAATGGGCAAGAGTGGACTATTCGAGCAAAGATTCTTTCAGCGGTAATTTGTATCAAAAATTCGAATCCTCGGACACGAATTCACAGGCAGACCTTTACAGACTGGCAAAAGAAAAGCTGGATTCCATTTCGGACATTGAGACCAACTACGAGGTGGACATTGCAGACCTGCCGCAAGGTGTCGGGATTGGTGACCGTGTAAACATCGTGGACGATGCCGGGAACACTTACATTTCCGGTCGAATCCTTGAGCTTGAAACATCTGTCACCGACGGAACGAAGAAAGCTACACTGGGTGAGTATGTAATCAAGGATAGCGGCATTTCGGAGCTGGTGGAGAGTTTGGCAAGCAGTTTTGCTAATCTGTCAAAAGTCCGGGAATTGTACACATGGATTGCTTACGCTGACACAATCGACGGAGACGGAATCTCATTTTCCCCGGAAGGCAAAGAGTACCTTGGTACTGCCGTAAATCAGCTGACCGAGGAAGCCGGAACGGACCCGGCAGTGTATAAGTGGGTCAAAACCAAAGGCGAACAGGGAGAGCAGGGAATCCCGGGAGAGAAGGGAGCAACCGGAGCACCGGGCGAAAAAGGAGACCCCGGAGAAGATGGATACAGCCCAACGGTAGACCTTAGCACAGGCGAATCAGGAAGCACGGTTTTAACCGTGACCAATAAAACCGGACCGTCAAGCACGGAACTTAAGGACCAAGCAGCCCGGAACGATGCTAACGATGCCCGCAATTATGCAGATAATTACATCAATTACGACGAAACCGGAACGATGATAGCAGCGGAAGCCGTAAAACCAATAGCAGCTACGAAAAACAACGTGCTCATTACGGAAAAGGATGTACAAATCAGAAACGGGCAGAAGGTACTTGCCTCATACGGAGAAACCATAGAGCTGGGCGAAAAAGAGGGAGAGCACGCCGAGTTCACCAACAGCGGGTTTTCAGTGGCAAACAAAACTAACGAGCAGTTCACGGTAAGAGGTTTTTACGAAGGTGAATTGTTCCGTGACAGCTGGGTTAAGGATGCAGAGAATCCGAACCACGTGCTGGACGTTGATTCGCTGAAAACGCAGATATTAAGCGTTGGGCAGTATGATGAAACCTTCAAAACAACGTTTGTCTTAAAGGAACCGCCACAAAGGGTGGCGTTCGTATTTAAAGACGGGTCCGAGATGGAGGTTCTGCCGATTGGAAAGTCGGAGACTATGTATTATACCGCCGGGGAAAACGATAGCAACGGCGAAACTGTACGTATAATTATAATTGCAACGCAAAGCTCAACTACGATTCCATGGGAAAACATCGCTTGCCTATATGTTGACTACAAGATAGGTTACAACCCTGCAACCGTGCGAATCGGAGCAGGCGCAACAAAAGACGTCAACCGGGAGTCAAACGGAACGTATTACGATTACAAGGCGTTTAAAATCGGAAAAGGTCAAAACCGGGAAGGAAACTGGCAGGACGAAAACGCATTCGAGGTTGACTTCGACGGAACGACAAGTGTAGGTGGTTCCATGAACGTCAATGGAGACACTGAAACACAGGCGCTATATGCCGGGATTATTTCTTGCCTCAGAACAATTCAATGCGGTGAACTTATAGCGGCGGCAGGTCCTGAAGGGGAAGAAGTATCGTTCACAACAACGGTATCCGGCAGCGGAAAGATAACCCTAACAACCGGTGCAGTAGAATATCAGCCACGTTGGTGGCGATGCGGGAACTTGGTACAGATGGAAGTTGCAACCAAATGCACCGGGGCAGTAGCGAGCGGTGCAAACATCGCCGCCGGAAAGATTACGGGAGTGCCGAAACCTATTACAGAATCTGGAGTTCGTGCAGTGTCTTATTACGGTAACAACTCGAACATATCGTATATGGGCTCTGATGGCACGTTCTACGCCCGTAACGCCGGAGCGGATGCACTAGCAAAAGGCAATGATTGCATAGGCGGCTTCACTTACATTACAGACGGCACCATGTTATAGAAAGGAGCAAGAATGAAATCAGAAAAACAGCTCTACCAATGGGATGTGAACCAGCATCTAACAGAATTGCAACCAACAGCACAGTTTGTAGATTACCCGATGGGTAACGAGGTTATCAGAATCGAGACGGACGGCAAGCGCTGCCGTATTCCGGATGAATTCTTACAAACAGCCGGATTCAAAACGTGCTATGAACGCTATTCCGACGGCACCTATAAGGCGTATAGCTTCAACGTGCAATCATCGCCAAAGCCGCCGGACTATGTCTACACAGCGGAAGAGCGTACAACATTTGATGCGCTCGTGGCTAAAGCAGATGCCGCAATCGCAGAAATCAAGCGCCGTGCCGATTCAGGAGAATTCACGCCGAAAAAGGGCGTGGATTATTTCACGAATGAGGAGAAAACTGAGCTGATGGAGGGCGTATCAAGCGGAGCAGTCGGAGAATTCCGGAAGGTTGTTGACACCGCAACCACCGAATACAACGACAACCACAACTTGAAGTTAGCCAAATACAACTCCAAAACGCCGAGGTGAAGCTGGAAGCCTATAACAGCAATCACACCGCAAAGGTGGCGGAGTATAACGCCAACGCCACCGCCCTACAGGGTGAAGTTGACCGATTGCGTGGTGAATGCGACCAGCTGGCGGCAGAGAATAGAAAGCAGGAGAATAGGATCGACGCCCTGCTCAAACTGAACAAGGGACAAACCTATGACATTCTGCCGGAAGAAGGCGAAGCCGCAAGCAGAACGGCACCGAGCGGGTCGAAATATGTGAGCGTGGATAGGTTGGGCGGTAAGAGCGTTGTGTGGAATCAGTTATGGAATTATGGAGAAACGATAAACGAGGATGGTGTCACTTTTACATACGAAAATTATTTCTACGATGTAGTTCAAAACACGACTGCACACAATGGCATTCTGGTATATTACAATATTAAGGCAAACAATAAATATTATGTATCTTTCGAAGCTTCATCGAGTGACAACATAAGTTTGAACCTATCGCTTGGCCCTGCCTTAATTGCCGAACTCACAGAGAACAATAAAAGATATAGCACTATTATCACAACATACACTAGTATGCCAGTCCCAAGAAGTGTAATTTATTTATATTCTCCAGATGAAGTAACGTGTTCTTATAGAGTTGGAAATATAAAGGTTATTGACTTGACCGCCATGTTCGGAGTGGGCAATGAACCGACCGCCGAGCAGTTCGAGGCGATGTTCCCGGCGGAATCGTACCCGTACAATCCGGGAGAAATCATTTCTTCCCGAACGGAGACCATTACAGCCGGGGCGGAGACCATCAGCCCCGGCTTCCCAGAACTACGGTCAGCGATGGCGGCCCACGACTACATCGACATGGACGATGGAGAAGTCCATCGAAACATAGGCGTGATTGATTTGGGCACGCTTGATTGGGAATATAACAGCGACTATAGATTCATGCTTGCACGTGTACTAAAAAAGAAAAAAGGTCACGCAAACTTACTGTGCCAACGTTACAAGCTATCGCCATCCGAAGTTTGGGTGCAAGGCAGCGACGGAGTATACGGTGGTAACAACCAGAACAACATCGTTTACATAAAAGATACGAAGTTTACAGAGCCTCTTGCATTTAAAGAGGCGATGAAAGGAGTAGTGTTAAATTTCGAACTAGAGGCTCAAACAACCGAGCCCGCCACAATCCCGGAAGCCCTGCAAGAATGGCTACCGGTGGAAGCCGGCGGAACGGTAACATTCCGAAATTCAGACGAATCGAAGCAACTGGCGGTGCCGAATGCGGTTAGCTGGGTGAGAAAGCTTGATGAGGTAGAGTAAATGGCAAAATTAGAAAAATTGTATGCAATCATTGACAAGGAAAACTTTGAACCCGGCGGGACGCTGGAAGAGCGGGTGTCCGTGCTGGAGGAAGTGCTGAATGAGCAGGTCATGGCAGTCATGACCACGAAGGAAGATGATTAACGGAAAGCCACCTATTCGGTGGCTTTTTCATTACAAAAATTTGAGAAGGGAGGTGATACCATGCGAATGTACGTAACTACCGAGGATGTTCTTTGGCTTGCGGGTGCAATCGTGGCTATTTCGGCGGCTATCAAAGTCGTATGCGGTGCAATCGAGCAATTCCGGAAGCCAAACAAAACACAGGATGCGAGAATAGCAGAATTGGAGCGGAAGGCTGTTAATGATTACAACCGACTCAACCAGTTGGAAGAGGGAAACATCATTACACAGCGGGCTCTTTTGGCTCTTTTGGCTCACGGGATTGATGGTAATGATATCGAAGCAATGCGAAAGGCGAAAGCAGAGCTGACGGATTATCTAATCGAACGATAGAGTGGTCTCAAAAGGCTCTCTTTTAGCTTCTAACGGCTTTAATTCAGTCAACCTTATACTTATTACTAATATTAAAAAAACGCTTAAAACAGCGGAAAAGGAGAAGAAAATGGATATTTCTATTGTAAATGATTACTTTGTCCCGGCGGTAGTTGTGATGTGCCTTTGCATCGGCTACATCATGAGAAACTGGATGCCAACAGATAACAAGTGGATTCCAACAGTATTGTTTGTTGTCGGTATCGTATGCGGAATCGTGGTAGACGGTCTGACCTTTACGGCGGTAGTTTCCGGTGCAGTATCCGGACTGGCGGCAGTCGGATTGAATCAGGCATTCAAGCAGGCATTGGGCTTGAATGTTCGCCCGGACATTGAAACCACCGACGAAGAGGTGCAGGATTACGAACTGGCAGAGGAAGAAGATGAATCAGAAGAAGGTGAAGATGATGAGTAAGACGATTGCGGTACATTGTGGGCATGGCGTGAGCTTGGATGGAAGCTGGGATTCCGGTTGTGTATATAAGGGGCATTCCGAGGCGAAATTGATGTTAGCCATCACAAAGGCGGCGGTCAAGTATCTGAGAGCTTCTGGGGTAAAGGTACAGTCGGATGCAGACCACGGCAACAACAAAAACATGATTGCCGATGTACGGCAGGCGAACAATTCCGGCGTTGCCATGTACTTGTCTATCCACTGTGATTATTCCGGCGCCCCGAAGGGAGTAATGCCGCTGTACGTGTCCGGAAGCGGAAAAAAGCTTGCTAAGTGCCTTGAAAAGACCATTAAAAAAGATATGGGTATGAAATCACGGGGAGTACAGAAGCGGACAGACCTTTTTGAGCTGAACGGTACGGACATGACGGCGTGCATCCTCGAAACCGGAAGCATTAAGGGCGATTTGGCTACACTGAGAAACCATCCGGACAAGTACGGAAAAGCAATCGCAAAGGGCGTGTGCAGCTACTTGGGCGTGCCTTTCAAGGATGGAAAGAAAAAGCCCAGTAAAGAAATCTACCGTGTAAGAAAAACATGGAAGGATGAAAAGAGTCAGAAGGGCGCTTTTTCGTCACTGGAAAATGCCAAGAAATGTGCCGATAAAAACGGCTACTCTGTTTTTAACAGCAAGGGAAAGGCGGTGTACCGTGGCAAAAAGTAGGAAGATAAACAGAACTTACGTTGTTATCAAGGCTGACCCCCTGCGGGTCAAGCCTTCTTATAAGTCGAAGCTGAAAAAGACCCTTGCGGTCGGTACGAAGGTACACGCCACGAAAATCAACGGCTATTATATCTACGTTCCCGCACTCAAAGGCTGGACAATCTGGAAAGACTCGAAGGGGCAGAAGTACGTCCGTCTCGTATCCGTGCCAAAAAGCACAAAGGCGGATAAGCTGCTGGCGGCACTGAAAACAAACGCCGCAAAGATGATTAAGGCGCACGTGAAGTATTCGGCTAACCATGCTTGTAAGAGCCTAGCAAGCGCCTTGAAGAACAAGAGAACGAACTGTGCTACATATGTATCGTTTGGCTTGCAGTCAATCGGCGTGCTTCCGAAAGGAAAATACATTTGGCTTGATACAAAGATTCACGGGTCCGGAAGCTCCATCATCCGGAAGAAAGCAAAAATCACATATCCCCGGAAGCCGTGGCGAACCGCAAAGCTGAAAAAGGGCGACATTTGCGGTTTTGCCAATAAGCCGCATACGATGGTATACGCCGGTAAGAGCAAGCATGGCTATCCTCTGTGGTATTCGGCAGGCGGTTCCGATGTGAAAGCGAAGAACTACGGACCGAAACGAAAGAAATCTTATGAGAAGCGGAAAATCTATGTGAGGATTCGGTTGAAATAATGACTAACGAAGTAATATGGACAAAAATAGTGCTTGAGCGATTCATCGAACAAGCCAACTTGTCAGAAGATGAGGAAATCGTGATTCGGACCCGGGCGGCAGGGTGGAGCAGAATAAAGCAGGCAATGGAGCTGAATTTGTCTGTTTCAACGATTGATAGGATTATCAGCCGGTTAAAACGGAAGTACGATGAAGTGCAGGCATCCGACCCAATCCTACCCCCAAGGCAACGTGGAGTTTACAAGTGAATAATGTGATAGTAAGGCGGCAGTTAATCGAAAGATTAGCTGCCGTCTTTTTTTTTATCATTAAATCACAAACAGAAAGGAGAAAAGCCATGTACGGATTCTATCAGCAGCCATACGGCGGCAGTGAACAGCTTATTCGGGTAACTGGACTTGACGGCGCTAAAGCGTATCAGATGCGCCCTAACAGTGCCGTAGCGCTATTCGATGGGGCGGAAGATATCTTCTATCTCAAGTCAACCGACGGTGCCGGATTCCCGACGATTCGGGTCTTCCGGTTCGAGGAAGTCACAGCTACACCGGCAGCGGCGACGGAGTATATCACCAAAGCGGAATTTGAACAGTTCAAGGAGGAATTTTTAAATGGGCAGCAGCATATTCAGGAATCAGAACAACCAAATCGGAGAGCTAGCAAATAAGGCAAAAGCCATGATGAATGATTCAAGGCAGATGCAGAACGTAATGGGTATGCTATCCGGAAAAGGAATGTCAGCGGAACAAATGGTCCGGTCCATCTGTAGAGAGCGTGGAATCGACGTGAACGAATTCATGAACAGCATCAAATAGCTAGCGAAACTTAGAATCGGCATTAAATGTATCGATTCTGACACGAAATGACACGTTTTGACACGATTAAGCACACATATTTTAAAAAACACCCTATTTTTTTTAATAACCACTTGCGCAAGTGAAAGTTAGCGAAAGTTATTTTAATTTTTTAGAAATTATTTGACTTTCGCGGAAGTTAGTTAAATTTATCGTCAATTATTTTACTTATTCGGTCTATCCGAAGGAAGGAGAAGAAAATGGAAAACATGAGTTTATCTGACATTGCCGCTGTCACAAAAGATAATGATGATTATTTTGGTAATGGTGGAATGTGGATTTTCGCACTGCTGATTCTCATGATGATGGGCGGTGGCTATTGGAACAGGGGCAACAATCAAGCTGAACCTGTCACCGAAGCTGGGTTGTGTAATGCGATGAACTTCAACGGACTTGAGAATTCGGTCGGGAGACTTAATGATAGTCTTCAGAACGATTACATGGGATTGCAGAACGGTATCTCTAATCTCGGCTATGAGACATTGAGAAACTTTAACGAGACTCAGAACAGAATCTCAGATTGTTGTTGTATTACCCAGCGTGGCATTGACGGCGTGAATTACAACGGCGCAATCAATACCGCAAACATCAATGCGAACACTACGGCACAGACCCAGAAGATTCTGGATGCGTTATCCCAGAACAAGATTGAATCGTTGCAGGCACAGGTTACACAGCTTCAGATGCAGAATGCAATGTGTGGAGTTGTAAGATACCCTAACGCTACTACCTATTGTAGTGGGGCTAATCCGTTCGGAAATTGCGGATGCGGTAACGCCATCTAATAGGGCGTAAAAGTCAAAGGACATAGAAGTCAAGGAGGGAATTATGAGTTGCAGAAGTGCGATTTATGCAGTAAATACCAGCACGGCGACGATTCCGGAAGGCGGAACGTATCAGCCGAATACCATCATTAGAAGGTTTGGTCAGTGCTGCCAAATGGCGAACAACGCCATGCAGCTGAACGGGCAAGGCTACTATGATGTTGCGGTCACTGCTACGGTAACCGGAACGGTTGCGGGCAATGTGACCATGACGGTGTATCAGGACGGGGCAGCGGTTCCCGGCATGAATGCTACACAGACCATCAAGGCTGTTGGCGATACCGTCACGCTCGGAACAAGTGGAATCGTGCGGGTGTACTGCGGTAAGAACAGTTCGACTCTTACTATTGTTATCGGCGGTCAGGCGGTCACCGGAAACAATCTTGCTATTGACATTACAAAACAGTAAGAGAACAAATGTTCTTGCATGAACTTTGAAAGAGGTGTATAATATAACTGTGAATTTTACCATGCGTTCTGGGTCATTGAGCGCCTCCTTTCATTAAATACGAGTTCTATGGAAAAAGAGTCGGAATTGTCCGGCTCTTTTTTCATGTAACAACTGCAAGCGATTCAACGTAAACAGCGGTCCTATTCACATAGCCTTGAACGGTATTGACAAGGAATCCTTTAATTTCCACGAAAGAGAAGAGTGGAATATATGTCACGTCTTCACCAACGCATCGGATAAATACGCCATCGCAATTCACAATAAAGAAATTCTTGCACCGATGAGATAACAAGCCAATAAGATTCACGTAATTAGTCATACACACACTCCTTTCATGGTTTCAAGTAATATGTGGCGATTTTATACCATACATTAAAAAAGCACAAACCTTTTACGTGGTTTAAAATACGACAAAAAAGTCCTTTTTTAGCCCTGTCCAAAGTGATAAAATGCAATAGAATGGAGGTGTTTAGGATGAAAATTGAGATTCACGAAATATTGAAGTTCGTACGGCAAAAGTCTAAAAAATCACAAGAAGAACTAGCATTTCTGTTAGATGTTGACGTTAAGACAATTCGAAAGTGGGAGACCGGGAAAAGTGAGCCGCCATGTTCAAAGGTTGTAGAATGGTTCCGAGGCGTTGGCATGAATCCGATACCTTATTTGCTTGTGTACGCATATCCTAATGATTTCAAATTGGAAGAAATGCAGGATGCAGACAAGATAGCAAAGCTCTATGAACTCATCACCGAGAACTTGACCATCGAAGACAAGAAGGCATTGGTTCAGATTTTTTCGGGGATGCACGGGTCCAGTCCATCATCCGTGATTCAGTTAACGCTAGCGCACCTTAGCAACCCATTGTTGGAGCGAATTTATGTTGCAGAATTTATACTGGAGCAGTACAGATTCAACCATATGAACGACGAAGAAGGTTATCATCCAAATATAGAAATGCTGGAGCGGGCAGTGCAGGCAGCCAAAGAAGCCGTCGAGAAGGGCGATGAAGGCTACATCAATACAATGGATGATATGTAACGGGAGTGTAACATTTTTTTAGTATACACCAGTATGCACTAGTATGCACTAGTTGCAACAACTGTTGAAAAGTAAGGGTTTTATGCAACCAGTGCCAACTAGTGCAAACTAGGGTGTCGGGTTCGACTCCCACCATCTCCACCAATTAAAGCCTTGAAACTCAATTGTTTCAAGGCTTTTTTAATTTGAAAAGTAACGCATATGTAACATTTTGAAATTTTGCGCCTACTTTTCCACAGATTGTGAGAGCATTTCGCCCAATGCGGAAGCTAGTTTATCTTCTTCCTCTTTTTTCTCGAAGAGATGCGTATAAATCCCGAGTGTCGTTGAAACATTAGCGTGACCCATGCGCTTTGATACGGTGGCAGGGTCAGCACCCATTGAAATGCAGATGGAAGCGTACGTGTGACGGAGAGCATGAAAGGTAATTGGTTCAAGCCCGATGCGCTCCATGTAACGACTCAATCTTTTGGCGCACTGTTCCGGGTGGAAAGCTTCACCATTTTGTTCTTTGATTAGATAGTCTGAATTTATCCACAACGGACCGAGCTTCAATTTCTGCTCTATGTGATGTTTTCGGAGCGCCTTTACGTCACGAATAACGGGCGCCGGAAGGATGCACAAGCGTTCACCGGAGGCTGTTTTGGTATCCTTTATGAATTCGTTGCCTATCCTATGCATGTACCTAGTTCGTTGGATATAGAACCGTCCGTCATCCGGTATTTCATTTTCCAATATCCCCATTATTTCCCCACGACGGAGGGAGCCGAAAAGCGCCAGTTCGAAGCAGACCCTTTGGTCGAGGGGGATTTCGTCAAGGTGAGAGCAGAACACGGTGAAGTCTTCCGGCGAAAGTATCTGAATTTCTTTTTTCTTATTGGATGGAAGTATAACGTCATGGCACGGATTACTTTTCAAGAGTTCCCAGTTAACGGCAATCGAACAGCAAAGACGGAGGATAGAATAGGTATCTTTCACGGTTTTCGGGGACAAGCTCAAGGATAAGTCATCTATCCACGCCTGAATGGTTCGAGGCGTTAATTTAAGTAAGTCTAGTGTTCCTATAGTGGTATTGATTCTCTTAAGTGCAGCGTTATAGCCGTACACAGTATTTTGAGACTTGTTGTTGATAACCTGATTCCACACGGCGCTACACATATCCGACACTGTTTTACATTGTGAGGACACGCCGGATATTGAATCAACCCAATCGTCTATTTGAACGTTGAGGTCCTTCTTTGATGTGGCACGGAACACCTTTGATTTCTGCTTTCTTTTCCCTGTATAATCCGGCTCTAAATCTACCCATACCCGGTATTTATTCCGTTCTAACTGCTTGATATGCATAACATCACTTCCTTTGACCGACTATAAAATCAAGCTGCTTATCCATGTAATCAACCTCCGAATCGTTCAGGTCGGATGCCTTTATCTTGATACAGAGGTCATCGGATGGTGTGCCTTCAATGGCAGCTAGGAAGTCGGGATTTTTTGAATCGTGAATATAGTTAAGATAATATTCCTTATTGAGTCCGTCCGGAATATCCGCTTCCGTGAATCCGGCGAGATAGGCGGGGTTGACATCTAAAACTTGTGCGAATTTTGCAACTTTATCACGTGGAATATCTCGTTCCCCTTTTTCAATCTTATTTATAGTAGACCTAGAACTATAACCAACCAACCGACCCAATTCTGCCTGCGATAGCTCAAGTCGCTCTCTTTCTTTTTTTATTCTTTCGCCTATATTATCCATCATTAACTGCCTCACTTTCTGTAGTTCTTATTGATATAGTACCATAATGCTAAACAAAAATTAAATAAAAATTAAAAAAATGTTGACATGTAGTCGACGTAGTGCTAATATAGACGTAGGCTTAAAGTCTACGAAAGGAGGGAATCATGACCGACAAGCAGAAGTTCGATGAGCGTGTTCAAGAGTGCGGCTACAGAATGGAATATGTGGCGGAGCGACTCGGGATTACCGTTCAAGCCTTATATAACAAGCGTTGCGGAACTAGAAGCTTCACGGCGCCGGAAATCAAGACGTTATGTGAGCTGCTGTCAATCGATACGATGGCAGAAATGCGTGATATTTTTTTGCGTTAGATGTTGACAAATAGCCAACGAAAGGAGGGCAATATGTACGGATTCGTAACGGTACCGGAATTCAGCGTGCTGATGGGAATCAGCACTGACACGGTATACCGGCTGGTGAAAAAGGATGCAATCCCATACTACAAGGTCGGGAAGAACATCAGAATCAGAATTGATGATTTCAGAAAGGGAGGACAGACAGACTATGAAGAATTCCAGATTCTCGAAGATTAAAAAGCACTGGGAAGAGTTCTGGGAAGCGGAAAACGCTGAGGAGTACAACGGCGACACCGTGGGAATGTACATCGGAGGCACAATCGGAACGTTATTGATGGTAGCAATGATTTTGTACGGAGGTATGTAAGATGAAGATTCACAAGGAAATCGTATGGAACAAGGGCGCTAACCCGAAGAAGGACGGCGATTACATGGTGGCAATGTTCTGGACGGATGGTAGCCTGTATAGCATTCATTATCTGGGCTACACCACCAAGTACGGATGGAACACCAGCGGAGAATCAAGCACTCACGGATGGGGGCAGAACCCCAACGATGGAGCGTATGCATGGGCAGAATTGCCATTCTAAAGCGAAAAGCCCATGCCGGAGCATGGACTAATCAAAAGTATAACTTGATTGTAACAACTTAATTGTAACACAAGGAGAGCAAAAATGAAATACGAATGCGAAAACTGCGGAGCCTTTTATTCCGATGAGGACGTCACAGAAGAGGGCGAAATGAGAGAAGACTACCTCGGAGTCAGATTCTGGGCAACATTCCATTATTGCCCTTGCTGTGGCGAGGAAGTAATCACGGATGAGGACTACGAAGACACCGAAACCATTGAGGATATTAACAAGTCGCTGTATAGCGAATGGATGAGACAAGCACTTTAGGAAGGAGAATGAAATGGAACTGAAATTTCGAAAACTCAAGGCAGATGAAATCGACTGCCGGGTCCAGCAGATTAAGCCTAACGGCTTATCGCTGCTGCTGTACAAGGATGCACGGTGTGACCAAAACATCCTCGACGAGACCGTCGGGGCGATGAACTGGCAGCGACACCACAACCGGGACAACGCCAACTGCATCGTGTCCATCTGGGACAGCGAAAAGAACCAGTGGGTCGAGAAGGAGGACACCGGCACCGAAAGCCGAACCGAAAAAGCGAAGGGACTGGCATCCGACAGCTTCAAGCGTGCCTGCTTCAACTGGGGCATCGGACGGGAACTGTACACGGCGCCGTTCATCTGGATTGATGCGAAATACTGCAACATCCGAGATGGCAAGTGTAACGACCGCTTCGTGGTCCGGAATATTGGCTACACCGGTGACAAAATCACGGAGCTTGTAATCTACAACACCAAGACCAAGGAGTTCTGTTATCGATTAGGCAATCCGCCAGTCGAACCGGAAGAACCGAGCATTGCGAACGAACGAATCAAGCCTCACGAGGCAAGAGTGATTAAGCGGATGCTTGAAGAGTCCGAATCGGACATTGACAGCTTCTTAGGCTATTACAACGTGGAGAAGGTCGAGGACATGACCGAGGCTGATTATGTGGATGCAAGCCGGAAGCTTAACAAGAAGCTGGAGGGGATGAAGCGATGAAGTCAATCATGCAAGGGCAGAAGCGCTGCCTAATATGCAGAAGTCCCTATGTGGAGAAGCACCACGTGTTCGGTGCAGCCAATCGGCAAAATTCCGAGAAGTACGGATTGACAGTTTGGCTATGCCACAAGCATCACAACGAACCGCCGGAAGGAGTTCACTTCAACCGGCGGTTCATGGACGAACTGCACGAATGGGGGCAGAAACAGTTTGAAACCTATTATCCGGCGGAAAAATTTACCGAGATATTCGGAAAGAATTATGTGAGGGCTGCCGATGAAGATTAAAGATATCAAACTAGAGAATTCGCTATGGTCTGCGCAACTAACCATAGTGAGCGACGACCGGCAGGAGCTGGAGCGAATATTCGAGAACGCCGGAAAGGTTGACCCAGAAAAAGAGTATACGGTGAAAATCGAACCGAGAAGGAAGAAGCGCACATTGGATGCCAACGCTTACATGTGGCAACTTCTGAACAAGCTCGCCGAGAAGGTCCAAAACAGCCCCGTAGAGCTCTACAAATGGTTCGTTCGACAATATGGTCAATACTATGTGATTCCGGTCAGAGCGGATGCGAAAAGCGCCTTTTCGGACGCGTGGAGTAGCCACGGGATAGCGTGGTTCTGTGATGATATCGGACCATGCAAGAAAACATTGGGATACCACAACTTAAGAGCGTTCTACGGAACGAGCGAATACGACACCAAAGCAATGGCTCGACTGATAGATGAAGTCGTGGAAGAATGCAAAGCTCAAGGCATCGAAACCATGAGCAAAAAGGAAATTGATAATTTGATAGGAGGTCAAAAGAATGAATAACGTAGTACTTATCGGAAGACTCACAAAGGACCCGGAGCTTGCCTACGGCGGTCAGAACAGAGACATTGCAGTATGCCGCTTCACACTGGCGGTGGACAGACCTACACAGGACAAGGCGGCTGATTTTATCCGTATCGTTGTATTCCGGAAGCAGGCGGAGACCGCCCATCAGTACCTTGCAAAGGGCAGACAGTGCGCCGTCGAAGGACGGATTCAGACCGGGCCCTATAAGGACCGGGAAGGAAAGACGGTGTACACAACCGACGTTGTCGCCAACAGGGTACAGTTCCTTGGGTCGAACGGTTCCAGAGGTCAGCAGAATCAGCAGGGACAACCGGAATTCGAACCAGTCCCGGATGCATTCGTTAACTGCGACGATGATATTCCGTTCTAGGAGGTGAATCATGGCAGAAAGACGCATGTTTTCGAAGAGAGTAATCGGAAGCGCTAGATTCCTTAAGATGCCAATCTCGACCCAGTGCTTGTACTTCCACCTTGGGCTTAACGCTGACGACGACGGAATCGTGGAAGCGTACACAACAATCAAGCAGATTGGGGCGACGGAAGACGACTTGAAGGTCTTGGTGGCTAAGGGATTCTGCACGGTGCTGAACGAGGACCTTGTGACCTACATCACCGACTGGCGAGAAAATAACAAGCTGCGAGCAGACCGGAAGATTGACAGCATTTACAAAGACTTGCTGCTGCAGATGGTACCGGATGTGGATGTACAGCAGGCACGCCGTAGGGCAGACCTTAAACCGCTTTCAGAAGATGGACGTCCAGCGGACGTCCAAGTGGCGTCCCATGGACCGCATAGGTTAGGTGAGGTGAGGATAGGTGAGGATAGGTTAGGTAAGGATAATACACACACAACAGGCGGAAAGCTGGAATGTGGAAAACTCAATAATGTCTACCTAACACAAGAGCAACTGGATGAACTGTATAGATTGATACCGTCACAAGCGGACAGATATATCGAGAAGTTCGGACGGTACAAGGCAATTAAAAACATCGAAAGTCACGACGATTACGCTTGGATTTGTGGCTGGATGGACGAAGACGAAGCAATCGTCAAAGAACGCCGGAAGCAGGAAGCGGAACGATGGGATGCCATCGTCGAGGAGGAAGCAAATGGGAATCCATAACCCGACCTATGGACTGTGGAACGATGGCGAGGACGAAGTCAAAAGTAGCAAAAAGTACGGCGCTAGAGCCCTCGACACGAAGACGGAAGAAGAAGCCCGGGCGAACAGGGTGCACGAGTGCATCACCTATCACGCCGATAAGGAGCTTCTGAAAAAGGGAATCATCCGAAAGGTGGATGAATAAATCAGTATAAGTTATTTCTATATAAAACAAAAAATCGGTTATTTTTCTAATTTTGACAAGTCCCGCCCTTCATGGGCGGGCAAAGGAGGAAGATGTGATTACAATACTGACAGATGACGACTTGAAGAAGTTGAATCCGGAAGACACGGCATTCTTGGCGGGCTTTTGCGCTGCTACCGATAGCGCCACAAGCTTTCTGTACAACTTGGATGTGTACCAGAACAACTTTGACGTGGACGGCGTGGATATCAACCTAGCACGGTTCTTGGAGAATCACGAGGATGTACGGGAAGCGCTGGAGGTGAGCTTGTTACACTGGTTGGAAACGGAAAAGACGGAATACATCACACAGATGATTGACTCGGAACTGGAATAGCCCTAGAACCGATTTTAAGGCACCTAGGACGGCTCAAAAGCACAGAGCCGATAAATTATACCAAAGGCAAAAAAACAAACGAAATAGGAGCGATTATGAACGATAGAGAAAAGTGCCTGAGAGAGGCGTGTGAGATTGTGAACGGAGCACGGAATCAGACCTATGGAAGCGTGGAAAATAACTTTGAGCGAATCGCCACATTGTGGAGCACCTATCTTGACACCGCCGTAACGCCGATTGACGTGGCGATGATGATGGTGCTGCTCAAGACGGCAAGAGTAAGCACTGGTGGAGTTAGCCACTACGACAACTACGTGGACATGGCAGGCTATGCAGCCTGCGCTTATGAGATTACAAAGGAATGGAACGGTGAAAGCGATGATAGCAACAGAGAAAACATTGTCAGAGCTGATTAAGACCATGAGAACGGCGGAAGGGTTAACGCAATCGGAGTTAGCCATGGAGATTTATTCCGACTGTCAGCGAGTATGCAAACTTGAAAGAGGGCATATGAGAGTGTCGTGGGATACGTTTCTAGAGATTGCTCGGGTGCTGGGCTACACGGTGGAAATTGAAGTGAAGGGCGGTGCAGAATGACGAACTACAAGCGGATGTGGATGTTCTTAGAGGAAGAGATTGAAGAAGAGGCAGAAGAACGAGATTTCGTTCGACTCGATACGCTATTAGCACACATGGAGTTGATGGAAAAGTTCGAGATGAATGGGGCATTGGATGGCTGTCGGCTGAGAAGATTTCACAGAGACATGATTTGTGATTATGTCTCTGCGTGGAACAGATTAAAGGCTCTGATTAAAGAGCTACTGGAACGGCATGATTGCGCACCCATAGCGCTCATCATGGGACTCATGGATGGTATCGAAGCAAGTGGAGGTACAGAGTAATGTTTAGAGATTACGGTTTGATGTGGGGTGAACTGAGAGCACAAATGAAAGAATTGCAGGAGAAGCAGGATTCTATCGAACTTGGGGTTCTGATTGCGGTCATGGACCTAATCGAATACCTCGAAGAAGAGGGTGATTTGGAGGCGAGGGAATGAGCTACAACTGGACGAAGTACAATAACAAGAAAATCACCGTGGACGGACAGACATTCGATTCAAAGAAGGAAGCAAACCGTTATCAGGAACTCCTACTGCTGGAAAAGGCGGGCGTGATTAAGAACTTGAGCAGACAAGTTAAGTTCGTGCTTATCCCATCCCAACGTGACGAGAACGGGAAGGTGGTAGAGCGTGAATGTTCCTACAAGGCGGATTTTAAGTACGAAGAGGGGCTTAAGACGGTTGTAGAGGACGTAAAAGGATTCCGGACGAAAGAATACATCATCAAGCGGAAACTGATGTTATATCAGTACGGAATTAGAATCAGGGAGGTATAAGAGTATGTTGCTGAAATGGAATCCGATTATTGACGGCGACTTGAGCGGAATACCGAGAGACAAAAGATTGCTGTTTACGGGAATTGATGACAATGAGTTATATGTTGATTTCGGACACATCGACAGTTTAGAAAAGCTCGGAATTGTCTATGTCGGCGAAATTGACTTTCCAGTTGAAGCGGAAGAATTAACCGCATGGATGGAGCCTCCGGAACCGTACCAGCCGGGTAGGTGTGATACCTGTAACCAATGGAGAGTATTTATTGACGGTTCCGGCAACCGTTGGAGTAAGTGCGAGTTACTGGGCTTTGCAACATTCGTACCTCTCAAAAAGTGTCCTTTGAAGAAATAGTTGTTGTATTAAGTCAAGGGAAGTCAAGGAATTAGTCAAGGAATTGCGGAAAAACCTTGAAATATAAGTGTTTGAAGTGTGCTGGGAGGTTATAAGTTAGTCATAGAATAAGTTATAGAGAGCGTTAAATGAGCGTTTCAGTTCGTGATGACCGTGATAGGAGGATAGATGAAAGAACTAATTGCAGGGCTGATAATTAGCCAGTGGATTATAACTAATTACGTATCCGTGCTTGCCGTGATTGCGCTGTCAACAGCAAGTACATTTGGAAAAATTATGATGTGCATTTTCGAAACCCTTTCACTTGCAGCAGCATTAAAATGCTTGGAGGAATTGGAATGAAGAATAGAGAGAAATACGAAAACGAGTTGATGGACGTTATCAAGATGGACGGTAGGATATGCGGATTCGTGAAAAAGCACGATGTATTCCGGATGATTGGAACGGGCTGGGAAAGTTTCTGCGAAATGGATTGCGTTGCTTGTGGCACGGTACTACAGATTTGGCTTGACGAAG
>OQVR01000068.1_pt1 | contig 34228 bp, 29 predicted proteins | sample 1691521 | NCBI WGS metagenome assembly OQVR01 (sample SAMN03418256, study PRJEB22391) | human gut metagenome | biome: human-gut; feature: organic feature; material: feces | host: Homo sapiens | place: Tanzania | collected 2013-01
CGTCAAACTGGAACGTGAAGCGGGACACAACGCAGCGGAGAACCCAGAAAGGATGCGCGGAATGTTCGCCACTCAAATCTCAAAGGCCACAGGAATATATTCATTCACCCTCCGCTCGCTTGAAGTGGAGACTCCGGACGGCTCGCTGCCGTTCCTTCCGACATCAGCCCTCAACGCAATCAGACGAGACCTCGCCGCCGCCCTGGAAGAGATGCCTTGCCGGGCGATTCCTCTGCCGGTAAACCAGGCGTCAAGCCGTACCGGGAACGCCGAATATCCAGTACTTGAGCCTGATGTCTTGTCACAAGTGCAAGATATTCAAGAGACAACATCGAATGGCCCACACCTTTCGTACAAGGCAAACATCGCGAACCACATCGCCCGTAAGATATACATGTCGTTGGGAGCATCCCGGACCGATGACGCTTTCGAGATCTCTCACCGCCCCGATGCCGAACTGATGCGCACCAAGTACTGCATCCGTTATGAGCTCGGCCTCTGTCCAGTTCATCAAGCCGGCAGACAGCATGGCAGGGCAAATCATACTTCCGGTATGGTAAATCCTCCTATCCCAAGCAGCCGCAAAACCAATCTATACCTGACCAACAACGGCAAACGGTATCACCTCGCCTTTGACTGCGCGAACTGCGAGATGGTCGTCAAGGTCGTCAGGACATATTTTAGTTCTATTTTATAATTTTTTTAGCCCAAATTACCACATATTGCAACATAAATATTCATAAACAGGGCAGGAATATACTCTCAGCACATATCACAATATGCCATTAGTGGCGATACAGGGCACATTTTAGGCAAGAAAATATTCCTTACATATTATAAGTAATTATGCCCTGGTTGTACTGCTGGCGAGAGCATGCTACAACGACGAGGAATTGAAATCTCGTCTGGACGATGTGGATCAAAGGCTCACGGAAGTCGAGGCCAAGGTCGCATCACTCAACACCCAACTCACCAAGCTTCAGGAGTTGATTGATGGTAAACAGTTTATCACCGGCATCGAGAAAAATGAAGACGGCAACATCGTCGAGTCCATCATCGTCTATCAGAATCCGGTCACTTATCCTGACGACGTGATGGTCCTGATGATGCAGCCTAACGCCAAGGACAGCGGCGAATGCCTGCCGGCAAGTTTCGGCAAGGCCAAGGTGAAAGCCAACGCCAATGAGCCTGCCAAGGGATTCTACAGATTCTGATCAGAATCCATTGACAGAAAGTCTATAATCAAAAGACGCTGCCGGGAGAAATCCTGACAGCGTCTTTCAATATGACCACGCTCATACTACCTGCCTTTGCCGAACACAAAACTGGACAGCCAACCAATCAGGAAGCAGGAGACCAATCCAAGGAAACCATAGAGGGTGGATGTCACGTGAGAGAACCTGTGAAAGAGCAAGAGGACAACCACACAGCCGACGAAACCGGTGACCGCGCTCCTCGTCCCGATGCGCTTTGTGAATATTCCCATAAGGAAAAGGCCACCGAGACTGCTGGTCAGAAGTCCAAGAAAGAAATTGAACTGGTCCCACAGGGACGCGATGTCAAAGGTCGCCAAGGCTATGGCCATCAAGACTCCCAGCGTACCGACGATGATTCCGGACACCCTTGCGAACCTCACTTTCTGAGCGTCCGTGCAATTCTTCCGGATCTTTGTGTAGAAATCCTCACACATGACCGTAGTTGAGGAATTGATGTTGGAAGACAGGGTTGACATCGCGGCGGCGAAAATAGCCGCTATGAGAAGGCCGGAGATTCCGACCGGCAGCCTGCACATGATGTAGTGAGGGAAGATAGAGTCTGTGTTGCTCATTCCGACATTCAACAATTGTGGTTCCTGACGGAAGAACACAAACAGAGCCGTGCCGATGCCGAAGAACAGGAACGCGATAGGTATGCTGAGGAGTCCGTTCAGCCACAGCCCCTTCTCCGTTCCCTTGGTGTCCTTCACCGTCAAGTATTTCTGCACGACAGACTGATCAGACGTGTAGGTAAGCAACTGGTTGGAGAAGCCTCCGAGGATCGCCACCCAGAAGACCGGCTGCGTCCAGTCCAAGGACATGTTCAAGATGTTGAATTTGGACTGCTCCACAGCCACATTCATGAAGCCGTCGAAGCCTCCTTTTATGCCTCCGACAATCCACACGAACGAAATGATGGCTCCACCCACAAGAAGAATCCCTTGCACCACGTCGCCCCAGACCACGGCCTCTATTCCGCCCATGGTGCAATAGATGATCGTCACCACACCCATCATGAGGATGCAGAGATAGATGTTGATTCCTGTCACGGCGTTGAGCGCCAGCGACGGGAGGAACAGCACGATCGCTATCCTGGTGAACATGAAAAGGCAGAAGAACGCCGACGCAAGCCAGCGGACAGAACCGCTGAATCTTTCCTCAAGATATTCATAGGCCGAGGCGACCTTCAGCTTCCGGAAAAGCGGGAGGTAGAAATTTATAACGACGGGGACCGTCAGGATGATCGTCATGTTGTACATGAACATGCCCCAGTCAGCGGCATAGGCCTTGGCCGGGATGGACAGGAACGTGATGGCGCTGAGGGCGGTGGCGAATATGCTGATGCCGGCGGCCCACCAAGGGATGCTGCCGCCTCCCTTGAAGAACTTGTCGGAGCCATTGTTCCTGCGTGAGAAATAGAATCCCATTCCCATCATCAACAAAAGATAGACTATGACCACAAGATAGTTGACCCATCCAAACGACGCCTTGTCAGCAATCGAAACCTCGATGATGTCTTCCGACCTCACACCAGGCCTCGCCTCCCCCGAAGGGATTATGATCTTTCCGTTCAGTTCCACCGCGGTGGTCACGACAGGCAAGGAGAGATCAAGAGAATCCAACGTGGTCCATGTGTCAGTGATGGTGTGATAGGCGAATATCTTATTGGAGAATCCCTTATGGCCAAGAAACGCCTCCACAAGTTCCTCTGGCCGCGACTCGTCCCTGCCCAGGGAATCCCTGCGAAGAAATTCAACTCCATCGTCCCCGCCAAAGACCAGGATGTGCGCCGAGCCGTATTTCACAGCCGAGCCATACATCAGTGACAGCGGTTTCCCTCCGTCATTAAAGGACGCCTTCCTGTTCCAAGTGTCATGAGTTGGAAGATATTCCCAGACATTGCTTTCCATGAATATGCCGTCCGGCCCGGAACTTCTTCCGCCTATGAGGTAGAAAGCCTCCTCTCTGCCGTTATGCTGATAGACAAAGCAACTGCCCTCCGTGACAAGCGTTCCCGGACATGGAGCCAATTCCTTGAACTGACGGGAACCGACATTCAGCCTCAAAAGACTATTCGCGCCATCCCGGGAACCTATAATATAAATATAACCTTTGTGATATTCAGCGGCATTAGGGACAAAACCGGCGGGGAGGCTGCAAAAGGACCTTACCTTAAGGTCATCAAGGGAGCCGCTGAGCGTGAATATGTCCTCGGAGCGACCGTCCGCGTTCATCCCGCCGATGCAGAACATTGTCTTGCCGTCACCGGCCGCACATCCGTTGCCGAGTGGAACCGGAAGGCGCACATCTTCCACTTCGCGGCAGGAAAGCCGTCCTCCGGCATCAGTGACAGCCCAGACCTTGTCGAAATAACTTTTGACACCTCCCTCCCAAGGTTTGGCGTTCTCAAAATCAGAGCCGCCGGCGATCAGGACAATGTCCCCCACCTTCCCGATGAAAGCTCCGGCAGAGCCGTGTTTTTCCGCAACCGGCATCACCGCCGCCTTGCCGACCGTACATTCGGTCGCGTTTACTGTAAAAATCGAGATTAAAAGGCTTGTGGCAAGGACTGCCACTTTTGTCATTCTCCTGTTCCGCATCGTGATATTGGTTATTTTAAATTCTATGGCTGCAAAGATAACGCATGAATTAAATACTACAAAATATTAGCGATAAATATTACTTATTTTACCCAAATTTAAGAATAATGCCTATTTTGTTGCTAAAATCTCGTAATAAATATTGCATATATTATACTTAATTAATACTTTTGCATACGATAAAAACTACATGATTAACACTATTATATTCCATGAAACGTATCAAAGGATTGATTGCAGCCCCGTTCACGGGGTTTAAGGAAGACGGATCGGTCGATCTGTCCGCTGTGGAAAGGCAGCAAAGATTCTACAAAGACAACGGGATTTCCGGGGTTTTCGCTTGCGGGACGACCGGCGAAGGCTCCTCTTTGACTTTGGACGAGAAAAAGGCTCTCTTCAAGGAATGGGCGAGATTCCGCGAGGATGGCTTCGCCGTGATCGGGTTTCTCGGCGGCACCAGTGTGCCTGAATGCAGGGGACTGATGAAATACGCCAAAGAATGCGGCCTTGACGCGGTAGCCATGACCGCGCCTTATTACCAAAAGGCCTCCAGCGTCAAGGATCTCGCATTGACCCTTGCCGAAGTGGCGTCAGCGGAACCTGACATGCCATTCTTCTATTATAATATTCCTTGCCTGACACATGTGTGTCCGCCTATGATCAGTCTCCTAAAGGAGGTGGATGGTCTCATCCCTAATTTCGCGGGCATCAAGTACACATTCGAGAACATGATGGACTTCCAACTCTGTCTTGAATTCAAGGACAGGAAGTACAACATCATGTGGGGAAGGGACGAGATGATGCTTCCGGCTCTCTCAATCGGTGCGGACACCTTCATCGGAAGCACTTACGGCTACAACGCTCCGATCTACCTCGCCATCATGAAGGCGTTCAAGGAGGGCAGGATTTCTGACGCCGCAAGGCTTCAGTACAAGGCTAACATCATCATCACATTCCTCGAGAAATACGGCAACGGCTGCGGGAAAGCGTTCATGAAGGCCGCGGGGCTGGATCTCGGCCCATGCAGAAGACCGCTCGCCACTTTGTCGCCGGAAGCATATTCATCGCTTTTGGAAGACCTGAAAGACACTGAGTTCGACAACTACAAGTGCATATTCAAATAGCAACAAAAACTAATACCAAAATGAACAGAACGTTAAGACTGATCTTCCGCGTGATGGCAGTGATGTTCGTGGCCACGGCTTTCGGACTGGGAGCGTCAGCGCAGGAAAAAGGATCCGGCAAGGCTATGTCCGTCTCCGGAGTTGTCACCGACAACACCGGGGCAGGTCTGCCAGGAGCCAATGTTCTGGTAGTCGGTTCCAAGAACTGGGCTATCACAGACGCCAAAGGAGCATACTCAGTGCAGGCCGGACAAGGCGATGTGCTTGAGTTCTCATTCATCGGAATGCTGACGCGGACCGTGACCGTGGGTACAAGCGCGGTGATCAACATCAGCCTTGAGGATGACACCCAGATGCTTGAGGAAGCCGTTTCCATCGGCTATGGCACTCAAAACCGCTCGCTTGTCACCACATCAATCACGAGGGTGTCCTCGGAAGAATTCGAGCACAGTCCTCAACAGAATCCACTCGTCCAGCTCCAAGGCAAGGTGCCCGGACTGCAACTGCAGGTCACTTCCGGCCAGCCGGGAGCAAGCCCGGACATATTCATGAGAGGAGGATCCACCACCGGGGTTACAGGAGACTCACCGCTGATCATTATTGACGGGGCTGTCTCGCAGGGCACGAGAGGGATTCAGGACATGAATCCGGCTGACATCGAATCCATCGAGGTCCTCAAGGACGCGGCGTCAACGGCCATCTATGGTGCCCGCGCCGCCAATGGCATCATCATCATCACGACAAAGCAAGGAAGCGAAGGGAGCGCGAAAGTCAATTTCCGTTACACATTCGGTCTTGACCAACAGCCGAAGAAACTCGATCTTCTCAACGCGAGAGACTACATCTACCTGACCAGAAAGGCCGTCTGGGAAGATCCGAACGCGACAGAGGCCGACAAGAACAAGTTCCTGAACGGATCATTCGGAATGTCAACGGGAAACGCATGGGACTCGCCGAACACGCTTGAGTTCCTTGACGTTTACCTCAACAATTACGGACAGGACTTTGTGGCCGACCTGTTGGTGAACAAGGGATGGGAGACGATGGTTGATCCCGTAACCGGAAAGCAGTTGATATTCATGGACACAGACTTTCAGGACGCCACGTACCGGAACGCAGCCAAGAACGAGTACGAATTGAGCGTCTCGGGTGGAGACAAGAAACTCAGCTACTACGGAAGCCTTAGATATCTTGACCAGGACGGCATCGTGAGAGGGACCTGGTACAAAAACTACAGCGCGTCCATGAACGCGTCCTACCAGATCAGCAAGAGTTGGAAAGTCTTCTCGAAAGCCACTCTCAATGTGGGAGACAGGAACACCATGTCCAACTCCGTAAACTCCATGCAGAGAGCCATGTTCATGCCTCCTACGTACAAACTATACTACGAGGACGGGACACCGGCCCCGGGTGAGGGGATGTCATCGTTCCGCCCACGCGAGTACGAGAACTACTACAAGACAAGATATACTGTCAACAAGCAGTACAGGACCACCATACAAGGCGGCGCCGAATGGAAAATCATTCCTGGGCTGACCTTCGCCCCTTCCGTTTACTACATGATGACAGAAGGCGTCACCGGAGGGTTCGAGGCGCTGAACGAGACGACAGGGACAGCGATTCGTCCGGCCAGCGGAGCACACCAGCATGACGGACACTTCCAAGTGGACGCCGTCTTGAACTACGACAAGTCTTTCGCCAAGCACCATGTGAACGCGACAGCGGGAACCAGCTACATGAAAGACGACAACCACTACCTCTCCGGCAGCGGAAGCGGAGCTTCGACAGACCTCATTCCGACCTTGAATGCGACCGCCGATTCCACACAGAGGGTCACTTCCACCAGGGCCGAAGAGGCGATGCTCAGTTACTTCGGGCGTGTCAATTACGACTACGACGGGAAATATCTCGCTTCCGTCAGCATGAGAGCCGACGGTTCGTCAAGATTCGCCGAGAATCACAGATGGGGTTACTTCCCAGGAGCTTCCCTTGGATGGAACATGCACAGGGAAAATTTCTTCACTCCCGCCAGAAAATATGTCAGCAAACTGAAACTTCGCGCGAGCTGGGGACGCACCGGTAACAATTCCATCTCGCTCGCCGACTCCAGAGGCCTGTACGGAATCACAGGCACCACCTATCTGGGAGAGGTCGGCATCCTGAACACCACCTTGGCTAACGCCGACCTTGTCTGGGAGACAACCGAGTCCTGGGACGCCGGCATCGACCTCGGTTTCTTCAACAACAGACTTGAGATTCTGGTGGATGTCTATAACAAGAAGACATTCGACCGGCTCTATGACAACAAACTTCCTTCAACAACCGGATTCTCTTCGATAAAGTGCAACTACGGAAGCCTCGGGACAAAAGGAATAGAGGTGGAGGTCAACGCGGTTCCTGTCAGCACAAAGGACTTCACATGGAATCTCGGCTTCAATTTCACATGGTACAGAACCATTGTCATCTCCCAGCCGGAGAACGGCGAGGAGAAGAACAGGACGGGCGGAAACTATATCTACGATCCTGTGACCGGTACCGAGATAAAAGTCGGAGGATTCGCTGAGGGTGAACGCTTTGGCGCTCGTTACGCCTATCACTACATGGGTGTCTATCAGACAGATGAGGAAGCGGCCGCGGCGCCTTATGACGAAAACGCGAAGGGCAGGACAAAGCATGCCGGAGACGCGATCTGGGAAGACAGGAACAACGACGGCTACATCAATGCCAAGGACATGGTGTTCATGGGATATATCCGTCCGGACAAGACCGGCGGCATCACCAACAATTTCAGATGGAAGAACTTCACAGCAAGGGTTGTGGCCGATTTCGCCATGGGGCATGTGATCAACAACGGTTCGCTCGCCTACGGTCTCGCCAGCATCAGAAACAACTACAACACCTTCAAGGAGGCGATGACAGATTGCTGGACACCAGAGAACCCGAATGCGAAGTACCCAAGGTTCTCCCCTCTCAGTGACGCTGACTACGCCACAAGGAACTTCACGAGGGCTGGAGAAAGCATCGGCTCATCGACATCAGGCCAATCCAACAACTCCGCTTTCTACCACAAAGGTGATTTCCTTGCATTCCGTGAGATTTCCCTTGCCTACAGCCTGCCGAAAAGCCTCACGAAAATGCTGCGCGTCTCAGCGCTTCAAATCTTCGGAGGAGTATATAACCTCGGCTATCTCACGGGGTACGACGGCATGACGCCTGAACTCTATCTTGGTTATGATTACGGCCAGTACCCAAGGCCAAGGGAATACTCAATGGGCGTCAACATCACTTTCTAAACAAGGAACGCAATGAAAACAAAACACATACTCACAGCAATCGCCATAGCGCTGGCGACAACCACATCTTGCGACAATCTCCTTGATGTCAAGAATCCTTCCAACATCTACGGAGAAGGCTACTGGTCAACGAAGGGCGAGGTGGAGAGTTACCTTACCGGAACCTACACCACTTTCCGGTCATGCTGCAATTCCCTTGAATATTTTGAAGCCCGCGGAGACGAGTTCGAGCCAGGGCTGGAAGGAGGTGGCTCAAACCAATGGGCACACAACCTCACGTCCCTCAACGGAATAAGCTGGGGTTCATACTACACGGTCATCCAGAACTGCAACATGATAATAGACAACATAGACAAGGCCAGTTTCAGTCTCAAGTCCGACAAGGACCAGATTCTTGCCGAAGCTTACACAATGAGAGCCTACATGTTCTTCTGCCTGACGAGACTTTGGGGAGATGTTCCTCTTGAGACAGAGGCGACAAAGGGCTCCTCAAAGCCGCTCCCGTCCAGAGCCACATGTGACGAAGCCATCGGTCAGGTGCTCAAGGATTTGGAGACAGCCATAGGCCTTTTCCCGACCGGCTCGTGGCCAAAGGGCAAGAGCAGAGCATCGAAGCCTGCGGCGTACGCCCTCATGGCCGACGCCTATCTCTGGAAAGCGAAAGTGCTTGACGGAGGCGACGCGGACCTTCAGAAAGTCATCGAATATGCCGACATCGCCGCCGAGGGAACTGGTCTGGAGTCCGATTTCAGCGAAATCTACGGAAGCAGGAACGGACAGGAAGTCATCTGGTCGATTCATTTCGGTTATCCCGAGATGGCGGGCAACTACACCCACTTTCTCACCCTCAGGGATGTGTTCGTTGAAAAAGCCGTCAACAAGGCCGAAATTCCTTACGCCAAAAGCGGAGCCAGAAGCAGTTACTCGCCAAGCGAACAGATCAAAGGGATTCTCGGAAAGTACAAGGGGGATGTCCGGAAAGACAACGCCTATGTCATCGCCGTTGACAAAGACGGCAAACAACTCGGAGTCTCACAGAGAAAGATGCCCGGAACCAAGACCGAGACGAATGTCATCTTTGACAATGACATCATCCTTTACAGGACCGCCGAGATGATTCTGTTCAAGGCGGAGGCTTATGCCGCTTTGGGCGACACGGAATCCGCTGTCAAGGAACTTGACAGAATACGAGACAGAGCCGGCATCGGCAAATACACCGGAGCCACAGACAAGAGAACCGTCGAAAAGGAAATCCTCGACGAGAGAGGACGGGAGTTCTGGCTTGAGAACAAGCGTTGGCCCGACCTTCTCAGATTCCATCACGAAGGAGTCATCGATGTCTATCAATATGTTCCGAAGCTGAAGGCAAGGTACGATGCGGGAATCATCGTCCCTCTCTATTTCGCCATTCCGCTTTCCGAACTGTCCCTCAACCACAATCTAGTTCAAACCACAGGATATGAAAACCTTTAGAAAACTGTGCGCGGTCATGGCGGCGGTCATCATCGCCACGACCGCGTCATGCGGAGAGAAAGAGAGAACGACACCTTCTCCGGCTCCTGGCAAAGATGACAACACCTCTGTTGTGAAAGCCCCACACATCTTCGTGGCGCGGACCAACGGTTACCACACGTTCAGAATCCCTGCTCTCGTCAAATCCAGAAAGGGGACGCTTCTGGCATTCTGTGAGGGTAGAAAGATCAGCGGTTCCGACACCGGCGACATCAATCTCATACTCCGCAGGTCAACAGACGGAGGCTCGACATGGGGAAATATCATCACTGTGTGGGACGACGGGCTGAACACCTGCGGGAATCCAAGTCCGGTTGTGGATCCGGTCACCGGAAGAATCCATCTTCTGATGACATGGAACTACCAGAAAGACGGCCAATCAGCCGGCGACTTCAACAAGGACGGAGTCACGAAAGACACACGCAGGGTCTGGTACACCTGCTCCGATGACGATGGCCTGACATGGGTGGAGCCGAGAGAGATCACCTCTTCCGTAAAGAAAGACGATTGGGGATGGTACGCCACAGGACCTTGCCACGGAATTGTCATGACCAAGGCCCCGTACGAAGGCAGGATCGTCATCCCTTGCGATTACAATCAGAAAGGAGGGTCCGGATATTCTCACGTCATCTATTCCGACGACAACGGCGCCACATGGAAGATCGGTGGCTCTGTCAAAGGCGGGAATGAGAGCTGTGTCGCGGAGACCGGTGACGGAAGGCTTATCATCAGCTGCAGGGTCGGCGGCGGAAAGCGCATGATAGCCTACAGCGCGGACGGTGGAGAGACCTTCACGACAGGGACCGCAAACAACTCCCTGCCTGATCCGAGATGCCAGGGAACGATTCTGTCCGCTGTCAAAGACGGAAAGGAGGTACTTCTCCACTGCAACTGCTCCAACTCTTCCTCCAGAACACAGCTGACGCTGAAAGGCAGCACTGATTCCGGCGCGACATGGTGCGGCGGGCAGGTTATCTGGGAAAAAGCGGCGGCATATTCAGACATCGTGCTTGTGAAGGACGAGATTGTCGGAGTCCTGTACGAGAACGGTGACAACGGCTCCTACGAGAGAATAAGTTTTGAAAGGGTCCCTCTTGGATACGCATTCATAAAATAATCTAAAAGATGAAAAGATACTCTATCATATTCATGTCTTTCCTTGCGGCGCTTATGGTTTCCTGCAAGGACGAAGATGCAAACGCCCCGCTGAAAGCGGATTTTGAAGAATCCGCGGCGGAAGTGCTTGTCGGCGACGAGGTGACATTCACCGACATCTCAACCGGCAGCCCGACCAAATGGAATTGGACATTCGAAGGTGCGGAAACCGAAACATCAATCCTTTCCCAGCCGGTTGTGCGCTGGCTGAAAACAGGAACGTTCACGGTAAGGCTTTCCGTCTCAAGAAAAGACGAAAGTTCCGAACTGGTCAAGGAAAAACTTGTCCATGTCGGCTACCACACATCCGTAAAGGCCGATTTCACGATGGACAAGAAAATGGCTTTCGACAATCAGGAAGTCACTTTCACCAACAAATCGACCGGTTTCCCGGAAAACATCAAATGGACATTCACCCCGAAAGAAGGCGAGCCTGTCGTCTCGACTGAAGAGAACCCGAAGCTCATTTTCCTTCCGGGAATATATTCAATCAGACTTGAGGTCAGCAACGCCATCGCGTCCGATGCGATGGAAGTCGAGGACGCGTTCACGATTCTGGACCGGTTCGCCGTCATGTCAGGATTCAGCGCCAGAAACACAACCACTTATGCCGGCGGAAACGTAACGTTCGTGGATGAGTCCACAGGTAACGTGCAGAACAGGGAATGGACATTCGAAGGAGGAGAGCCTGCGACATCCACCGAGGCGAGCCCTGTGGTGAGATATTCATCAGTAGGGACATACAAAGTAAGGCTGCGCACCTATAATGAAAAATATAGCGATGTGGCTGAAAAGGAAGGTTACATCCACGTCGTTCCTTCAAACGGACTTGTGTTCCTGCTTCCGTTCGACGGAGACATCCTCGACTACGGGCCATATTCTTTCAAGGCGGTCAATTTCAGTATGTCCAAGAACGACAAGACTCTGACGCTCAGCTATGAGGATGCGGTCACAGAAGGAAGAGGCAAGTCCGTCAAGTTCCCTGGCGGTTCAGCCAAAGGCGGGCCGTACTCAGTAATCCAGATGCCTGATGAGCTCGCGACGCAATACCCTGACGGAAGCGAGATGACCGTCTCATTCTGGGCGAAACTTCCGGAGACATCCGTAAGCCAGGCCGTATTCGCCCAAGGTGACTGCCCAGGCGCGGCCGACATCAACAACCAGATCTGGGCAAGATTCCAGTCCAAGCACCAGTTCCGCTGCACCGCCGAGAAAGGCAAATTGAAGGCGAACACCGTGACTTCCACTGACACGAAGTTTGATGATGGCACATGGCACAACATAGCGATCGTCTATTCAAGGACCTCAAAGCCAGAACGGAAACTTGAGATATTCCTTGACGGAGTGTCAAAGGGAACACAGGTGGCCGCTGACAAGGACACCAGGTCTCTGCCATATTTCATCGGCTGCAATCTGAGACGGACCAACGGCGCATGGGCTCCTGAGAACATCTTCACAGGCAATCTTGATGACTATGTACTCTACAGACGCGCCCTGAGTGTTGACGAGATCAAGGTTATCGCCTCAATGAGATAGCACATGAAAAGATTGTTTTCAATAATATCCACGGTTATGCTTCTGCTCGCCCCGGAATTCGTTTCCGGCGGGCAGATGATGACCGGAGACGCGGTCTTCCGCAAAGGGGAGAACGGCGTCCACACTTACAGAATCCCGGCCATTGTACAGACCAAGGCCGGAACTGTGCTTGCTTTCGCGGAGGCCAGGCACAACAGCGGTTCAGACACCGGGGACATCGACCTTGTGCTCAAGCGTTCGACCGACGGCGGGAAGACATGGGGGCCGATCATCACGGTATGGGATGACACCGAGAATGTCTGCGGGAATCCGTCGCCTGTCGTTGACCGTGTCTCGGGAAGGATCATCCTGCTTTCGACATGGAATAACGGGAAAGATCCCGAGAAGAAGATCCACGCCAGAGAGAGCATTGACACCAGAAGGGTGTTCTGCATGTACTCTGACGATGACGGGCTTACATGGTCAAAACCCAAAGAGATCACACGGTCAACAAAGAAGGGCGGGTGGACATGGTACGCGACCGGTCCATGCCACGCCATACAGTTGACATCCGGAAGAATTGTCGTTCCTTGCGACCACGGCACCTTCATTGACAGCAAGACCAGCGTCTCCGGCTCACACGTCATCTACTCGGACAACGGAGGCAAGACTTGGAAATTAGGCGGAATCCTCAACGTCGGAAACGAAAGCACAGTGACAGAACTTGCCGATGGAAGTGTGATGCTGAATATGAGGACAGACAGAACCGGCAGGGAGGAGCACGGCTACGGCAGACTGGTGGCCGTAAGCCATGACAAAGGGAAAACCTTCGGTGAGCCATACTACGACAACGGATTGATCGAACCTGTCTGCAACGCCAGCATCATCAACTACAACACAGATGGGACGCCGGGCGAGAAACTATTGTTCTCAAATCCTGAGACAAAGAACAAAAGAAGGAATATGACCATCAGGATGAGTCGGGACTCCGGAAAATACTGGGAAAGGGTCTGCACCCTGACAGAAGGCCCGGCCGCATATTCGGACCTTATGATATTTCCCGATGGCGATATGGGCATTCTCTATGAGTGCGGTGAGACCAATCCCTATGAAACGATCACATTCGCCAGAATCCCGGCCAAGACCTTTAATCCCGAGGCCGACAAGACTGTGCTTCTTTATCCTGAAGGGCAGGACACGGACAAAGGGATTGTTGAGAATGGAGAGACGGTCACTCTCGGGCCTGGTGAGTCCAATGGGATAACAGAAGCCGAAACGCGCAACAAGTACGGCAATGTAAGCCTGGTCGGCGACAAAGCACGAATGGAATTCTACTTCCCGGAGAAACCAAACGGACAGATGGTTGTGGTTTGCCCGGGAGGTGGTTATTCGACAGTCTGCGCCATAAAGGAAGGGGAAGATGTGGCCAAATGGATGAACAAGCGCGGTGTCACGGTCTGCGTTGTCGTGTACAGGCTGCCAAACGGACATGCCAAGGTGCCTCTTACAGATGTTCAGAACGCATTCCGGTACTGCAGGAAACATGCGGCTGAATGGGGAATATCCCAGATCGGAATCATGGGATTCTCAGCAGGAGGTCACCTTGCCGCGTCAGCGTCTGTCCTGTTCACAGACAGCATCACAAGACCAGACTTTTCCGTACTCATCTATCCGGTCATTGATCTTGCTCATCATGAGGGGACAAGGAAAGAACTGGTAGGAGATGACAACGTGCTGAAAGAAAAATATTCATTGCAGAACCAGATAGGTGAGGACACACCACGGACATTCATCGCCCTGTGCCAGGACGACAAGGTGGTCAACCCGAAAAGCAGCCTTCTGTACTACAACAGCCTTCTGGATAAAGGGATAAAGGCAGAGATGTACATTTTCCCGACCGGCGGGCACGGATGGGGATTCCTCAACGAGGAAATCTCCGGACGCAAGGACGGTCTGGCAGGCTACAGGAATATATTCGGAGAATGTCTCGGAAAATTCCTCGACGAGGTAAAGAAATAATATGTAATACTTATTATTTTTGATTATTTTTGGAAAAAATAACGTATGAAAGTTGAGCAGACCTTGGTTGAGCAGACCCAGAACGACATATTAAAATACATAGCGGATCATCAAGACGAAAAAAGACTTCCAAAGGAGCAGGAACTCGGAGATCTTCTCGGAGTCAGCAGAGTGGTAGTCAGGGAGGCTTTGAGCAGGATCCGCGCATTGGGGCTCATCGAGACGAAACGTAAGTTGGGCACCGTGATTGTCAGCCCGAAAATATTTGGTTCGCTGAGTTCAATCGTCACATCAGGCCAGCTCGAAAGGCAGACGCTCAAGGATCTGTACGAATTGAGATTGATGATAGAGATAGGCATGTCCGATTTCCTGTTTCTGAACAAGACAGACGCGGGGATGAAGAAACTCGAAACGATTGTCGCCAAACAATTCACATTGGAGAACAAGCTGACCGCCGCGCAGACAGAAGACGAGAAGTACGAAATCGCGAAACAGCTGACAGAAATCGATGTGAGATTCCACAGCGCGCTGTTCGAGATGACCGGAAACAAGAGCCTGATGGATTTCCAGAGTATATTAAGGCATCTGTTCACCCTCTATGTCCCGAAACTCCACAAAGACTACCACGACATCACTCTGGTGTCCCACATCAGCCTGTACAACATCCTCAGGACAGGGACTCCAGACGCTTTCAGGACAGCGATGAGGCTTCATCTGAAGACCCAGTTCGACAACATGGAACAGAATCTTGACAAGGCATTCAACAGATGATAAGCTATATGGAACACAATCCTTATTACAAGAAGGCCATCGAATTCTTAAAGGAAGGGAAACTCGAAGGCCTGTCCGTCGGCACGCACGAGATCGACGGGGACAACCTTTGGGTGAATATCGTGGAGACAGACCTCAGGCCGGCTTCGGAAGCGAGACTGGAGGCTCACGACAAGTACATCGACCTGCAGGTCCCGCTTTCTGGTGATGAATATTTCGGTGTCAAACCCAGAAAAGAGTGCGGCGAGGCCAAGGACATCAATGCCGGCAACGACATCATGTTCTTCGACGACCCCGTCACCGAGACCGTCCATGTCAAGGCCGGCGACTCCATCACATTCGCCCCTGACACCGCCCACGCCCCGCTCATCGGGACCGGGCGCATCAAAAAGGCCATCTTCAAGATCAAGGTCGTGTGAAGATGTCAAGAATCAACGCCTTGATGATCAAAGCATAAGCATGGCGGCCGGACGTATCTTCAGAAAACGGCAGATATGTCCGGCCGTTTTCAGATTGGGTTCTGATTTCCCAGACACAAAATCATTCACTCGCGTCGTGCTGATTCCGAGTTCTTCCGCAAGCTGTTTCTGAGTGATATGATTCTCTTTCAGGCCGTCAGCGATAAGATCCGCGACGCTCGGCTTGACTATGGGGAAATGTTCCTTCTCATAATCAATGACAATGTCAGACATCATCATCAGCTCAACGGCCTTGGGGTCATCCAATGGTGTGCTGTCATCAACCAGAGGAAGCAGATCCTCCACTCTTTTCTGAGCCAATTTGTACTGGTTTTCAGTGATTATCCTCATACCCAGTGCGAAATTACACAAATATTCCGTAAATCAAAATTTTCTTAATAATAAATACCAATTTACGGAATATCTAAAGTCTCAATCCAGAGATTTACAGGAAGCTGAAGGTGATGCTGACGTCACCGAAGCGGTTTGGCTTACCGTTGTACTTCTCGAAATAGTTGTTGGAGAGTTTTCCGCGCCAGACGAGGTCATCATTACGACGGAAAGGAAGTTCGACCTCGAATCCATAAGACTTGGATTTGATCTTCACCAAGCCGCTGGCCTTCCATGAAGTCTGCTTGCCGCCATCATCCTCGATCATCAGGAACACGCACTCCTCAAGCTGCGATGTCCATTCCGACACAAGCACGGCGTTGAATCTCAACGTTTTGCCCACATTCTTGCGTTTCACGTTGATCATCATGTCGGTGACGGACGGGCTGTAAAGCTTCAACTCCTCCTCAGTCTTGGCCGTGAACCCATTCAAAGAGCCGCACTTAACGAAGAACTCCGAGCCGCCGGCGAACCATGAGTCGTAGTTTCTGTGAGCCTTGAACTCCCTGAGGACCAATGTCCGGCAATCTTCGTAAGACCTTGTGGAGACTGCCACTGTCCTCTCCGGATAAAGCGCGTCCAGCATCTGAGGAGTAAGATATGCGGCATCCTCATTCCTGTTTATGACCCATACAGGATGATTGCGGGCATATTCCTCATCCACAGCGACTTCCTTTACGATCCAAGCCCCGTTCGGGAGTTGCTCCCTAAGGAAACCGACATTAGAGTCATCCTGCCGCCTGAGATAAGCATCGCCGGAAGACTCCTCCGGATTGAAAGTGATGACAGGCATTGCCTTCCCGTCCCAGTCCTCTGAATATGGCCAATAGATCTGCAACCCGGATGCGGAAAGAGCGTCCAAGAAAGAACCCGCCCTGGTCTGAGCGATGTCCGCGGCGGACAAAAGATCACGCAAAGGTTCTGGATATTCAGTCACGGATCTTGTCTGAAGCAGTTCGTGCCCGACTCCGGAACCCGGAGACGCAAGCAGATTCGCGAAAGGATATTCCTCATCATAGCCATTGGAAGACGAGGAGACCACACCATCGAAGACTTCACGGACCTGGGTCAACGTAAGAGGCAACCCGGAGAGCATTCTTGCGACGCTTTCGGCCGACAGATCAGTAGCCGGATCCACCATGGAGATCGGATCGGCGGGAGACAGTTCCGCTTGTTCCACCCGGTCGCAAGCGGATGAAAACAGGGCGGCGAACACCGCAAGGGCCGGCGCGACTGACGCCAGCAACCTTTTCTTTGTACTGAAATTCTTCATTACTGAATGAGTTTAAAGTTGTTGATACAGCACAAAGTGACACAAAAATAGCCGTGGATTGAAATATTCCACGGCTAATTGTCGAAAAAGGGCTTCCAGTTACATGCAGCCCTTATTTTGAATAAAAGACAAAGCGGTTTTTGTCGTAAAAATCCTTGACAAGATCGATTTTCTGGAAACCGGCCTCGCTGAAAACCTTCTGCGTCTCAGGGCCTAAAAGTTCATTGATCTCTGTAAGGCCCTTACCCTCAGCCGATAGACAGGTACGAGACAAGACGGCTATGGAGCGGTAGAACACCAACGGATCGCTGTCTTCCACAAACAAAGCCGTTGAAGGTTCATAGTTGAGGACATTGACTCGCATCTGAGATTTCTGCGACTCCATGATGTAAGGCGGGTTGCTCAAAATCAGATCGTAATCACCTTCGGTGAAGGTCTGATTCCCAGCCAGCACATCAGCGACCACAAACTTGGGAGCAGATGCCCCAGACTCCTTGATCTTGGCGGCGAAATCCTGCGAGGACGCCACCGCAACCGCTTTTTCCGAGATGTCAACACCTGTCACCTCGGCACCGGGAATATTCAGGGCCACCGTCCACGCAATGCAGCCTGAGCCTGTGCAGAGGTCAAGCACACGGACAGGTTTAGCCGACTTACCATAGGCCTTTCTCATCCTCTGCATTCTGGAGCCGATCTTGATGGCCTCGCGGCACAGAAGTTCAGTCTCCGGGCGTGGGATAAGCACATCCGGGGTCACCTTGAACCTCAGACCGCAGAAATCCGCGAATCCTATCACATACTGGACAGGCTCACCGGCGGCCAGTCTGTTCAAATCAGCGCCGAGACCTTCCAGAGACTTGTCCTTTACCTGATATTCAGGTTCCACGATATGGGTGTAACTTTTGGTGCCTATGCGGCTTTCGCAAAGCATAAGCATGATGTTTCTGGCTTCTTTCGTCGGATAGAGAGACTCCAGCCGCGCTACTCCTTCATTAAGGAAATCCTTCAATAGCATAAGCTTAAAATTTAAAAGTTAGAATTGGACATTATGAGTTTTCAATGATACCTGTCAGGAAATCAGTGATGTCAAGACCCGCCGTGCGCACCATCTTTGGCACCAGAGAAGCACTTGTCATTCCAGGGATAGTGTTGACTTCCAAGAAGTACAGGCCATCCTCGGCAAGGATGTAATCCATCCTCACGACACCGGAGCAACCAAGGTGCGAATATATTCTCTTGCTCACTTCCTGAATATGTCCGCTCAGATCCTCACTGATCGGAGCCGGGCATATCTCCTGGCTTTGACCGTTATACTTGGCATCGTAGTCAAAGTAATCGTGCTCGGTGACTATCTGTATCACAGGCAAGGACTTGACTCCTTCCGCATCTGCATAGGCGGCACAAGTGAACTCCTGGCCAGGAATCCCTTGCTCGATGATGACCGAAGGGCCTTCAGAGAAGGCGAACCGGATCGCCTCAGGCAGATCCTCAGCCTTGTGGACCTTGGTGATCCCGAAGCTTGAGCCTCCGTCGGTAGGCTTCACGAACACCGGGAACTTAAGCTTTTCCACCACCTTACGGCAGACGGACTCGATGTCCATTCCGTTGCGGACATAGACATCAGGGGCGCACTTGACGAAATCAACCTCACGCAGATAACTCTTGCAGGCGAACTTGTCGAAGGCGATCGCGGAGACAAACGCGCTGCAGCTGCTGAACGGAATCCCAAGCATCTCAAGATAACCCTGAAGCAGACCGTTTTCGCCCGGAGTGCCGTGCTGGACTATGTAGGCATAGTCGAACTTTATCTTTTCTCCATAAACCTTCACGGAAAAATCCGTCTTGTCAATCTCCGGTCTGGCACCCTCGGCGAAAGGAATCCTCATAGAGTCCCGTTTCTTCATCGCCACAAGAGACCATTTACCGAACCGTGCGAAAATCTCATAGACATCGTACTTCGTCCCGTCGATGCGCGAAGCGACAAACTCCCCGCTGCGGCAAGCGACCTCCCATTCCGAAGAGTCGCTTCCATAAATCACTGCAATCCTCTGGTACTTGCCCATATTCCTATATTAAATATTCCTAATATATTCCTTTTTATTCAAAATAGTAGTCCTCCGTCTTCTGCTGCACGTCCGTGGCGTCATTGTCGCCTCCGGTACAGTTCAGGTCGAAGCTCACGCCGGCAGGGGCGATGAAGCGGTCGTTCTCCGAGATTCCGAGGGTACCGTCCTCAACTACCTTGCGCATGAATATTCCCCAGGTAGGGAGGGACATATGCGCGCCTTGGCCGTAAGTGATTGACTGGAAGTGCACCTGGCGGTCCTCCGCGCCCGTCCATATTCCCGCCACGAGAGTCGGGGTGTAGCCTATGAACCATCCGTCGGCGTTATCGTTGGTGGTTCCGGTCTTTCCGGCGATCTCGCCCATCAGTTTGTAGCGGTAGCGGAGCCTGCTGGCGGTTCCGCCCTGCACCACGCCTTCCATCAGGTTGACCATCAGGTAGGCGGTGTTCTCCCCTATCGCCTCGCGCTTGCGGTTCGTGAACTCGCTGATGACGTTGCCCTGGTTGTCCTCGATCCTGGTCACAAACATCGGCTCGATATAGACTCCCCTGGACGGGAACGTGTTGTAGGCGGCCACCATCTCCCAAAGCGACAGGTCAGCCGGTCCGACACAAAGCGCCGGAACCTCGTCGATGTGGCTCTGGATGCCCATCCTGCGCATCATATCCGCCATCGCCTCTGGGCCGAACTGCTTCATCAGGTAGGCCGAGATGTTGTTCGAGCTGTTCGTGAGACCCCATTTCAGTGTGACGGTCTTACCGATCCACTGCTCCTTGTCGGTGCTTCGAGGGGTCCAGGTGTTGCCGTCAGGAAGGACGAACGTCTGCGGAAGGTTCACGACCTTGTCGCACGGAGTCATACCCTCCTGCATCGCCAGCGTGTAGAGGAACGGTTTGATCGTCGAACCGACCTGACGCTTGCCCTGACGGACATTGTCGTACTTGAAATAGCGGTAGTTCGGACCACCGACGTAGGCCTTCACGTGTCCCGTGCCCGGCTCCATCGCCACGAAGGCCGTACGGAGAATCGACTTGTAGTAACGGATCGAATCGTCCGGCGTCATCGTAGTGTCGGCGTAACCTTTCTTATTATAGGCGAACACACGCATCTTCACCGGTCGGGAGAACGTCTTGAGGATCTGAGCCTCGGTCAGTCCCTCTTTCTTGAGGGTGCGGTAACGGTCGCTCCAACGTCTGGCCTGACGCATGACCCTGTCCCTTGTCTCCTCGTCTATGTCGTTGGAGAAAGGCTTGTTGGTCTTGCTCCGCAGATCCCTGCGGAAGTCAGCCTGAAGGTCGCGGATCCTCTCGGCGACAGCCTCCTCGGCATATTTCTGCATCTTGTAGTTGATGGTCGTGTAGATCCGCAGACCGTCCCTGTCAAGGTCATACTTGCTTCCGTCAGCCTTCTTGTTCTTCTCAAGCCAGCCATACAGGTCGTCCGTGGCCCAGGCAAGCGAGTCGGCGGAATAGTCCTCGACCATCGTATAGTCGGACTTGCGAGGCTTTCTGGCGTTCATCACGCGGCGAACCATATCCCTGAAATACGGGGCCAGACCGGCGTTGTGGTCCTGCACCTCATAGTTGAGCTCTATAGGGATCAGACGGATGGAATCCCTCTGGGACTTGTCCAGATAGCCGGCCTTCTCCATCTGGCCGATCACGAAGTTCCTTCTGGTCAGAGCCTTGTCCGGATTGATGGCCGGATTGTACCTTGTCGGCTTGTTGACCATTCCCACAAGCATGGCGCTCTCCTCGACTGTAAGCTCGGACGGGAGCTTTCCGAAGAAAGTCTCCGAAGCCGAACGCACACCGTACGCACCGCTGCCGAAGAATATGGAGTTGAGGTACATAGTCATGATCTCGTCCTTGGTGTAGTCCCTTTCGAGCTTCACGGCGGTGATCCATTCCTTCAGCTTGATCCACACCATTTTGGCATGATATATTCCCGGAATCCTACGCCCCATCTCGGCCCTCGGATAAAGGGTCTTCGCCAGCTGCTGGGTGATCGTGCTGCCGCCGCCCTGGCTTGAGTTGTGCAGCAGGATCGTCTTGACCAGCACACGTCCCAGTCCCTTGAAATCAATTCCGGAATGCCTGTAGAAACGCACGTCCTCCGTGGCCACGGCGGCGTGCACAAGATTCGGGGAGATCTCGTCGTAGGAAACGTAGGTCCTGTTCTCGATGTGGAACGTCGTCAGGATCTCCCCGTCCTCCGCGATGACCTGCGTGGCCAGCTTGTTGTCAGGGTTTTCCAGATCCTTGAACGACGGGATGTCGGCGAACATCCAGACAAGGAGTATCATAAAGACAAGAAGCAGCACCGGAAACGTCACCACGATCCAGAACCACTTGATTATTTTCTTTCGAGTCGAGTCGGTCATAATAAAGACAAATTTATAACAAAATTTGGAAAATTGCCCAGTTTGTGGCTTACTTTGCAGATTGAAATGGCAAACTATCTATGAAAGGCCTGTAAAATAGAACAATATGGCAGACAATCTAGTTATCGTCGAGTCTCCGGCCAAAGCCAAGACTATACAAAAATTCCTGGGTAACGGCTATGAGGTGAAATCCAGCTTCGGCCACATCAGGGATCTTCAGGACAAGAAGCTGAGTGTGGATGTGGAAAGGAACTTCACTCCTGAGTATGTCATACCTTCCGACAAGAAGAAGGTCGTGGCGGAGCTCAAGAAAGCGGCGGCAAGCGCTTCCACAGTATGGCTCGCGTCCGATGAGGACCGAGAGGGAGAGGCCATCTCCTGGCACCTCTTCGAGACTCTCGGACTTAATGAGGCACATACAAGGAGAATCGTTTTCCACGAGATCACCAAGGACGCTATCGTGAACGCCGTGCGGAACCCGCGCTCCATAGACATGAACCTCGTGAACGCCCAACAGGCGCGCAGGGTCCTGGACAGGCTTGTGGGCTTCGAGCTTTCACCTGTCCTTTGGAGAAAGATCCAGCCTAAGCTTTCGGCGGGTCGTGTGCAGTCCGTGGCCTTGAGGCTTGTGGTGGAGAGGGAAAAGGAGATCATGGCGTTCGAGAACGAGGCCTTCTACAAGGTCGAGGCATTCTTCCATCCGGCCGGATTCCCGGCGGCGGTCAAGGTCAAGGCCGTCCTCGACACAAAGTTCAAGACAATCGACGAGGCGAGGAAATTCCTCCAGGACTGCATCGGAGCGGACTTCACTGTCTCCGATGTGGAGAAGAAAGAGGCCACACGCTTCCCGGCAGCCCCGTTCACGACATCGACTCTCCAGCAAGAGGCCGCAAGGAAGCTGCGTTTCCCTGTAAGTATGACGATGAGGGTGGCCCAGAGTCTCTACGAGCGCGGTCTCATCACCTACATGAGAACAGACTCCACGAACCTCTCGACCCTGGCACTCGGCGCGGCGAAGAAATTCATCACCGGAAACTTCGGTCCTGAATATTCCAAGACACGCCAGTTCAAGACCCACAGCAAGGGTGCGCAGGAGGCCCACGAGGCGATCCGCCCGACATACATAGAGAACACTGAGATCGAGGGCACGGCGCAGGAGCAGAAGCTCTACAACCTCATCTGGAAGAGGACGGTGGCGTCGCAGATGGCTGACGCGAAGGTCCTCAACACCACCCTGAGGGTGGCTTCCGACAAGAGATCAGAGAAGTTCAACGCCCAGGCCACGCAGGTCCTGTTCGACGGATTCCTTAAATTATATATCGAGGGGACGGACAACCAGGAGGCCGAGGAAGAGGAGGTTATGCTCCCGGACCTTCAGGTAGGGACCAAGATGGAGGAGAAGGGCATAAACGCGGAGTGCAAGTTCACCGCCGCGCCGCCAAGATATTCAGAGGCCACTTTGGTCAAGAAGCTTGAGGAGCTCGGCATCGGCCGTCCTTCCACCTACGCACCGACCATCGCCACTCTGACCACCGGACGCGGCTACATCGTCAAGGGTGACAAGGAAGGCAAGAAAATCACAGTCAATGACTTGGAGCTCAGGAGCGGGAATATTTCCGAAAAATCCAAGACGGAGACCGTCGGCGCCGAAAGGGGCAGGCTGCTCCCGCAGGAGATCGGAATGATAGTGACCGACTACCTTGAGAAGAATTTCACCGACATCATGGGGTACGACTTCACAGCCAACGTCGAGAAGGAGTTCGACCAGATCGCGGACGGCAATCTCGTGTGGAACGATGTCATCGGGGCTTTCTACACTCCTTTCCACAAGAAGGTGGACGAGGTGCTGCATGACGGAAACTACAGCCATGTGTCAAAGGAACTCGGCACGGACAGCGAGGGCAACAAGATCACCGCTAAGTTCGGCAAGTTCGGGCCTTACATCCAGAAGGGCGAGGGTGAGAAAGCGCAGTACGCGTCCCTCGGAAAGGACCAGCTCATCGAGAACATCACCCTTGAGGACGCGCTGAAAATGTTCCAGCTGCCCCGCACGGTCGGAGAATATAACGGTGTCGAGGTCATCGCCCTGAAAGGACGCTTCGGACCATTCCTGAAATATGGCGACAGGAATTTCTCGATTCCTCGCGGCAAGGATCCTCTCAAGATCACATTGGACGAATGCGCGGCCATCATAGAGGACGGCCTGAGCAAGACCGCCGCCAATTCTGTGATGGCTGAATATAAGGACAGTGACATCCAGGTGATCAACGGTCGTTACGGCCCGTACATCAAGCACGCCGGCTCAAACTACAAGATTCCGAAGGAGACTGACGCGGCCACTCTCACAGAGGCGGCCTGCCTAGAGATCATTAACAATTCAAAACCAACGGAAAAAGGGCGCCGTCACTTTAAGAAATCTTGATATTTTAAGATTTTTTATATAATTTAGCGGCTGTTTAGTTATAAATCGAAAGCAATGGCAACTTATCACATTGATCAGATTGACCAGAAGATCCTTTCTTTCTTGGTCAACAACGCCAGGATGCCTTTCCTGGAGATCGCCCGTGAGTGCGGTGTTTCTGGAGCCGCTATTCATCAGAGAGTCAAAAGACTGGAAACCAACGGAGTCATCACAGGATCAAGGCTGCTCGTGAAACCTCAGGCATTGGGGCTCAACGTGTGCGCTTTCATCAGCGTAACCCTGTCAGAGGCGGACAAATATCCCGAGGTAGTGGCGAACCTGAAGAAAATCGCCGAGATTGTGGAATGTCATTTCGTAACAGGAAAGGCCGCTCTGCTCCTCAAGGCATATTGCTTTGACAATGATCACCTTATGGAGATTCTTATCAACACGATCCAGAATATTCCTTACATCCAGTCAACCGAGACGATGATCTCCCTCGACCAGGCGATCGAGCGTCAGGTCTGGGTCAAGGACTACAAACGGACAAACTACCAGCCTAACGAGTTCGCGAAGAAGACGAAATAATCAGTCTTGCGAGGGCCAGATCCTCGGGGGACGTCAATTTGAAGTTATACCTCTCTCCGGCACAGAAGGAGAGGGGTATTCCTTTTTTGCGCGCGACGGACGCATCATCGGTGAAAGCGGTGTCAAAGGCTTGCGAATATGCCGACTTGATGTCCTCTGACAGAAACATTTGCGGAGTCTGAGCTCCGAAAATCCGGCTTCTGTCAACATTCTCCCCTTCCGGCGAGACAAGAATCTCGTTCCCGTCCGCGTCCTTTACCCGGTCGATGACCTTGAGGGTGTCAACCGACGGGATGACGGGAATCAAGGCACGGACTCCACCCGAATCCATCCTCTCGAACATATTCCCTATCAGTTTTGGCGAAAGGAGCGGTCTGACACCATCGTGGATGGCGACCACGGCCCCATCCGGGACCTTTTTCAAGGCGTTCCTTACGGAATGGAAGCGGGTGAACCCTCCGGAAACCAATGTCTGAGGACAGTTGAAGTCCGAAACGAGGCAATAGTCCTTCCAAAAAGCAATATGGTCCCCGGGAAGGACAGTGACTACCTTGATGTCCGGGACAACGGAAATGAACGCTTCGATCGTCCTGCGGAGAATCGGAACACCTCCCAGATCCAGAAATTGTTTCGGAACCGTGGCACCCATCCTGACGCCGCTTCCGGCGGCCATGACTATTAATATTCGTTTTCTGTTCATAATAATTCTTACAAATATAACTTTTTTCGTATATTTACAAATTGTATAAAACATCTTCTTATCCACCACGCCAAATCCGAACAAGCACAGGACATTGCAGGAATCCCTTGCAGACAGCGGCCTTGCCGCGATTAATGTTTTATTAATGTTTTCGGGAAACTTACGGAAAATACCTCGGAAAATCATTGCAAATATCATTTGAAGATTGACGTTTGCAAAAATAGCCGTTTGTCTGCGATAGTCTGTGAAAAATTCTGTATATTCGCAGATGTACCCCTGTGGGGACGACAAAGAAATAACACGTGCCTTGGTTCGTTAAAATCGCCAATTCTATCGAATGTATATACGAGGCACAGCGGACAGCCATATATGGGTTGTCCAGTCTGTGCGTATATACTGGTGTTTGGCGATACCTAACGGACGACAGACTGGGCAACCTTTCTTTTGTTGCAAATATAACCAATAAATACATACGATTATGGAGGCAAAACAGACAAGCAAAAGTATTTTGACTATCCGCACGGTTCTTGGTCTGGCAGGTCTGGACATCACGAAGAGAATCAAGCTTGTGCGCCACAAGGACAGCCGTGATGCCATAACGATAAATGGCAAGACCGTTGTCGGCAACCCTTATGATTGGTATCTGAACGACAGGGAGACATTCATCGCATACCAAAGCGAGCAGCACAAGGACATATTCAAGGACGTTGACTATGTCGTTTCTTTCATAGGTGAGGACGGCACTCTGGCCAGGATGGTGGGCGTGTATCAGATTCTTGGACGTGACACGGAAAGGGAGAATCTGACTGGCGGTAGCAAATTTTGCCACAAGATGGTTGAGGTAGATGGCTTTGATGAACTCAACGAGCGTGTTATCGTGGACTGGGGAGACTCGGCAAGGACATTTCATCAATGGCTTGATAAGAATGACAAGGCCATTGTAGCGGTGGAGAGAAAAGGCTTCGACTGGGTATGCCCGGACTACGAGGAAATAAGTCTGACCTATGGGCAGCTGTCCCATGTCATTAATGAGAGATTGGATGCGTGGAAACGAAAACTTACGGTCGTCAACGGCATCTATGTGATTTCAGACCGCAAGACAGGCAAACTGTATGTCGGCTCCACCTACAACAGTGACGGAATATGGGGACGTTGGGAGGACTATGCAAGGACTGGACACGGTGGCGATGTGCAACTTGCAAACCTTATTGCGGAAGATCCGGACTATGCAAAGGACAATTTTGTCTGGTCGATACTCCAGACATTGCCGTTGAACGTCAGCGACATTGAGGCCATTAGGGTGGAAACCCTATGGAAGAACAAGTTAGGCAGATCGGTCTGCTTGCTTAACAGAAATTGAGATTCCATAGAGATTTTTCGACAAGCTGCCGAACTTTGGCAGTAATTCTAACTATATTTGCGGTGTTGAAAGTCAAAGGGTAACTCTCCCCTTAAAAGGTTCTCCTTTGTCAAACTTGCCAAAGAATGTGTTTGCGAGTGGTTTAACGCCCCTATCGGACGGCCACAGAGAGTTGGCAAGGCTTTCAATATCTTTTACTTCATTTCCACTAAAACATCATTTATTATGGAACCAACAAACATTAAGGTTGGGGAATACGTTGGTGTTTACCACGATTCCAAGGATAGCAGTTTTCACTTCGACACAATTTCAGCCGAGGAGTACGACACGGCCAAGCAAGATTCATCATCTGATTTGGTGGCAGCATTCATCATTTCACCAAATGGGTTTATGACGACCAGTGGCGGTTACGTTGATGATGTCAAGACATACCTACCCCCTGAAGACACAATCCTCTATGTGTCCGGGATTGTAATTCTGTCCGAATGTAATGGCATCATATATGATGTATTATCTGACTTTATGGCTATCAATGCTTTGGAGCGAGGAGGAGAGTTTGTCAGTGTTAAGGTTGAGGTTGACCTAAAGGCATCCAGGTTGAATACAAAACTTGCAAGATGCTTGGCTAATGATGAAGATTCTAATTATGATCTTGTTTATTCCAATGACAAGTGCGCATACTATGAGGCGCAATTTTCTAATTCATTTACTAATATAAGCATAGAAGAAACACTACAAATTGCGCTTGAAGCGCACACAGGTCAGATCGACCTTGACGGTAATCCTGCGATTCTGCATCCCCTTGCGGTTGGGCTTATGGGCAAGACAGAGGCGGAAATCAAGACTGGTTTTCTGCATGATGTCGTTGAGGATTCATCTATCACCCTTGAGGATTTGAAAAATAGAGGTGTGGAGGATGAGGTGCTTACGGCATTGGCTCTCTTGTCGCATGATAAGGAGAAAGTGGGATATTTTGAATATGTGGAGAATATCATCGCCTCTGGCAATGTCACTGCAATCCATGTCAAACTTAATGACCTGCACCATAATCTGCAACGAGGCAAGGAGTCTTATGAAGCAGCCGTCGCCTCCAATGATACGGCCAAGATCAAAGAACTTGAACGCATAAACGCCAAACATACAAAGGCGTTGGAAATGATGATAAAGGCTGGCTATGAGAACCGTAACTGACAAGGAACTGGCGGAGTTGCTCCGCTCCGATGAAATGGTCTATCTTCTGGATGACACCGATGAAATCGCCTGGGGATTCCTCGGTGACGGAAAGAACCGCAGAAGAGTGGTGAGCAAGGCAAAGGGCAGAGAGCCTTTTGAACACAACCCCAAGCAGCAGAACTCCAACAGTATGATCCGTGCCTATCTGGCAAATGAGGTGATGACCAAGGAGGAGTTTGAAAATTACTGAATATGGATAGGAATGACATATTAAAGGTCTGTCAATCGGCAGGTTATACGGAGGGAGACCTCATCTATGGCGGTTTTACCGATGGAAAACATTTTGTGTCCTACGGGCAGGATGATGCGGAGGAGTTACAATATGTTGGTGCGCCTATTATTCTGATAGTAGAGAACGGTCTATGCAGAATTGCCACGGATGATGAACGAAATTACTTTTATAGAGTTCTTGTGAAAGATTAAGGATGGTTATTGTATGTGCGTTTTCGACAGGTTAAAGACTATATGGAAATGAAAAATGATTTCGCGAAGTCCATCCTTGACAGTCCTTATAATAAGATTGTGGGTGGCAAAGAAGTTACACTGATGAACATCCTGAGCAAGTATGATCATCAGCGAAGCGGTGAGAAACTTGAATTCTATGCTGAATATGCTGAGGATCTCGGACTAACCGAGGAGGAGGCTCTGGCGTATCAGAACTGGATAAATGACGGCAAGCCGACAGGCATTGAATCTGACGAGCAGTATTATGAACTTCAGAAACAGGCGTATGGAGAGGTCATTATGGATTTGTCGTGGCTAATTTAAAGGACTTGATGAATACAAAAAAGGAAGGCCGAAGTAATTAAACTTCGACCTTTGTTTTCGGCTGTTCACCATTGAATTTCCTTTTCCTAATAGGATGCCTGACAAAGGTGACAGTTAAAATGGTAGCGGCTTTGAAATTCTGTTATCCATTAACCTTTTAACACTGCAAACTTACATAAAAATCGAGAGAGTTTTACGTCCGTTGCATAAAAATCAAGACCACCCACTATCTTTCTTTGTTAACCAAAGCGGCAGTCGCCTCCCAGCGCGCCGTGTGTTTACCTTAAGTTTAACGGGGCTCTAAGTCCCAAATAATTCTAGAGTCAATGAGACATGTGTGTGGTCTTGACGTTCACAAAGATAGCGTGTTCGTCTGTATTCTCAATGAGAAAGGCGTAGTTTTTCAGGAAAAGTTCGGCGTTCTCACCACCGAATTGGAGCGGATGGTTGGAGTGATGCTGGAGCACGGGGTGACGGAGGTGGGCATGGAGAGCACGAGCGTATACTGGATGCCGGTGTGGCGGGTGATAGACCCGTATGTTGAACAGAAGCTGGTGAACCCGTACTTCATCCGGCAGCTGCCGGGCAAGAAGAGCGATGTGAAGGACGCGGAGTGGATAGCGACATGTATCCTGAAGGGTCTGGTCCGCGGGAGCTATGTTCCGGAGGAGCGCATCCAGCAACTGCGGCAGTACGACAGGCGCATCTTTGACCTGAACGGCGACATCGTTTACAAGCTGACCAAGCTGGACGCGGCACTCCAGCGCTGCAACATCCGCTTGAGCAACTACGTTTCCACGACCGACTGCAGGAGCTACAGCGACGTGGTCGAGGCCATAGCCGACGGGGAGACCTCTCCGGACACGCTTCTGGAGTGCATCCACGGAAGAATCGTCAATAAACACGGCGCGGACGTGATACGCTCTGCGCTGACGGGCGTCATCACATCGGTGGACGCGGACGTAATCGGCCAGCTCCGCGAGGAGATCGAGCTCGCGCGGCGGCACCGCGACGAGTGCCAGAAGAAGATGGACGAGCTCTGCAGGGAGTGGTTCCCGAAACAGTACGCAAACCTTCAGACCATACCGGGAGTGAAGGCGAGGGCGGCGACAGCGATAATCGCCGAATTGGGCACGGATATGTCATCGTTTGAAGATGCCGCCCACCTCGTCTCTTGGGTTGGGCTGAGGCCGCGCAACGACGAGAGCGCAGGAAGAATCAAGGCACGCGGAATCACGCACGGAAACAAGTACCTAAGGCAGACCATCATTGAGTGCGCCTGGGGCGCGTCCAGGACAAGGGACTGCTTCTATGCCAAGTTCTCCTACCACCAGACGGTGGTGAGGAGAAAGAGCCGGATGAAGGTGCTGGTCGCCATCGCCAGAAAGATGCTTACGGCAATCTGGTTCATACTGCATGACGGAGTCGCATATCGTGACTTCGAGAGGGATGTCACCACCGCCGCCTGACGGTCGCGGTGTCTGCATATACCGCGCATTGTAAGGTCAATATATTTGTGGTGGCCTGACCCCGTTTTGCAAACTGGCTGATGCTCTGCGTGGCTTAGGACGTCCGTTTGAGACTTTGAGCTCGAAGAGGAAATTGTTATATTCTTTGATTATGCACCATCTAACACGGTGGTGCTGGGAGACTTGTGCAACTCACACGCGACTGCCCCACCGCACCAACAAAGACAGTGGGTGGTCTTGTAATTTATAGAGGAAATATACGATATTATCTGGGATAGGGAAATGCGCAGACGTTATGAAGATGACGCGCAGGACATTCTTCTACCTTAAAACTGTATCAAATTCCAACTTATCCCAATTCCTACGAATGGCGCTGGCTTCAGCTGATTGTTGCTGATTGTTGCGCCGTAGCCGGCTTGCAAGCCAATGGAGAGGCGAAGCTGCCTTGAACTGTGGGTTATGGTCATTGTATTCGTGATGGTGGTGGTTTGTGGGTAGATCAGAATGCTGTCAAGTTTGGGACGGTAGCCGGATATCCAGGCTGTGTAGGTGGAGTCGGCGTAAGTCCGTTGTTCTATTGGCAGACTAATGTAGAGCGTGTCGTGGATCCAGAGAGTGTCCGTTGCGTGGACAAGAACTGTCATCGTGTCGATTGTTCTTGATGTGACCGATACTGGGTGGGGGATGCGGATAGTGTCGCGTATCCGGATTGTATCAGCTTGGTATTCGATTGATGTGTAGCCATTGCTTGATGTGCAACTGTAGGTGCAGATGCGGATAGCGGCGGCTATCAAGAAGATAGCCACCGCTGTTCTGAGTAATATTCCGGAAAGGTTGTCTTGTGTCATAGTCTTTCTTTGAATTTGGATTTGTAGGATTGGTCGTAGAGAATCTGTCCCCGTTGTGGACCGTATTTCTTATGTGACAGGTGGATGAACGTGTCGTACAGTATCAGTTGGTCAAAGGGAAGTCCGATGTGAAGAACGAGCCAAGCAAGCGTGAACGGGTTGTCTTCGTGGATATCTGCGGCTTCGCCCCGGGTATGTTGCGAGTTCGCTGCGCCTTTTACTGCCTTATTGAGATCTTTTGAGCGGTAACCCGAGTTTATCCTTAACGGATGTCCACATGCATCTCTGAGTGGCTGAAGAATCTCGAATACGAGCGCACGGATGTTCTCTGCGACCGTATTATCCGGGATAGTGTTGTCAATTTCGAGTTCAGTGGCCTTGTCGCTTATCTCGAACTCTTCCCATCGGAAGTTCCTGGTGATATTTCCTTTCATTGTTCTTTGGCTTTAGATGTGTCGTTGTCTGACAGGTCAACAACGCCGGATCCGTAGGGAGGTTCGCGGTCAATGCAACGGAGCTTTTTACATCGCAGAAGCGATAGGACTGCTATTTTTGTGTTCTTTGTGTCAATCTCTTGATGGAGTGCCGTGTTGATGTCAAACTGTTTATGGTATTTCTCTTGGAGATTTGTGTACTCGCTGCGGAGAGTCTTGTTCTCCTCGGTCTGCCGATCGATAATTTTTTTCCATTCCTCGTTAGCTTTGGCCATGTTTTCTAGCATGGCTGCAGTTTTCTTTTCGCTGACAAGGAATATGGTAATCAGTCCTCCGCTACCGAGCAGTACTGTAATGAGTTGGATGATTGAATCTGCTGTCATGGTTCATGTCTTTTATGTTAAAAAGCCCCATCGTGCATCGCTGCAGGATGGGGCCGATTCATAGGCTAGATTTAGGTTAAGAGTGCTTTGTGACCCCTTATTAGAGTTTCGCAATTGCCATCTTTTCGCCTGATTTCTCTCCGGTCTTGGTGTTCACGAGGAAGTACTTCATGAATACCTTAGGAGCAGCGGCGGAAGGCGTGCCATTTTTATCCTCGTAATCGACCTTGAGGTTGATTTCTTCAGCGTTGCACGCACGTGCTCCGCCAATGGTTGCCGCCTTGCTGTAGGCACGGGTAATACCGTTACTCTGAGGTGCAGATGCTTGGATGATCAGCCGAAGGTCTGCTGCTGCGGCAGGAGCCTGTTCAAGCGCGAAGGTGAACTTTTCTGCGGTGAGGGTAATGACTGCTTCAGATGGAGCCTCTACGCCTACAAGTGTTGGAGGGGCCTGAAGGATCTCTCCACCGCAGTAAACAATCCAGTAGTTGAGCCTCATGAAGAGGTTGGCGCCACTGATCTTGCTGCTTGAGCCTAAAACTGAATGACCAGCCTGCGTGCCCGCTAGTTTGTTCCATGCGAGAATTTGAGCATTGCTGAGGGCTTTCCAAGAAGTTGAGAGCTGCTTGAATATCCCCTTTACTGAAGACTGGAACTCGGTTCTGGTTGAACCACCGTATCCGCGGTTGCGGATGTACTTACGACCGCGCACCTTGGCTGCAGTCACACCTTTTGCGGAGCCTGACATCTCCTCGAAGGCAATTGAAGGAATGTACTTCATAGTAGTTAAAGTTTAGGTTGAAGTAAGGTTTGTTATTGTAGTCAAAGCTATCATATTACAAATATACAAACATTTTCAATATATTGTATGATATATGAATAAGTACGTTAATATAAAGTATAGCTTTAGGTAAATATGTCATACATATCTAACAATAGAACCAAATTGCAAGTTGTCGGGGTTGAGAATATTTCTTAAATTTGTACTGAAAAATTTTTAGATGATAATATGCCACAGGAAATACAACTGTTTGCCGACAAACAGATACGAACATACTGGGATGATGATAAGGAACTATTTTTTTTCTGTATCATTGATGTCGTGGAGGCTCTAACAGACAGCAACGACCCCAAACAGTATATCAAGAGGATGCGTCAACGCGATCCTGGGCTCAATTCCGTGTGGGGTACAATTTGTACCCCTCACCAATTCTTATCTTCAGATGGGAAACGGCATCAGGCAAATTGCGCTTCTTTGGGTGGCGTTCTTCGCATTATCCAATCTATCCCTTCACCCAAAGCAGAACCATTCAAACGTTGGCTTGCCCAGGTTGGAGCAGACCGTCTTCATCAGATGCAAGACCCTGAACTAGGCATTCAACAATCTCTCGCAGACTTCAAACGCCTAGGCTATTCTGACAACTGGATTAACCAGCGTCTCAAGAGCATAGAAATACGCAAGGATCTCACTGATCAATGGAAGGCCCATGGGGTAGATGAGGGTACGGGTTATGCAACCCTTACTGACATTATCTACCAGTCATGGGCAGGGCTCACAGCTAAAAAATATAAGCAGCTGAAAGGTCTCCGTAAAGAAAACCTTCGCGACAACATGACTAATGAAGAGCTCGTAATGAACATGTTGGCCGAACTTACCACAACGAATATTACCAAGGAGGAACATCCCATTACAATGAGCGAACATGCTCAAGCCGCATCACGAGGAGGATCGGTAGCTCGTGTAGCTCGTGAAGCCTTCGAACAGCAAACAGGCAAAAAGGTTGTCACCAACCTCAATATGAAGCGCTTTCTTGAGAAACAGCAGCCTCAGCTTGACTTTTCCGGAGATAGCGAGGATAAAGACAAATAAGTCAATGATAAAAACCACGCAGCGGTCACCCAGTTGAGTGACCGCTGCGCTTTTGGAGGATGATGAGTTTCCGGCTATTATTCACTTGCTTCTGAAGCATCACTGACAAAGAAGAACTTCATAAAGGCTCGGTTGAGATACTTCTTTTTCTGGTTCTCCTGACCGTTGCCGGTGAATGTGATTGTTCCGTTTTCGATATGTGCTACGATGCATTCGGAACCTTCAAGTTCTCTATGGTAATCTATAGTGAATACGGGTACATCGATACAAAGGTCGGAAGGCAATCCTGTGATGTTATATTCGTTTTCTGCACCTGGTGCATAGCCCCAGCTGGACATCAGAACATATAGCATTCCCCA
>OQVR01000069.1_pt1 | contig 34193 bp, 33 predicted proteins | sample 1691521 | NCBI WGS metagenome assembly OQVR01 (sample SAMN03418256, study PRJEB22391) | human gut metagenome | biome: human-gut; feature: organic feature; material: feces | host: Homo sapiens | place: Tanzania | collected 2013-01
CGCGGGGCTTGTGCAGGTTTCGCTGACCTACTCCCTGAACCTAGTCATCGCCCTGGTGTCGGCCTCCTGCCTTTGGCTGGCCTGCTCCCTCCTCTCCAGTGAAATCGAGGGATACCAGGTGCACATGGTCGTCACCAAGCCCTGTCCCCGCTGGAAGCTGTGGTTCGGCAAGTTCCTGGGCGTCTTCCTTATGCACGCGGTCATCCTTGTGGTTTCGATGGCTGTCATCTACGGCTTGACCTTCTACCGCATCAGCCATGCCCAGAAGACAGGTCTTTTCACCGAGGAGGACATCCAGAAGCTCAGGCAGGTCGTTTGAATACATTCTGAAGCGCAGGTAGATGACCGCGTCCTTGTCGGGAATCCTGACATTGTTGAAGTTCCACGACTTGGTTTCGCCGGGCTTCATGGTGATGTTGCTCATCACGTTCTCGAGAAGCTCATTCATGATGGCCTGCTTCGCCGCAAGCTCGTCGGTCACGTTCACGTTGATGAGCTTGAGGCCGATCTTTCGGAGCTCAGCCTCCACGTTCTGGCTGACGGCAACGAGGAATTTGTCACGGTCAGAGTTGATCTCCTCGATGTCCATCGTGGCGATCACCAGACGAAGCTGTCCGAAAAGGATGTCGGTCGCGATGTTCTGGATGTTGTCGATGGAGAGTCCGAGAAGCCTCTCGGCTGCGTTAGTCATACTGTCCGGCTCGGTGGAGATACCAACCGTGAACCGGCAAGGCACATCCACACGGATGTTCTGCTTGGAAAGCGCGTTGGTAAGGTTGCACTCGATCGAGATCGGCTTGAGGTCAAGGAACGCATAGTCCTGGAACACAGGCCAGACGAACGCCGCACCACCGTGGATGCATCGCGCGGATGAGATTGATCCGCTCTTGTTCTTGCCTGTCTTACCGTAGATGACCATAACCTTGTCGGAAGGGCAGCGGCGGTAGCGCTTGAGAATCGCCGAAAAAGTCACGAATATGACTGCGACGACGATGAGGATCAGTGATAGTTCCATATTCAAAATCTTTAATGGGTTTATAATATTCCTTTAATATATTCGGTCAGGTTAGAAATGGCTTCGGTTGGTTAGATGATGGTCGGAGTCAGCTCCTCAACCAGTAGGGTGTAGTCATTGATGACTTCGGTGACCTTGATGGCCTTGCCGGTCGGGATTGTCTCCCCGTCTGTGACTGCGTCATATTCCCTGACGGCGTTGTTGATGGTGATCTGGACCTTGCCTTCGCCCTTGCGCTCGCCCGGAATCGTGAGGTAAACCTTCCCCTCGCAACCGACAGCGGACTTATGCACATCGATATTCCCCGTCTGCTGCATTCCGCTGAGCCATTTGAATATCCACATAACAACCGTGACCAGAAGTATGCCGACAATTACGGAGACGATGATCAGCAACGCGTTGGACTGAATCTTCTCGTGCATCAGCACCGCCGTCCATCCGAATCCCATGCAGAAGTTGACCAGGTTGCGGAACGTCAGCAAATTCATCGAAGGATCCGCGTCGAACGATCCGTCCGAAGTGTCGAGATCGAAATCAGCGTCGTGGTCTCCCAGTCCGAGGAATGTCATAACAGTCTGAATGACGAAAATCAGCGATGCCGAGAGCGTGATGGCCCAAAGGACCTGCATTGCCGTACTAAGTGATGTCCACCAGGTAATCATATCTATTAGTTTTTAGTTAGGCGGCCGGATTCCTTTCCGCACCGCTTCTTTTGCAAATATATTAATAAATTTATGAAAAACAATAATCTTTTCAAAAAATACATAAATATTTTATGAATATGTCCGCTCGCCGTCACCGCACCTCGCCGCATAAGGGAACCAGCTGCGGAGCGAAAGAGGGAATGCTGGCGGACGGGCCATGGATTTTGTACGAAAATCAATGAATATTGTATGAAATGAAGATCGCTCTTATTTCGTACATCATTCCAGTTGTTTCATAAAACTGATTTTGAAACCGGCATTATATTCCGGAACTTTGCATCGTTGAAAATATCGGATATGTTATGAAAACAAAAAAGATACATCCCTTTTGCTACCGAAAGGCTTGATATGTATTGTCCCATTCTCATATTTGTCAACAAGTATGTTAACGAATATGTTAACAAACCTTGAGATTTCCAAATAAACTTAATTACCTGATATGAATGGTGGAATGTCCTAAGTTAAACGAACTGATGATGCTCCTCAACAGGCGTTAATTTGCGTAAATCACGCTTTTAGAGGGACAATAATCTATTCACGAGCGTATTTCTGTCATATTCCCGCTTTTAGGGAACGTGGGTTAAAATTGGTGAACATACCTGTTCAGCTATCTGCCTTTCTTCATTCTTTTGTGTGTCGTAATCAAATCTGGTCTGAAGGTTCACCCACTCTATTGATGGTATGCCAGGAATTACTTCTAACTTGTCGGCCACTGGCTTTGTGATTGACCTCTTCCCCTTGATAATTTCGCTAAGATGTGACGCATTGTTCACAAATTGCCTTCTACGAATTCGGGAAAAAGGAGTATCCTGTCAGCGGAATGCGTGTTGAACAGCAGGTGCTCGAAATCACGCTTTTTCACATTCAGGTCAATTGTGGCTAACTTGTCCGTGATGGCTTTTTTCAAATCATCAGTGTTTGATATTCCGGCTCTTTCCTTCAGAAACTCATACGAAGGCTTGGTCTGTTGCATCAAAAACATACAATCATAGAAGTCACGGCCTTTTGCCCTTGCGAGCAAGGCTGAGAACTTCATACCGAGCAATACGGAATCCGGTGGAACCGGTAGTGAGAAGAAAAATCCACATCGCTGTACATGCCGCATCTCTATCGGGTATGCGACACCTTGGTTCTGCGCCTCAATCTTCAACAGAAAACGCTCCTCTCTATGGCCTGTCAATCCAAGTTCAAAGAGAAATTCAGGAAAGAATATGTTCCTTCTGAAAGCGGTCAACTTGGAATTTGCCTTGTCACGAGTCTCAACATTCAGACCACTGTGTCTCAAAAAAGTGATCACGCCGTCAGTCATTTCAACAAATTTCTGCTCCGTGAGGTCCTTGCAGTCGAAGTCGAGATCTTCCGAGAACCTGTCTATTCCTTTGATGAGGCGTAGGTTTGTGCCACCAATGAATGCCAGTTTGCTGATGTATGGCGTTGTGGCAAGATGGTCAAGCACCATCAGTTGAATATATTCCTTGAGAATATGCTTCTGAAAGGCGGCGTTTGATGCTATCTGAGACGGAAAATAACTGTTAATGTAATTCAAGTCAATCATAAATCGTATATTCTTAATAGTTTCTTGATTCTGCTGTCCAGTGCCTTGCTGCTGATTCTATATTGATATTCTTTGAGTCTTTCAATATCCAATTCTTCAGTCATATATGCTTCATCCAGGCGGAGCTGTTCCAACTCAGTGTTGTTGTCGTAAAACGGATAGAGATAGAGCAGATCCAGCAAAGCTTTTTCGGGTTGCGCCAACAGCCAGGTCAGTTTCGGGGCATTAATCAAGGCCGTGTTGATTGGAAGCTCCACAGGCTTATAGCCGAAGAATAGTTCAGGCTTGACATTTTGATAGGAATATTGCCCGAACTTGTTTTCAAATCGAGCCGTTTTCAATGTCGATATTGACGTGATGCTCGTGACAGCCTCAGGAATCATCCCGTATATGCTCAACGCCGTGTGAAGACTGATATATGATGGACGATAGACGCGGCAGGCCACATAGCGTGAGAAATCAGGACGCTGCAACAACTCTGGAAATGCGTACCATCCCTGCCGTAATTTTATCAACATCCCCTTCCGTGCCCATCTGGTCAGATTATTCCTGTCGAATAAAGGGAAAAACGCCCTTGCCTGATGAACGGAAAAACATCCTTCAGGCAACAACTTTTCCCTAAACTCTAAATAACTCACCACGGCAATATATTTCTAAAACAATGCAAATATAATGCTTTTTGGAAATAAAATGTCATTTTCGAATGCATTATTATTCGTTCTTTTAGTAAACCATTGTTGTAATTCCTAAATGGAATCTATTGTGAGGAAGTGCCGAATCTTATCTGAAGAAGATTCTGCCTTGGTGCAAGCCGGAAGAAACGTGTCTGGTATATTCCCAATATCACGGGTACATAGATAAGCGTGAAGGAAATACAGCTTTTAACCAGAAGCTGTATGACTTTGTAGAACAGTTCCGGGAAAGAGGATGCTTTGTCAAAGAAGACCTTCACACATCCGGTCATGCCTCCAAACAGGATTTGGTACGACTCTGCGAGCAGGTCAACCCAAAAGTCATAATCCCCATCCATAAAGATGAAAAAGCCGATTTCGCCTCCATTCTTTCTGATGAGCTGAGAGCAAGAGTCTGTGAATATGAATACAGTATGGATGGAGTTGATATTTCCCTCGATTCACTATAACGGTTTTACATTTCGTGTTGGTCCGGAGCGAAAAGCGGATCTCTCGTGATATTCATAAGAAATTGATTTTGCGGAGAGAACTTTGTACAGGAGAGGGGTTTCTGGTGTACCAACGGTGGTGCAACGGTGGGTTGGTACAGGGAATAGGGTTTTGGTGTACCGATTTCCGGCGAAGTGAGGACTTGTCGCGGAGCGGGGATATTCATTGGCACAGCAAAAAATAAAAGAGTGACCGGAATGACCAGCCACTCTTTCTTTGAATATGTCAGCGGAACACTACTTGCCGGCGAGGCGGGTGTAGGTGCCGTAACGTACTTTGGCGAATTCCTCGGTGAGGCTCAGGAGCTCCTGGGCTCTGTCAGGGAACAGCTTGTAAAGGGATGCGAAACGAACCTCTCCCTTGAGGAAGTCCTGGAACTTGGTCCAGTCTGGCTCCTTGGAGTCGAGAGTGAACGGATTCTTTCCTTCGGCCTCAAGAGTAGGGTTGTACCTGTACAGGTGCCAGTAACCGCAGTCAACGGCAAGTTTCTCCTCCTTCTGGCTCAGACCCATACCAGCCTTCAGACCGTGGTTGATGCACGGAGCGTAGGCGATGATCAGGGATGGACCGTCGTAGGCCTCAGCCTCCTTTATGGCGTTGAGGTACTGTGCAGGGCTTGCACCCATGGCCACCTGTGCGACATAGACATAGCCATAGCTGATGGCCATCATGCCGAGATCCTTCTTGCGGATCTTCTTGCCTGAGGCGGCGAACTTGGCGATCGCGCCGGCAGGGGTTGACTTGGAGCTCTGTCCACCGGTGTTGGAGTAAACCTCGGTGTCGAGAACGAGAACGTTCACATTCTTGCCGGAGGCAAGGACGTGGTCGAGTCCGCCGTAGCCGATGTCGTAGGCCCAGCCGTCACCACCGAAGATCCACTGGCTGCGGGCAGGGATGAAGTGCTTGTAGTCAAGAAGTTTCTTGCAGTGAGGGCAGTCGGTCTTCTCCATGAGAGGAATGACCTTGTCAGCCACCTCGCGGGTGATCTCACCGTTCTCCTTGTTCTCAAGCCACTGCCTGAACAGTGCCTTTACTTCATCCGGGCACTTGTCGCAGTCGAGGGCGGCGGTCATGAGGTTGGCCACCGTCTCGCGGGCGCGGTCGGAGCCGATCTTCATTCCGAGGCCGAACTCGGCGTTGTCCTCGAACAGGGAGTTCTGCCAAGCCGGGCCATGACCTTGGGCGTTGGTGCAATAAGGAGAAGCAGGGAATGACGCTCCGTAGATTGAAGAGCAACCTGTGGCGTTGGCGATCATCATCCTGTCACCGAAGAGCTGTGTGATGTTCTTGATGTAAGGGGTCTCACCGCAACCGGCGCAGGCACCGCTGAACTCGAACAGAGGCTGTGCGAACTGGGAGTTCTTGACATTGGCTGCCTTGTTGACAACAGTGTCCTTGTAGCCTACCTTGGTGGCGAGCCAGTTGAAGTTGTCCTGCTCAGAGTGCTGGTCGAGGGCGGAAACCATTGTGAGGGCCTTCTCCTTCGCAGGGCAGACATCCACGCAGTTGCCGCAACCTGTACAGTCATCCACAGAGACTGAAAGGGCGAATGAATATTCCTTAAGAACGGCCTTGCCCTGTGCCTTCTTGAGTCCGGCAGGAGCCTTCTCGGCCTCTTCGGCTGTGAGCAGGAACGGACGGATGGCGGCGTGAGGGCAGACGAACGCGCAGGAGTTGCACTGGATACACTTGTCTGGATCCCAGCTTGGAACCATGACGGCGACTCCGCGCTTCTCGTAGGCTGACGTGCCGGCCGGCATCGTGCCGTCGGCGTAAGGCAGGAACGCGCTGACAGGGAGTGAGTCTCCGTTCTGGGAGTTCACAACGTCGGCGATGTCCTTCACGAAAGCAGGAGCGAGGCGATCCTTGTTAGGGGTCTCGAACCTGGCCGAGATCTTCGCCCACTCGGCAGGGATGGCCACTTCGGTATATTCACCGCCACGGTCAACGGCGGCGAAGTTCATGTTCACCACATTCTCGCCCTTGTTGCCGTAGCTCTTCACGATCGCGTCCTTCATGTACTTGACGGCGTCCTCGTAAGGGATGATGCCGGTGATCTTGAAGAAAGCGGACTGGAGGATCGTGTTGGTCCTGTTGCCGAGTCCGATCTCAGCGGCGATCTTGGTGGCGTTGATGATGTAGAGCTTGATCTTCTTCTTGCCGATGACAGCCTTCACGTTGTCAGGGATCCTCTTGACGGTCTCTTCCTCGTCCCAGAGTGAGTTGAGGAGGAGGGTTCCTTTCTCCTTGATACCCTTGAGCACGTCATACTTGCTCAGGTAGGAAGGAACGTGGCAGGCCACGAAGTCAGGGGTGCTGACAAGATATGGAGCCTTGATCGGCTTGTCTCCGAAGCGGAGGTGAGAGCAGGTGTAGCCGCCGGACTTCTTCGAGTCATAGTCGAAGTAGGCCTGGCAATATTTCTGCGTGTGGCTTCCGATGATCTTGATGGTGTTCTTGTTGGCGCCGACGGTGCCGTCGGATCCGAGTCCGTAGAACTTGCACTCTGTGGTGCCTGGCTTCACGATGGAAACCTCGCTCTTGATCGAGAGGGACTTGAATGTCACGTCATCGACGATGCCGATGGTGAAGTCGTTCTTAGGCTCGTTGAGCTCAAGGTTGTCGTAAACGGCGACGATCTGGGCAGGAGTGGTGTCCTTTGAGGACAGTCCGTAGCGTCCGCCGATGATCAGCGGAGAGGTGCTCTGTCCCTGGAACAGGGCCTTCACGTCAAGGTAGAGAGGCTCTCCGAGAGCTCCCGGCTCCTTTGTCCTGTCAAGGACAGCGATTCTCTTGACAGTCTTAGGAAGGACTTTCAGGAAATATTTCTCAGCGAAAGGCCTGTAGAGGTGAACGGTGACAAGACCGTACTTTCTGCCCTTCTTTGCGAGGTAGTCGATTGTCTCCTTGATGGTCTCGGTCACGGAACCCATGGCGACGATGATGTTCTCGGCGTCCGCGGCTCCGTAGTAGGTGAACGGACGGTACTCGCGGCCGGTCATCTCGCTGATCTCACCCATGTAGCGGGCGACGATGTCCGGAACGGCGTTGTAGTAGTTGTTCCTTGACTCCACGGCCTGGAAGTAAACGTCTCCGTTCTGGGCGGTACCACGGGTGACAGGAGCGTCAGGATTGAGTGCCCTGTCACGGAAAGCCTTGAGGGACTTCTTGCTGACCATATTCTTGAGCTCTTCCTCGTCGAGAGCCTCGATCTTCTGGATCTCGTGCGATGTGCGGAATCCGTCGAAGAAGTGGAGGAAAGGAATGCTGGACTTGATCGCTGAGAGGTGAGCCACGGCGGCGAGGTCCTGAGCCTCCTGAACTGAACCGGAAGCGAGGAGTGCGAAGCCTGTCTGGCGGCAGGCCATCACGTCCTGATGGTCTCCGAAGATGGAGAGGGCATGTGATGCAAGCGCGCGGGCTGAGACATGGAAGACAGCCGGAAGCATTTCTCCGGCGATCTTGTACATGTTAGGTATCATAAGGAGAAGACCCTGTGAAGCTGTGTAGGTCGTGGTGAGGACACCGGCCTGGAGGGAGCCGTGCACTGCTCCGGAGGCACCGGCCTCACTTTCCAACTCTGTGACACTTACTGTCTCGCCCCAGAGGTTCTTTTTCCCGTGGGCAGCCCATTCGTCAATGTTCTCTGCCATCGGAGAGGATGGTGTGATAGGGTAGATGCAGGCGTTCTCGCTGAAAAGATAAGCGACGTTCGCCACGGCAGTGTTACCATCACAAGTGATGAATTTCTTTTCTTTAGCCATATCGTTAACGTTATGTTAATATATTAGATTGTAGTCAAACCTTCGATGGTGATTCCTTCGGTTCCGGCCGAAATTCTCTTCACCAAGCCTTGCAGGACAGTACCCGGGCCGATTTCCATGAAGTAGTCCGCTCCGTCCGCGAGCATATTCCTGACAGACTGGGTCCATCTCACCGGTGAGGTGAGCTGGGCGAGCAGATTCTTCTTGATGGTCTGCGGGTCTGTGACGGCCTGTGCGCTGACGTTCTGGTAGATCGGGCAGATAGGTTCCACGATCCTGGTCTCCTCGATCGCCTTTCCGAGCTCGACGCGCGCCGGCTCCATAAGAGGGGAGTGGAACGCTCCGCTGACGGCGAGAGGAAGAGCCCTCTTCGCACCTTCGGCCTTGGCTTTCTCACAGGCCTGCTCCACGGCGGTCTTCTCGCCGGAGATCACGACCTGGCCTCCGCAGTTGTAGTTGGCCGGGATCACGATGCCCTCGCATGAGGAGCAGATCTCCTCGACCTTCTCGTCCGGCAGCCCGACGATGGCGGCCATCGTCCCCGGCACCTTCTCGCAGCAGAGCTGCATCTGGGTGGCACGGATATAGACAAGACGAAGGGCATCCTCGAAACTGATGGCTTCCGCGGCGGCAAGTGCGGAAAATTCACCAAGAGAATGCCCTGCGACCATATCAGGTCTGAATCCTTCGTAGCACTTCGCCAGAACGACGGAGTGCAGGAATATTGCCGGTTGTGTGACGCGTGTTGCCTTGAGGTCATCCGGCGTGCCCTCAAACATTATGTCAGTGATTCTGAATCCAAGTATGTCATTCGCCTTCTCGAGCAATTCCTTGCCTTTGGCGTTTCCCTCGTAAAGCGCTTTCGCCATACCTGGGAACTGGGAACCCTGACCGGGAAATACGTATGCTTTTTTCATAATACGCAAAAATAAGATTTATTATTGGATTATCCGAATATTAAAGGCTCTTTTATGGCCTTAAAAAACATATTTTTCCGCACAAAAAATATCTTTCCGCGAAAGATTTGCCAAAGATTTGTCAAAAATTCTTGTTTTGCCATTTATTTGTTATTTTTGTAATCTGATTGCGTGAAACCGCAAGAATGATGCCCCTGTAGTCTAATGGATAGAATTTCGGATTCCGGTTCCGACGATTTGGGTTCGATTCCCAACGGGGGTACAAGTAGGAATAAACTTTCATATCTCATTGGATATGAATCAACCGCTCATATTATGAAAAGAATTCTAATCTCTCTCGCGGCTGCGATTTTTGCTTTTGTCCCGTTGGTGTCGGCTCAGACACCGGAATCTCGTAATGAAATAACGCTTGGCTACGGCAGGGTCACCGTTGTGGATGTGGCTCATGTGGTCGGCGGGGTTTTCGCCACGGCTTTCACGGCCGGTTACGCCCGTTTTGACAACTTCCGGTCATACGGGTCTGTCAATCTTGAATATTACAGAGTCCTCAACAAGACTTTTTCCGTGGGGGCGGCAGTCTCTTGGTTCGGTGGCACGGCCGATGAACTGAACAAGGACAACGTGAAGGTCGGCAACGCTGACTATAGCGGATTCGCTGTGATGCCTGCGGCGAAGGTTTTCTGGTTCAGAAAACCGCATGTCGCCATGTACTCAAAGCTTGCGGCCGGAGTCACGCTGCTGGACGATTACGACGAGGAGGCGGACTCGCATTCGTTCGACCCGTATTGGGCCGCGCAGGTCACCCTTGCCGGAGTGCAGTTCGGAGGAGAGCGATTCCGTGGTTTTGTGGAGGCCGGGGCTGGAATGCAAGGCCTTGTGCTGGCCGGGTTGAGCGTTTCCTTCTAAAAGGAATATGACAGCAAAAGAAAGAGAGGCCTGCCTTTTGGGGAGACCTCTCTCATTAGTTGATTAAAACCAGATCTAATTAGTAGCTGTTTTGAATTGTTTGTTTGAAGATTATATTTTACCTCAAAGAACATTTTAAACAATTTAAAAACAGCTACTTACACCAGCGGTCAAGCCAGTCGAAGTAGCTGCGGTGCCAGAACAGCGCGTTCTGCGGCTGGAGAATCCAGTGGTTCTCCTCCGGGAACACGATCAGCTTGGACGGAACTCCCATCATCTGGGCGGTGTTGAACGCGGCCATACCCTGATCGTAAGGGATGCGGTAGTCCATCATGCCGTGGATGCAGAGGATCGGAGTGTGCCACTTGGCCACGTTCACGTCAGGAGAGTTGGCGTAATGGCGCCTGGCCTTGGCGGCGTCGCTCCACGGCGAGCCGGCCTGCTGGATGCCGCCGAATGTCTTGCCGTCGCCGCGCGGACCCTTCTCGCCGGCGGTGTAGGAATATTCAGAAAGTCCGCCGTTGTCGAAGTTCGCGAACCAAAGTTCCTCTGTCTCGTAGTACATGTACTTCTCGTCGAAGATTCCGGCGTGAGCGATGAAGCAGTCATAGACATTGCCGTGGATTCCGGCCATGTAATAGACGCTGAATCCGCCGTAGGAGGCTCCACAGCCAGCAAGTTTGCCGACATAAGGTTCAGCCTTGAGCTCCTTGGCCGCGCTGAGGTAGTCCTGCATATTCTGACCGATGTAGTCGCCGCTGATCTGCTCGCACCATTCCTGACCGAACGCGGTCGTGCCTCGGCGGTTGGGAAGAATCACGATGTAGCCTTGGTTGGCCATGAGACGGTAGTTCCAGCGGTAGCTCCAGCTCTGGCTCAAAGTACCTTGAGGTCCGCCAAGGAATATCTCGATGGCAGGATACACCTTTGTAGAATCGAACTTAGGAGGATAGAGTACCCAGGTGAGCATCTTCTTCCCGTCAGTGGTCTTGATCCAGCGTTCACGCGTCTCGTAGGCTGTCAATTGGCCGATGATGCCTCCGTTCTCATCGGTGATCCTGCTGAACGATCCGTCAGTCTCGTTCACGGCCACGAGTTCGGTAGGGAACTCCATCGAACAGTAACTTGCGAGCAGGGTGCTGTCAACGATGGCGAACGGAGAGTTGAAATCGTACCATGCATCGTCCGGAGTGATTCTCTTGATTTCGGAGTCGGCCACCTTCACGTTGCAGATTGCTTGAAGTCCCTCGATCAGGGAATTGAAATAGATGCTCTTGGAGTTCGCCGCCCAGACAGGGCCGCCTGCGTTGTACTTGAAATCAGCGGTGAGGTCACGGATTCCATTTATGTGAGGGATGGCGGATTGTCCATCGGAGGAAGCCTCCGCGTCAGCCAGCTCGGCGACCATAAGGCGAACCTTGTCGGCCTCGTATCCGTTGCGCTCCATGCTCAGCCAGGCGATCTGCTTCCCGTCCGGGCTCCAGACCGGATCAGTGTCATAGCCGCCGGCCATCGGAATCTGGACGGTCTCGCCTGTCAGGATGCTGTAGATGTAGATCTCCGTGTCTGTTGAGAAGGCATATTCACGACCCGTCTCAACCTTTTTGCAGGAATAAGCCACATAGTGTCCGTCAGGACTCCAGCAAAGCTGCTCGATGCCGCTCATAGGCTCCAGTGGCAGTTCGTACCTGCCCGCTCCCTCCGCGAGTATATTCATTGAATTGTCTTCTGTGACCTTGGCGCCGAGCGGTGCCACGTATGTCTGCGGCCTTTCGGTCGTCCAATGGTCCCAGTGGCGGTACATAAGGTCTTCCGTGACGTAGGCCTGCGCCTTGTCCAGTTTCTCGTCGAAATCCTTAGGCGTCTTCACCGCTCCCGGAATGGTGCTGGTGTAGAGAACCTGTGTCTGGTCCGGACTGAGGGAGAACTCTCCGATTCCGGCTTTCACATCGCTAAGCTGCTTCTTTGCTGAGAGTGAGGCCTTTCCGTCAACGATAGAGATGGCGGCATTGTAAAGCTGACCTCCCTGAAGGTAGTAGATGGACTTTCCGTCCAGACTCCAGCGGGCGTTGCTTACGCTCTTGCCTTCGGCTGTCAATTGGATCTTGTCCCCGAATGAAAGCGATCCGTCATCATTCTTGATAACCTCGCCAAGAAACAGGTTCCTGCACGAGCGGTTTTCCTCGATGGAAGTGTAGCTGACTCCGTAGAGGATCCAATGTCCGTCCGGAGACAGTTGCGGATCTGACAGGCGACCAAGTGACAGAAGCGCTTCCGGAGTCATCCTTCCGTCCTCGATCTTGATGTCGGACGGGCCTATGTACCCGTTGTCCGCCTGTGTTTCGTTTTTCTGTGTACAACTCATCATTGTAATCAGTGCCGCCGCCACGAGGGCGGCCTTTCCATTGTTTATCATAAATATTATAAGTATTGTTTATACGCTTTCTCAAGTTCTTCCCTGACTTCCTGTCTTACGGATTCCGGCTCGAGCACCTCCAGCCTTCCGGCGTGGCGGCAGAACTCCATCGTCAGGTTACGGTTCGGAATGACACGGATCCTGAATATTCTTCCGCCTCCCTTGGCCGCGCCTTCCTCTACCTGCGACCGGTGGACGGGCAGATCCCGAAGATATCTTGCCTCCTCGTCTGTCACCTTGAAACGGATCGTGACCGGCTTCTGCCCGGGCCTCGGGAAATATATTCCATAACTTTGGCTGAATATTCTCTCCACGTCGAAGTCTTTAGGCATCTTGAAAGGCACGTCTGTCACTTTCAGCGAGGTGATCCGGTCAAGGCCATATACCCTCCAAGCACTCATGTCGTGGTTTCCTGTCTCAGCCAAGGCCCTTTCGTGGCAAAAAGCCACAAGGTACCATCTCTTCTCATGCTCTTTGACCGCTAACGGCTGAATATGAAGGTTCTCCGAAGAGTCGGAGGTGTATTTCCCATAGGCGATCTCCAGCTCTTTCCCATCTTCCATCGCCTGCATTATCGCCGTGAGGTACTTTTGCCCGGATGGTATCTCCTCCACGCTTACCCTGCCGGAGAGACGTTCCTTTCCCAGTGAAAGCAGATTGTTGACCGTGAATGTGTTGACAAGCCATCCGATGCTTTCGTCGTTGTCCAGGACATCGCCGCTGTACGGGATGAGATAGCGGCTCGTGCTCCTGTCGCATTCGATGTCGATCCCGAAAAGATCCGCCACCGCGAGCCTGTGGTTGTTGAAAGTTCTTCTTGAATATGCCTGCCCGAACCTTCTGGAATACTTTTCATTAAGTTCCTTGAAGGTCATACCGCCATCACCTGCGGCGATGAGGCTTTGAACGAGCCAGATATATTTCCCGATCAATTCTGAAACCATTGCGTTGTGCTTCTTTTCGGCACATCAAATATAGCAAACAAAAAGTAATTTAACCCTGATTTGGCTTGTTGTTTTGAAATTTTTCACATCTTTGCACTTGAAAATCGCTCTTGTTCCAAGCAAGGGATTTGATTTTGGGGATTTGGTAAACGGTAGGAGATAAATAGTCTCATCCCAGGTAACTTATTTTTTGAAGGTTACTAAGCAGATTTGCGGTTGAAATGATGAAAGTTGGAATGAATATGTTTGTAAAGACGTTGGCGCTGCCATTTCTGGTGGCTCCGATCTTTGTCTCGTGTATGGTTGATGATCCTGAAGACAAGTTCGATTTCTCATCTGACGGGCAGCCGATAGCCAACTATCAGATCATGGGCAAGGTCTCCGATGAGGATGGAAAGCCAATCAATGGAATCCGGGTCATAGCCGATTACAGTACCGATGTCATCTATCGCGCCGACACCCTCTATACTGATCAGGAAGGTGAATATTCCAAATTCATGTCGATCCCCCGCGTGGATAAATTCTACATGTCATTCACCGACATCGACGGTCAGGCGAACGGCGGTGAGTTCGGGCCGAAATCCGAATATGTCACTCCGGTTCGCACCGAGATCTCAAGCGGCCATTTCGGCGGCTCCTATGTCATCTCGTTCAACGCCACGCTCAAAAAGAAATGATGTGAAGGATGGTGGATTAAGTTGTTTTTTATCCACCCTCTTCTTATCTTCGCACCATGATCAGGAACAAGTTGGACACAGAGGTGCAGTTTCTTCCGGGAGTGGGGCCGAAAAGGGCCTCGCTTTTGAAATCGGAGTTGGGTGTGTCCACTGTCGGAGACCTTCTTCGCACCTTTCCGTTCCGTTATATTGACCGAAGCACCATCCAGAGAATCGCCGACATCCAGTCCACGAGCGCCTATGTCCAGATCCTAGCCCAGGTGGTCAGCGTACAGATGACGGGCAAGAAGCTGAGTGTCATGGTAAAGGACCAGAGCGGGATGATGGAACTGGTCTTTTTCAGGGGTGTCAAGTACACCTCAGAACGGCTGAAACCAGGTTCTTTTTTTCTGTTTTTCGGCAAGCCTAACCAGTTCAACGGACGTTTCAACATAGTTCATCCCGAGATAGACAATCCTCCCGCACAAGGTGCCACCAGCTTTTCAGGAGTCCTCACGGGAGTATATAACTCTACCGACAAGCTTCGCAATGGTGGGGTTACCGGCAAGGTGATGAACAGGCTGATGGCCGAGGCGATCGATCTTGCGATCGGAGATGTAGGTGAGACCTTGCCTGAATATATTCTCAGGGAAAAAGGCCTTGCCCCGTTGAGGTTCGCTATCAGGAATGTCCATTTCCCGTCCGACCAGAACGCTCTTGAGAAGGCCAGGTACCGCCTCAAATGGGAGGAACTGTTCCTTTTGCAGTTGTCTTTGCTGAAGCAGAAATATGTCCGCAGCCGTTCCGCGGTCGGGATTCCTATGCCTAAGGTCGGCACGGCTTTCAATGCTTGCTACAGTGCTTTGCCATACGAACTTACAGGTGCCCAGAAGCGCGTGATAAAGGAAATCCGTTCGGACATGATGAGCGGCCGACAGATGAACCGGCTTCTTCAAGGGGATGTGGGTTCTGGCAAGACAATGGTCGCTGTGCTTTCCGCTCTGATCGCAGTGGGGAACGGCTATCAGGCCTGCATCATGGCGCCCACAGAGGTTCTTGCCCAGCAACATTACGCCAATATCTCCAAATACTTGGCGCCGACCGGAGTACGTTGCGAACTATTGATCGGATCGACCGGAAAGGCGGCCCGCAGACCGATTCTGGAAGGTTTGGCTGACGGCTCTGTGGGAATAGTAATCGGCACGCATGCCTTGATAGAGGACACTGTGATATTCAAGAGCCTCGGCCTCGCCATCATAGATGAGCAGCACCGCTTCGGTGTGGAACAGAGGGCAAGGCTTTGGGCCAAAGGAGCTTCCGGTGTGCCGCCTCATGTGCTTGTCATGACCGCCACTCCGATTCCAAGGACGTTGGCGATGACATTCTATGGTGACTTGGATGTCTCGGTCATCGATGAGATGCCGCCGGGCAGAAAGCCGATCCAGACTATGCTGATAGGGGAGGGCAAGCGTCCGCAGCTTTACAATTTCATGAAGAAAGAGATCGCCGCCGGACGTCAGGTGTTTGTTGTCTATCCCTTGATATTCGAGAGTGAAAAGGTTGACTATCAGAACCTTGAAGCTGGTTATGAGAATATCGTCTCCAGATTCCCGTTTCCGCCTTACAAGGTCGCCATCGTGCACGGACAACAGACCAGCGAGGTCAAACAGTTCAACATGGATGCTTTCTCGGCGGGGCGTGCGAATATCCTTGTGTCCACGACCGTGATTGAGGTCGGCGTCGATGTCCCTAACGCCTCCGTGATGGTGATCGAGAGCGCGGAGCGGTTCGGTCTCGCGCAGCTGCACCAGCTCCGCGGACGTGTCGGACGGGGATGCGAGAAATCCTATTGTGTGCTGATGCACGGCAACAAGGTCAGCAAGGAGTCCCGTAAGAGGCTTGAACTCATGTGCGCCACGGAGAACGGTTTCGATCTGGCGGAGGAGGACATGAAGATGCGTGGGCCGGGTGATCTGGAGGGAACCCAGCAGAGCGGCCTACCGATCGAGCTGAACATCGCCTCATTGGCTCATGACGGAGCCTTGCTGGCGGACGCGAGAAGTTATGCCGAGCATGTGCTGGCTCATGACCAGACTCTCGAACTTCCTGTAAACGAACTTCTTGCCCGCGAACTACGCAAAGATAAGTACAACATCAAGGATTACAGCAAGATCTCGTAATCGATTTTAAGTGATCATTTAATACAGTGCGCTTACGGCAGATCTTCCGGCCGGCAATCTCTCAGTTTCGGATGGCGTTTGTCTTTCTCGGAGAGGATGATCTTGTCTTTGGGGACCATCCAGTCGATTTCCAAATCCGGATCATCCCATGCGACCGCTCCTTCCGACTCCGGACAATAGAGACTGTCGCACTTGTACTGGAAGATCACCTCGTCGCTCAGGACGCTGAATCCGTGTGCGAACCCTTTGGGAATGAAAAACTGCCTGTGGTTGTCTTCGGAAAGCTCGACCGACACGTGTTTCCCGAAAGTCTTTGAGCCTGGCCTAAGATCCACAGCCACATCCAGGACCTTGCCTTTCACTACCCTGACCAGTTTGCTTTGCGAATGCGCCCCTTTCTGGAAATGCAGTCCTCTGACTACTCCATAGTAGGATTTGCTCTCGTTGTCCTGAACGAACATCACCGGACCGATCTTCTCCTCGAACTCCCTCTGGTTGAACGATTCGAAGAAATACCCTCTGCTGTCCTGGAATATTCTTGGCTCTATGATGAGGAGGCCTTCGATTTCGGTTGTGATGATGTTCATGCTGTTTCTACCATTGTGATATTCATTGAAATACGGTCGCTTTTATTCTTCCGCTATCTTGATGAGGTACTGGCCGTACTGGTTCTTGGTCATCGGCTTGGCCAGCTCACGAAGCCTTTCGGCTGTGATCCAGCCTTTTCTGTAGGCTATTTCCTCCAGACAGGCGACCTTGAGCCCCTGACGTTTCTCGATGACCTCGATGTAGGTCGAGGCCTCGGCAAGGGATTCGTGAGTGCCCGTGTCCAGCCATGCGAAACCTCGTCCGAGTTTTTGGACCTTCAGCTTTCCGGCAGTAAGAAACTCTTGGTTCACCGTTGTTATCTCCAGCTCGCCTCTGGCTGACGGCTTGATCCTATGCGCGATTTCCACCACTTCGTTCGGGTAGAAGTAGAGTCCGGTCACCGCATAGTCGCTCTTTGGCTCGGCCGGTTTCTCCTCGATGCTGAGGCAGTTTCCGTCGGCGTCAAACTCGGCCACACCGTAACGCTGCGGATCGCTGACCTGATAGCCGAACACGGTCGCCTTCCCTTCCTCCTCGGCGGTACGCACTGCCTCTCTCAGCTGAGCGCCGAAACCTGTGCCTTGGAATATGTTGTCTCCAAGCACGAGACAGGCGCAGTCTTCGCCGATGAAGTCCTTACCTATGATGAATGCTTGCGCGAGTCCGTCCGGGGAAGGTTGCTCCGCATATTCAAAACTCACTCCGAAATCACTCCCGTCACCCAGAAGTCTTCGGAATCCTGGTAGATCTGTAGGTGTGGAGATGATGAGGATGTCTTTGATTCCGGCTGTCATCAGAACCGAGATCGGGTAATAGACCATCGGCTTGTCATAGACAGGGAGCATCTGTTTGCTGACTCCCTTGGTGATAGGGTAGAGACGAGTGCCGCTTCCGCCGGCTAATACGATTCCTTTCATGGTTATATTCAGTGTTATTTGATTCTTTTGATGCAGTCCGCCAGCGAGTCTCTCCAGTAGGGGATCGTGACTTTGAATGTCTCTTTCACCTTGGTCTTGTCCAGGACCGAGAAACGTGGCCTCTGCGCTTTGGATGGATATTCCTCCGTGTGGCATGGCCGGATGTCGCAGGTCGTTCCGCCGATCTCGCTGATCGCCTTTGCGAAATCGTACCACGAGACCGCGCCCTCGTTGGAGAAATGGTATATTCCTGTCTTGTCAAGTTGGCCGTCTTCGATGATTCTTGTGATCAGTGAGGCCAGGTCATAGGCGTAGGTCGGAGTGCCGATCTGGTCGAAAACGACATTGAGCGAGTCCCTCTCTTCCGTCAGGCGAAGCATCGTCTTCACGAAGTTCTTGCCGTAAGGTGAATATAGCCATGCGGTTCTGAGGATCACGCTCCTGCATCCGGATCTCTCGATCTCTTTTTCGCCGGCCAGCTTGGTGGAACCATAGACCCCAAGCGGATCTGTCGGCCAATCCTCCTTGCATGGCATGGGAATATCCCCGTGGAAGATGTAGTCCGTGGAGATGTGGATCAACGCCGCGTCTCTTTCCGCCGCGACTTTGGCCAGATTACCGGCAGCCGTGCAGTTCAGAAGCATAGCCATAGAAGGCTCGTCCTCTGCCTTGTCCACATTCGTGTAGGCCGCGCAGTTCACGATTACATCGACCTTTTCCGAGTCGCAGACAATCCTGACCGCGTCTATGTTCGTGATGTCGAGATTGAGCGTCTCGACTCCGGGCGGCGATGTCACGTCTGAGAATATGTAGTTGTTGCGGCTTCCTGCCGTCACGTTCCGGAGTTCGGTCCCTAGCTGGCCGTTGGCTCCTGTCACAAGAATATTCATGGTGTCTCCAAATTCGGCCCGGGCCGTCAAACCGACGTCGGTCGCCATTCACAAATTTAATCAGAAATATTCCTTTATCAAAATCCGAGGTTCAGTAATCATTCCCTTTATAGACCCCTTCCTGACGATTCTTGCGCTATCGGGCGTGAAAAATGCGGATTTTTATGTAAGTTTGTATTCTATGGAGACAAATTCATCGAGACCAAGGATATTCCTTTACACGGACGGGGCGTCAAGCGGCAACCCGGGGCCGGGGGGATACGGAGTTGTTCTCAAGTGCGCCGGGCATGAGAAGGAGATGAGCGGAGGGTTCGCCCGCACGACCAACAACAGGATGGAACTTTTGGCTGTGATCAAAGGGTTGGAGGCGATTAAGTGGCGGAACGCAGAGGTTGAGGTCTATAGTGATTCGTCATACGTGGTCAAGGCCGTGAATGAGGGCTGGCTTCTGAATTGGGAGAGGAAAGGATGGAAGAAGGTCAAGAATCCGGATCTTTGGATGCGATTCCTGAATGTTTACCGGATGCACAGGGTGGCGTTCCATTGGCTCAAGGGGCATAACGGGCATCCCGAGAATGAACGTTGCGACCGGCTTGCCGTGGCTGCGGGGGCGGGTGCGGTGGCGGCGGGCAGGACGCTTCCCGCCGATGAGGGCTTTGAACTTAACGCCGCAGCTGAAGGCAGTCTCATTGATTTTGATTAAATTTGTGAATGAATATGCTCACGGAGGTCCCGGACTTGCCGTGGCTGCTTAATAATAGGAAAACATGGAAAGGAATAACAAAAAGCCGATTGTCGGTATCACGCAGGGTGACGGCAACGGTATCGGCTATGAGGTGATCATCAAGTCGTTGGCTGACGCCAGAATTCTGGATTCGTTCACTCCGGTGATCTACGGTTCGTCAAAGATTTTCGGTTTCTACCGTAAACTGATCCATAACCTTGACCAGATGGACACTTATGTGATCCAGAGCGCCAAGGATGCTAAGCCAAAGAAGATCAATATTGTCAACTGCCTTCCGGACAATGTGTTCGTCGAGCCGGGACAGTCCACTCCGGAGTCGGCTAAATCGGCCATCAGGTCGCTTGAGTGCGCTGTGGAGGACATCAAGAACGGTGACATCGATGTGCTGGTGACGGCTCCTATCAACAAGAAGGCCATGGTGGCCGAGGGTTTCGGAAACACCGGGCATACTGAATATCTCCAAAAGGAATTCGGAGTTGATGACGTGCTGATGTTCATGGTCTCCGACCAGCTCAGGATCAGTGTCGTGACCGGGCATATTCCTTTAAAGGATGTTCCGGCGTCGATCACGCAGGAGAAGATCGTGAACAAATTGAGGCTGATGACCGCGTCGCTGAAGAGGGATTTCGGCATCGTGGAGCCTAAGATCGCGGTGCTGGGACTGAATCCGCATTGCGGGGACGGCGGCCTGCTTGGCGACGAGGAGGAGAGGATAATCCTTCCTGCCGTGAAAGCGGCCAACGCTGAAGGGCTTATGGCTTTCGGACCTTATTCTCCGGACGGGTTCTTCGGGCTCGGACATTATGCGAAGTTTGACGCCACTCTGGCCATGTATCATGATCAGGGACTGGCTCCGTTCAAGGCTTTGGCCTTCGAGGACGGCGTGAACTTCACGGCAGGGCTTCCGATTGTCAGGACTTCTCCGGATCATGGCACGGCCTACGAGATGGCCGGGCGTGACGAGGCGGATCCGCAGTCCATGATGTCGTCCATCTACACGGCGATCGACATCTTCCGCAAGAGGGCGGCGTACGATGACCTGTACGAAGGGAAAATGCAGAAGAAATAATTGAATATGAACTACAAACGATCGATTCTGATAACCGGTGGGGCCGGTTTCATAGGCAGTCACGTGGTGAGGCTGTTTGTCAACAAGTATCCGGACTACCGGATCATCAATCTTGACAAGCTTACCTATGCCGGCAATCTCGCCAATCTCAAGGACATAGAGGATCGCCAGAACTATACTTTCGTCAAGGCCGACATCTGCGACCTTGAGGCCGTCCGCAAAGTGATCTCTGAATATTCCGTTGATGGCATCATACACCTTGCCGCCGAGAGCCATGTTGACCGCTCGATCAAGGATCCGTTCATATTCGCTAAGACAAATGTCCTGGGCACCTTGACTCTGCTTCAGGCCGCCCGTGAGTTTTGGGAGCCGAAAGGTTGGGAAGGAAAGCGGTTCTATCATATTTCCACCGATGAGGTTTATGGCGCTCTTGAGTTGACAAGGCCGGAGGGAGATCCTGCCGGCAATGAGTGTGGCGGGGGGCCGTTCGGTGACACTTTCTTCACCGAGGACTGCAAGTACCAGCCTCATAGTCCTTACTCCGCCTCCAAGGCCTCAAGCGATCATTTTGTCAGGGCCTATCATGACACCTACGGGATGCCGACGATCGTGACGAACTGCTCGAACAATTACGGTCCGTACCAGTTCCCTGAAAAACTGATTCCTCTGTTCATCAACAACATCCGGCAGCGTCGTCCGCTTCCGGTCTATGGAAAAGGGGAAAATGTCCGTGACTGGCTCTATGTCGAGGATCACGCCCGGGCGATCGATTTGATTTTCCATAAGGGAAAGATTGCCGAGACGTATAACATAGGTGGTTTCAACGAGTGGAAGAACATTGACCTGATCAAGGTTCTTATCAAGACTGTGGACAGGTTGCTTGGCCGCCCGGAGGGAGCGGATGATGATCTCATCACGTTCGTGACCGACAGGAAAGGACATGACATGCGTTATGCCATCGATTCGTCCAAGCTGAAGGATGAACTGGGTTGGGAGCCGAGCCTTCAGTTCGCGGAAGGTATCGAGAAGACCGTCCGCTGGTACCTTGAGAATGGTCCATGGCTTGACGACGTGACCAGCGGGGAGTACCTCCGCTACTATGATGACATGTACAAAAACCGATAAGGTGATCGTTCGGTTGCTTTGACATGTTCCGCGACAATATAAGTTGTCTATGAAATTTGCCAAAGTCGGTCACTGAGCTTGCCGAAGTTTGCAATATAAGTTGCTGTGGATCACAGTGGCAGAAAAAAGGAAAATCAGGAATTTTGCACGTTGACAAAATTCCTGATTTTATTTTTCTGCCACAGTGCCCGTGCGATTGCTGCGCGTGCGATTGCATAAAAAAATAACTTTCCGCTTGCGGTAAGGTTTTCTGATGGAGATGCGTTCGCACCTGGCATTTCTGCTGCCTCACGGCCTTGAATCCAAGGAGTTCCGCTTTGGCGTCCAATCAGCCTTTGCCTGCTAGACAGAAAGTGTACGCAAAGGTACACATTATTTTGTTATATCCAAATATTTTTCTGCAATTTATTGAAAAAATAATTCATTTGACATGAAATAAGTATTTATGGTATAATATAATCATACGCTCTTTGTTTACTTAAAGCACTATTTCAAGTAAATCAAAAATCCCGATGGCCGCCCATCCCAACGTCTCATCCCCACTGTGACCACCGGGAAAAAAGTCGTGCGGCCTACTTCATGTATTGAGCGGAGATGTTTTCATCAATGGCTTCAACCGAGTTGGCGATCACTTCCATGCTTGTTCTTTCTATTCCGTCGCTGGAAGTATATTTCTGAGACCGGAGCCTGCCTGTCACATAGACGGGAAAACCTTTCTGGATGACATCCAATGACGAGATGCCCTTGACTCCTTCCCATGCGGTCACATTGTGCCATGTGGTCTCGATTACCGGCTCACCGTTCCTTCCCTTGTAGGCGAAGTTGGTCGCGACGGAGAAATGCGCCACCCGCGTCTCCCCGACCTTGAGAATGTTGACATTGCCGACATTCCCTCGGATTTCAAGTCTGTTCAATTGTTCCATAATTCAAGTTGTTTTGAAGTTTTGTCTGACGCAAAGTTATAATGGTATTTCAGGCGGGGGACGGATGAAAAAGAATTACACGTGAGATTTTTCTGAATATTATCAAATCGCTGATTTGTCCGCCTCCGGATTAGCGGCAAATGATTTTTTTTAGTGGGGAAACGATATCTGTCTTATGGGAATAAAATTTTATCAGGCATAACAAAGAATTATTTTATGGCCACAAAATTTTTCTATGCGTTTACCTTGGTGATAAGAAACAGAAAAATATTCATGAAATTTCTTTTCACCTCTTTCAAAACTCGTTTAAGAAAGACATATTTGCCGAAATCATAGGTTGGTGGCAGTGAAGTTCACTCGCTCAAGCCTCTGAACATATTTACCATGGCAGGCAGGCCTGCCGATAAAAGATAAGCGATGAAGAACTTGGAAGACGAATCGAGGGGGAGATGTCTGGAGTGTGGGGATGTTCTTCCTTACGGGCGCAGCGATATGAAGTTTTGCTGCGTCACTTGCAAAAGCAGGTACCACTATGTCAACAGCGGCCATCTGAAGGGGCTGCGGCTGAGAACCATCGGGGCGCTGGACCGCAACCACGGGATTCTGATGTCCCTGTTGGAGAAGGGTGTCACATCAATGAATATTCCTGACCTTGCTCAGATGGGCTACAGGTTTGACTGTGTCACATCGTACCACAAGGTCAGGAATCACAATGAATATCGTTGCTACGATATCAAATATTATTTGTCGGAAAGCCGCTTGTTCGGGCTCTCAAAGGTCGAGACAGGCCCGCCGGTGAAGAAACCTTAGGCCTCTTCGGCGCACTCCTCGTCCTTGCCGGGATCCTTGAACAGGAATATGAACAGGATGCCTACAAGAAGAGCGTAACCGGCGAACACGTACCAGGCTGTGGCCCAGTCAGGCTGGGCGGCGTTGTAAACGTAATGGTTCACGACCTTGCCGGCGGCCCAGGTTCCGATTGAGGCTCCGAGACCGTTCGTCATCAACATAAACAGTCCCTGGGCGCTGGAGCGGATGTCCTTGGTGGTCTTACGGTTCACGTAGAGGGATCCGGAGATGTTGAAGAAGTCGAACGCCACACCGTACACAAGGCAGGAGAGGATGAACAGCCATACTCCCGAGCCAGGGTTGCCGATTCCGAAGAATCCGAATCTGAGAACCCAGGCGAACATCGCGATGAGCATCACCTTTTTGATTCCGAACCTCTTCATGAAGAACGGGATGAGGAGGATGCATAGGGTCTCGGACATCTGGCTGAGCGAGATCAGGGCGTTGGCGTTGCGCGCGCCCCAGGCGTCGGCATATTCAGGACTTCCCGCAAAGGAGGAGATGAACGAGTTGGCGTAGCCGTTGGTGATCTGGAGAGACGCGCCGAGGAGCATCGAGAAAATGAAGAACACGGCCATCTGCCTGTCCTTGAACAAGGAGAACGCCTTGAGACCGGTGGCTTCCATAAAGCTGCTGCCGCTGACCTTCTTGACAGGCACGTTCGGGAGACTCAGCGCATAGAACCCGAGAATCAGGCTGAGAACTCCGGAGGTGAAGAACTGGAAGTAGCTGTGCTGGTACTGGATTCCGGAAGGATCCTTCATAAAGTTCACGAACAGCATCGTGCAGATGAATCCGACCGTTCCGAATACACGGATCGGCGGGAACGCCTTGACAGTGTCCTTGCCGGCTCCTTCAAGACCTGCGTAGGCCACGGAGTTGGTAAGGGCGATTGTCGGCATGTAGAACGCCACGCTGATCGTGTAGAGGATGTAGAAAATGCTGAAATTGAAGTCCGGACCGACCAGATACGCTCCTTCGGTCAGGTTGACGTTGCCCATCGCGTACAGTCCGGTGCCGAGCATAGAGACACCTGCGATGAGTTGGCAGAGAGACAGTGTCTTCTGTGCGGGGATCCATCTGTCGGCCACGATGCCGATCAGGGCTGGCATAAATATGGAGACGAATCCCTGTGTGGCGAAGAAAAGCCAGATCTGGGGACCAAGCCCGGCCTTGCCGAGAAAACTTCCCATAGATGTCAGGTACGCTCCCCAGATGGCGTACTGGAGGAAGTTCATAATGATCAGCCTGAGGCTGATGTGCTTGTTGCTCATAACGTTATTGTGTTTTTTGTTATTATGCGTATGGTCAAAACAAACAAATGTACGAGTTTTCGGCTAAAAATCACTATCTTTGAGGGTTAAATTTTGGAAGAATGGTTTTCAGAGAGATAGCGAAGGATCCCGGCTCAAGGGCAAGGACAGGCGTTTTCACCACCGATCATGGTGAGGTGAGGACTCCGATATTCATGCCTGTCGGGACGGTAGGCTCCGTCAAAGGGGTCTATCACAGGGACTTGAAGGAGGATGTGAAGGCCGAGATCATCCTTGGCAACACCTATCATCTCTATCTGAGGCCGGGTCTCGACACCTTGAAAAAGGTCGGCGGACTTCACAAGTTTGAGAACTGGGACAGACCGATCCTGACGGACAGCGGCGGATTCCAGGTGTTCTCTTTGACCAAAATCAGAAAAATCACCGAGGAGGGTTGCCGTTTCCAGTCTCACATTGATGGTTCGAGGCACACTTTTACACCAGAGAATAACGTTGACACCCAGAGAGTTATCGGCGCTGACATAATGATGGCGCTTGACGAGTGCTGTCCAGGTGACGCTGACGAAAAGTACGCTGCCAAGTCTCTTAAACTGACTCAGGGATGGCTTGAGCGTTATTTCAAGCATTTCTGTGAGACCGAGCCTCTGTACGGGTACAATCAGGTTATGTTCCCGATCATCCAGGGTTGTGTCTATCCGGAACTCCGCAAACGGGCGGTTGACCACGCTGTCAGCCTCGTCGGAGACAGTGAGGCTGTCGGCGGTTTCGCGATCGGCGGACTTGCGGTAGGGGAGCCTACCGAGAAGATGTACGAGATGCTGGAACTCGTCTGCCCGCTCCTGCCGGACAACAGGCCACGCTACCTGATGGGAGTCGGCACGCCTGCCAACATCCTTGAGGGAATCGCGAGGGGAGTGGATATGTTCGACTGTGTGATGCCTACCCGCAACGGCCGCAATGGAATGCTTTTCACGTGGAATGGCATAATGAATATGCGCAATTCCAAATGGGCGGAGGATTTCTCGCCGATCGACCCGGACGGAGCGTCGTTCGTCGACCGGACATATTCAAGAGCATACCTGCATCATCTTTTCATCGCGAAGGAGATGTTCGCCGCGATGATAGCGAGCGAGCACAATCTTGCCTTCTACCTCGACCTTGTCAGAGAGGCCCGTCTGCACATCGAGGCGGGGGATTTCGCCTCTTGGAAGGATGTGACCGTAAAAAAAATAAGCTCAAGACTTTAGGAATATGAACGTGGGACTGAAGAAGATAGACTGGTACATCATAAAGAAGTTCATAATGACCTTCTTTATAGCCCTTCTTCTCATCATCGGAATCGTCATAATCTTCGACATCAGCGAGAAGATCAACCATTTCGTCGAGAACAAGGCTCCTCTTCACGCCATCGTCTTCGACTATTATGTGAACTTCGTCCCGTATTTTGTGAATATGTTCAGCCCGCTGTTCGTGTTCATCACGGTCATATTCTTCACCTCCAGAATGGCGGCCAACAGCGAGATCATCGCCATTCTGTCCTGCGGCGTAAGCTACAAGAGGATGATGGTGCCGTATATGGTCTCCGCTTTGCTGATCGCCACGCTTTCCCTTTCTCTCAACCTCTGGGTGATTCCGAGGGCGAACGTCAAGCGAATAAATTTCGAACTAAAATATATAAAACACAGGAACTCATTGTCCTCCAGTAATGTACATTATCAGATTAATCCAGGGAAGTTCGTTTCGGTCGAATCTTTCAGTTCATGGAACAACACCGCCTACGAATTCAGTCTGGAAGACATAGAGGACAACAAGCTCGTCAAGAAGATTTCCGCCGAGAAAGCGGTCTGGGACAGCACTTTCAATGGCTGGAAACTGAAGAATTACTTCATAAGGGAATATACGGAAGGTCTTCAGGACCGTGTGACCACCGGTGCGGAGCTGGACACCGTGCTGAACCTGACAGTCACTGATTTTTATCGCAACAAGAAGACAGTCGAGACCTTGCCCGCGGAACAGCTTGATGAGTTGATCGCCACCCAGAAGATGAGGGGAGACGCCAACGTGATGTACGCGCTCATCGAGAAACACAACCGTCTAGCTTTACCATTCTCGGCTTTCATCCTGACCCTTATGGGTGTGAGCCTTTCCTCCAGAAAACGAAGGGGAGGCATCGGCCTGAACATAGGAATAGGTATCGGTCTCAGTTTCACCTACATCCTCTTCATGCGGTTCAGCCAGATGTTCGTCTATTCGGGAGCGTTGCCTCCGGTGGTCGCACTTTGGCTTCCTAACGTGATATTCGGTATTATCGCCGCCGTTTTGTATATTCGAGCTTCTAAATAACTTAATATTTATGTCACAACAAACCTTATCCCCACTGAAACGATCCATAGTCGGAGTTCAGTTCATGTTTGTAGCTTTCGGTTCCACAGTACTGGTTCCACTTCTGGTAGGATTCGATCCCGCCATCGCTCTCCTCGCGGCCGGTCTCGGCACTCTTCTTTTCCATGCCGTCACCGGAGGCAAGGTTCCGATCTATCTCGGCAGCAGCTTCGCGTTCATAGCCCCGATCATCAAGGCTACCGAACTCTACGGACTGTCGGGAATGTTCTGCGGGCTCGTCGCTGTGGGACTTGTGTACATTCTGATGAGTTTTCTGGTCAAGTTGTTCGGTGTCAAGTTCATCAAGAAACTATTCCCGCCGATCGTGATCGGACCGGTCATCATCCTCATCGGTCTTTCCTTGGCCGGAACGGGAGTCGATATGGCCAGCAAGAACTGGATCCTGGCTCTCGTGTCGCTCTTTGTGGCGATCATCTGCTCGTGCTGGGGTAAAGGTATGATAAAGCTCATCCCGGTTGTGTTCGGCGCACTCGCCGGCTACATCGTGGCCGTGATATTCTACAGAAGCTCAATGGATTTCTCGGGAGTCGCGAACGCTCCTTGGTTCCAGCTTCCGCATTTCTCGAAGATGAGCCTCTCCTGGCAGGCGATCGTGTTTATGGCTCCTGTGGCCATCGCTCCGATCATCGAGCACGTTGGTGATGTCTATGCCATCAGCGAGATCGCCGGTAAGGATTTCGTCAAGGATCCTGGCCTTCACCGTACGATGCTGGGCGACGGTCTTGCCTGCACCCTCGCGGCATTCCTCGGCGGCGCTCCTGTGACGACATATTCAGAAGTGACCGGCGCCGTGTCGCTCACCAAGGTGACAGACCCGGCTTGTATGAGAATCGCCGCTCTTTCCGCTATTCTGATTTCCCTTGTCGGAAAGGTCGGCGCGGCGATCCAGACCATCCCGACTGCCGTTCTCGGTGGCATTATGCTCCTTCTTTTCGGTAGCATCGCATCCGTCGGAATCAGCAACCTTGTGAAGGCTCAGATTGACATGAACAAGACCCGCAACCTGATCATCGCCTCCCTCATCCTGACCATCGGAATCGGCGGCGCTGTCATCAGCTTCGGCAAGTTCTCACTCGCCGGCATCGGCCTCGCGTCAGTCGTCGGAGTTATCCTGAACCTCATCATCCCGGACAAGAAAGAGTCTGAAGAAGCTAACGCTTAATGAATATAAAGGTGTGCCCTATGAATATGACAGGGTGCACTTTTTTTAATGAATATTCTGACATGAGAATATGAATGCATTGAAAGTCAAGATAGTAAACAAAAGCCAATGGCCCGACCCGGCTTACGCCACTGAGGCGTCGGCCGGGATGGACCTTCGGGCGAACATCACCGAGCCGATTGTGCTGAAGCCATTGGAAAGGGTTCTGGTGCCCACGGGCATATTCATTGAGCTTCCTGTTGGCTATGAGGCGCAGGTCCGTCCTCGCAGCGGCCTTGCCACGAAGCACGGCATCACCGTGATCAACAGCCCCGGGACCGTGGATGCGGATTACCGTGGGGAACTGAAGACTTCGCTGGTCAACCTATCCAACGAGCCGTTCGAGATTGTTCCCGGCGAACGCATCGCCCAGATGGTTGTCGCCCGCCACGAGCGGGTTGAGTGGGAGGATGTTGAAGTTCTCTCTGAAACCGAGCGTGGTGCAGGTGGATGGGGCAGCACGGGGAAGAAGTGAATTATCTTTCTTGAATATGATTCCTCCCCTTGGGTGGGGAGGATTTTAGTTATAGATAGAGAATTGAAAACGAATATGGACATACAGAGACTATATGCCGCGTTCAAGGAATGCGGGCGTGTGACGACGGACAGCCGTGCCATCAGCGGCGGCGAGATGTTCTTCGGACTGAAAGGCGAAAATTTCGATGGTAATGAATATGCTCTCAAAGCTCTTGAGGCAGGGGCACGTTATGCCGTGGTGGATGAAGATTCGACAGCGGCTGCTTCGGGAGATGCCCGTCTGATTGTCGTGCCGGACACGCTGGAGGCCTTGCAGGCTCTCGCACGTCATCATCGTGAGAATACTTTTGTGGATGGCAAACGTCTGACTGTCATAGGATTGACCGGAACCAACGGCAAGACCACCACCAAGGAACTGATCACGAGAGTGTTGTCCGTGAAGTACAACGTCACGTCCACGCAAGGCAATCTGAACAATGACATCGGAGTGCCTCTGTCTGTCCTGAACATCAATTCCGAGACGCAGCTTGCAGTCATTGAGATGGGGGCGAATCATCCGGATGACATCGAGAAACTGGTGAAGGTCTGCGAGCCTGACTATGGTCTTATCACGAATGTCGGCAAGGCGCACCTGCTTGGGTTCGGTAGTTTTGAGGGCGTGAAGAAGGCCAAGGGAAAATTGTACGATTATATTTCCGAGCACGGAGGAAGCATATTCCTGAATGCTGATGACGAGAATCTGGCCGCTATGGCCGCCGAGCGTAAAGGCTTGAAGGTCATTGAATATGGCATCGGTTATTGGAACGCTATGGTTCTGCCGTCCGATGCGGACCATCCTTTTGTCCGGATGGCCATTCCTGACTCAGTCGCTGAGCCTGTCGAAACGAAAGAAGGCACCGAAAACCTGCTGTGCCTCGAAACTCACCTGGCCGGTTCGTACAATGCCAACAACATAGCCGCCGCCATCGCTGTAGGCCTCCATTTCGGAGTGTCCCTCGAAGACGCAATCCAGGCCGTGAGTGAATATATTCCTAAAAACAACCGCTCGCAGTTGGAAAAGACAGATCGCAACATTTTGATAGAGGATGCCTACAACGCCAATCCGACGAGTATGGCGGCCGCTCTTGACAACCTTGCCACTGTGCAGGCTGCACATAAAGCCGTAATGATAGGGGATATGCGTGAACTTGGCACGGAGTCTGTCGCCGAGCATATTGCCATATTAAAGAAATTGGCATTGATGGATTTGGATCTTGTCTGCCTTGTAGGGGAAGAGTTCCGTAAAGCTCTTGACTCGGAACAGATGGTTCGACAGGCTCGCCATCCGTTCGCTTTGGGCGCTGAGCCTGTGGTTCGACAATGTTCGCCAACCAGCGAAGTGTCCCCCTCAAATACGAAATGGTTCCCGACCTCGGATGATCTGGTTACTTGGCTGAAGTCAAACCCAATCTCCAACCACACAATCCTAATCAAAGGCTCCCGCGGGATCCGGATGGAGAAGATTTTGTCAGAGTTATAGGGAACTTCCTCTCGTCAAAAATCATAGTGAGCCCAGTGACAGGTACTTTGTCGATGCGAGTCTGGATGACATATCTGGCAAGCATTCCGACAAAGTAACCTATTGTCAGTCCGACAATTGTCCCGACAATCACATCACCGAGGTAATGCTTCCCGACGAATATCCTGCTGACAGCCACCAACGCCGCCCACGTCAACGCGAACTTGTAGAAGCCGTTGTAGGTGTGTGTGCGGTCGTTTCTGAATCCGATGATCAGGCACATCACAAGGGCGAAGGCATTTGCCGCATGCGCCGAGAAGAACCCGTAGAACCCTCCGCGGCCTTCCAGCACGTTCAGCCCTCCGAGGAGCATCCTCGCGCTGTAGCTTGGCCTGAGTCTATCGACTGAATGTTTTACGATCGTGGAGAGCTGGTCGCACAGCCCGAACGCGATTCCGACAGAAACCAGCACAACCAGAGCCTTTTTCCATCCAAGCCTTCTGAACAGGAAATATGCGCAGATCGCATACGCCGGGATCCACACCGTCTTGTCCGACATCAGCATCCAGAGCTGGTCCGTTGCCGGCGTGCTGAAACTGTTCAGAAACAGGGTGGCGTTCTGATCAATCCTGTGCAGGAATCCTATGAGTGAAGCGCTGACCATAGCATATCCTTTAAGTCCTTGATCCCCTCACCGCTGACCGATGAGATGAACACGTGAGGAATTCCCTTAGGCAGCGACGGCTCGATTTCTTTCTCGATGTCCTTGTCGATCAGGTCGCATTTGGTGATGGCCAGAACCCGATCCTTGTCCAGAAGTTCGGGGTTATATTCCTTAAGCTCGTTGAGCAGGGTCTCGTAGCTTGCCTTGATGTCGTCCTCTTCCGCGGAGACCATAAAGAGCAGCACCGAGTTCCTTTCGATGTGGCGGAGGAAGCGTATTCCTATGCCTCTTCCTTCGTGCGCCCCTTCTATGATTCCAGGGATATCCGCCATTACAAATGACTGATCGTCATAATATTGTACGATTCCAAGATTCGGCTCCAGCGTCGTGAAAGCGTAGTTGGCGATTTTAGGTTTCGCCGCCGTGATCGCCGCCAGCAAGGTTGATTTTCCGGCGTTAGGGAAGCCTACAAGCCCCACATCAGCCAGCACCTTGAGCTCCAGGATGAACCATCCTTCCTGCCCATCCTCTCCCGGCTGCGCATACCTTGGAGTCTGGTTGGTGGCTGTCTTGAAGTTGTTGTTGCCCAGACCGCCACGTCCTCCCTTGCAGAGAATCCGCGTCTCTCCCGGCTCCATCATCTCGAACAGCACCTCTCCGGTCTCCGCGTCCTTCGCCACGGTACCCACCGGCACGTCCAGAATGATGTCCTCTCCGTTCTTGCCGGTGCGAAGTCCGCCCTCTCCGTGTCCTCCTTCCTCTGCCTTGATGTGCTTGCGGTACTTGAGGTGGATAAGCGTCCAGAACTGCGGATTGGCCCGAAGGATGATATGTCCCCCACGGCCTCCGTCTCCGCCGTCCGGTCCCCCCTTAGGCACATACTTCGCCCTGTAGAGATGCATCGATCCCGCACCCCCGTGCCCCGAAGCGCACCAGATCTTCACGTAGTCTATAAAGTTGCTCTCTGCCATAAGTTTTTATAATTCAATTAAATAAGTGATCTTTTGCGACCCTTTTTAACCTCCGAGTAACAACGGAGTAACAAAATTTTCGTGTAATTTGCCACAAAAACGATACTGTCAAATTGTTACTTTTTGATGAGTTCACTACGGATATTTCGGCATATTTATGCTTATCTCTCTTTGTAACTCACAATTTGAGGTCAATGAACTTTTTGTTTGAAAGCAGCATTTTTTGCTTTCAAAGCTACAAAGATAGCGAAAGTTTGGGAAAGAACAGGCCTGTTATTGTATGAGTTTCACGACCGTTACCTAATAATGAGATGCTTTCTGGCAACCTTAAAGGTAATAGTGATGAATATAATCAGAATGGTGCAGACTCCCAACCCGCATCAATGCCTTCTGCCACCATTTGAGGACATTGACTTCTTTCTCAATGACGGTCTCGTTGGTCTGGACTTTCTGCTCTTCTCGGTGCCGTTCTTTGTAGGTCAGATAGATTCCCATGGAATCTACAACAGCCTTTGCGGTAAGTCGGTTGTCTTTCAGTTCCAACGTCTGCTGGACTCTTGCGGATTCTTTGAGTGTGCGAATCTCTTCCAGCCTTGCACGACCAGTAGAGTCACACCTAATCAGGGCTTGAACAATAGACGAGTCTGGTTGAACCTGGATGACGGTATCTTTGATGGTCTCAGTGACGGTAACAATAAACTCTGTGTTTTCCATCTTGTGAGGATAGAGTTTCGGGCAGCAATCTTGAACGATTACCACAATTGCTACCAATAATACTACGATTCGTTTCATTGTTCTCGTGTTTGGTTATCGTCTCGCTTTTGCTACCTGTTCCCTCTGTTGCCTTACCTCATCCTTCAGTTGCGAGTTCTCTGCGCATAGCCTATCGACGGAAGCCTTCAGTTCCTCGTTCTCTTTCTGCACGGCCACAATTTCTGCGTTAGCATTGGTAATTTTCTCCAGAAGGCGTTTATTCTCTGCTGATAGGAGGTTTATTGAAGCCTGCAAATCTTTCAGGAAGTCGTTCCTACGTTTGCGCGAACCTACAAGCCAGCCGACAGCTGCCGTGAACAACGGGATGATGTAAGTCCCGATAAATGCCGATGTCTCCATACGTTAGTCCTTCGAAAAGTATAGTCTCATCTCCGCAAGTCTGCGTTTCTGTAATCCTGCTAGGGCAACGCCTTTCGCATATACCCAACGCAGGAACTCGTCCATAATCGAATTGTCATCCGGATTTGCCTTGATTTTCTTCCTTCAATAGAGTGGACTTTCGGAAGTTCCCTCCTCCGACATTGAACACGAACGAAACAAGGGCATCGAACTGGCACTGGCGCAGATTCATACACTCCGCATTGACGATATTATCGGCTGTAACAATGTCTTGCCTCAAGAACGCCTCTGCCTGTTCTTTCGTGACGGTCATACCCGGCACTACTCCGGAAGTAAGTCCATAGTCGACAGTCCATACTACGGCAGGACACTTGTAAGCCGTCAGTCTCAGTCCCTTGAACTGCCGTATCAATGAATATGCTTTCTCGCTTGCTTTCATAGCATTTGTAATCATAGAATTGGTAAAACAAAGCCCCGTCACCTGAGTCCGCCATTTCTGACGACGATTCCAAGTGACGGGGCGATGAAGAACTCTAAACGATGGCTAAAGCGAAATTTCCCCGAGCATCTCTCCGGACTTCTCTCCCGTCTTGACGTTGATGAAGAAATACTTCAGGAACACCTTAGGTGCGGCAGCGGTCACCTCTCCGTGCACGGCCTTGTAGTCGGCCATAATGTCGATTTGCTCATCTACGATTGTCCTTGGTGCGCCGATGGACACCGCCTTGCTGTAGGCCCTGGTCACGCCTTTGCTCTGCGGAGCAGAAGCCATAATGACAAGCCTGAGGCCACGGTTGCGGATGTACTTGCGACCCCGGACCTTTGCCGCGGTCACGCCCTTCACCGAGCCTGACATCTCCTCGAAGGCGATTGATGGAATGTACTTCATATCTTCTTTCGCAAACATCTGTAAGTATTCATTAGAAAAATGGCCTCTTGCGCACCAGTAAAGCCGTTTTTGAAAATTCTGGATTGCCGTATATACTACTTGATATACTAAAAAATGAGTTATTTTGTTACCAGTTTGTTACTCGAAAAATGGGAGAAAATGGCCGGAAAAACGCCGCGCAAACGGTCCCTGCTTACGATTTGTTAACCGAGTCTGTTATTTGATTTCGGGTGTTTTGTTACTCTATTGCACAGCTGGAGAATATTTCCTATATTTCCTCTAAAAATTGCAAGACCACCCACTGTCTTTGTTCGTGCGTTGGGTGAGTCGCCTGCGTTGGGACACGCCGCACGCGCCGC
>OQVR01000073.1_pt1 | contig 33563 bp, 29 predicted proteins | sample 1691521 | NCBI WGS metagenome assembly OQVR01 (sample SAMN03418256, study PRJEB22391) | human gut metagenome | biome: human-gut; feature: organic feature; material: feces | host: Homo sapiens | place: Tanzania | collected 2013-01
GATTTTCTTCTTTTCGTTATCGGATAAGCGGAAACTGGAATACCGTTCATAACAGATATTCCAGCGGAACATAAGCGATTGAAGTGCATCATCCAGTTCTGCGACCATGAACTCAACAGAAGATTCTGTCGGGGTGGTGAGCATCCTTTCCGATATCTGCTCAATGCTATGTAAATCGCCTTTTGTGTGCTTGACGAGAGCAGGGGGCTGACTGTTCAACACACGAAGATTCTGAAACTGCTGGGAGAGCAGCTCTTTTGCAGCGGCGAGAACATCCTCCTGCGGAGGAGCCGTAAGGTATTTTCGGAATGACTTATATCCAATGAAGCCAAAGCTGTATTGCAGACACACTGACACTTGCCGCATTTCATATTTGGACAGGTGCCCAAGGTAGCTTAACACTCTGGATTTATCTGCGGGTCGCGGACTTTCGCAGATCGCCATAGATGGCGCACTCAAAAAGCGATTGTGCAAAACAAAATGCGTTGGCATATTTCGCTTTTTGATCTGTGTTGTCAGCGGAACGACCAGAAGAACATTGGAATAAAAATTACCGTCATCGTTCTGGACAACAATGGCAGGTCGGATGCCGCCTTGTTCGGAACCGCTGTAAGGATTCAGATCCATCATGTAGACATCCCCGCGCTTGTACATCCAGTTTGCGGGCATAGGCGGATACTCTTTCTCTTTTTTGCCTCGTGTTGCCAATTTAGATTTCTCCTCTCTATCCGTATATGTAACAGTGGGCTGCTCGCACAGCCCACCCTACTATCTCAAACAGCAAAATAGCTGTGATTTATAGTTCTATACCTTTCCGTATTTGTCCCCGACATCCCCGGAAAACGAAAACTCAGTTTTCGTGTGGGAAATCTTTCAGCCGTCCGGCAGCGTACCGAATCCATAGGGTTCTCACCTCTCCGTGGTTCTCACCGAGCTGCCCGAAGGCAGAAGTATCATTATTCTGTGATGGCTCTTAGCTATGGAGAAGCTGTCATCCATTTACCGTCAACCTACCGCTCATTCCCTCAGTGGGAGATCATCGCATTTGTTACGGACGTGGCTCATCATCACAGGAACGTGACTGAAGAATGCGTGTTCAATTTTCAAGGGGCGGGATAGCTTGAGGGCTGCTTTGAACGTTTGCCGAAGCTATGGCTGTATTGTAACCGATGCGGAACGAAATGAACAGGAACTCAGAGTTCACAATTTTTGAGGAAAATAGGAAGTATCGCTCCTGTTTCTCGATGAGCCGTTAAAAATATATTTCCTGACTTTATGTAAGAAATAAAGTATTATACTCGTAAGAAACTAACTTACGAGTATATAAAATTGATGGATGCGCTTTGGGGAGGGAAAGAGATGAGCCGATTTTACTGCCGCGATGAGGAACTTCGGAAGTTAAATAAACGATATGAGAATGGAAAGTTTGAATGCGTTGTCATTTACGGCAGACGCCGTGTAGGAAAAACTGCGCTGATCAATGAATTCTGCAAGGATAAACCGACCATTTTCTTCTCTGCTTTGAATACGACCGGAAAAGAAAATCTGGAAGCCTTGTCCAAGGCAATCATGAGTTTTGAACGACCCAATGCAGAATCATCTCCGGAATTTACAACTTACGATGCAGCATTGGACGAACTGACAGCTCTCTCCAAAGAGCAACGAATCGTATTTGTAATTGATGAGTACCCTTATCTTGCAAAGGCTAAACCCGCTATTTCCGCAATGCTTCAGCACATCATCGACCATAAATGGACAGAGTCCCAGATGTACCTGATCCTGTGTGGCTCGTCCATGAGTTTTATGGAAAGTCAGGTCTTGGGCAAAGAAAGCCCTCTATATGGGCGCAGAACAGCGCAATTCAAGATTATGCCGCTGGATTATAAGGAAACTGCGGTATTCCATCCGAATCTGTCCGAGGAAGATAACGCCCTGATTTATGGCATTACAGGCGGCGTTCCGCATTATATCAACAAATTGGATGTTCGGAACAACGTAGATGAAGCATTACTGGAAAATTTGTTTGATCGTTCCAGCTACCTCTATGAGGAACCGGCCAACCTGCTGAAGCAGGAACTGCGGGAACCTGCAATTTATAATGCAATTATCAAGGCAATCGCGGAGGGTGCGTCCCGTCTGAACGACATCACCACAAAAGTTGGTGAAGAAAATTCTGTGGTGGCAAAATACCTCAAGACACTGATAGACCTCGGCATCGTCAAAAAGGAAACACCGATTACCGAGAAACCGGGCAAAAAAACGATCTATCTTCTGGCGGATAGTTTTTTCCGTTTCTGGTACCGTTTTGTTCCGGTCAACGCAAGCGCTATTGATTCAGGGCGAATTGCAAAGACCTACCCCCATGCGGTGAAACAGTATTTTCCGGACTATATGGGCCTGATTTTTGAGAAGATGTGTCAAGACTATTTGCTCTATTATGCGGATGATCTTCCTATCGAGTTGAGTGAGATCGGGCAGTGGTGGGGAACCGACCCTCAAAAAAAGAAGCAGATCCAGATCGACATTGTCGGAACGCCGGTTGCGGGCAATGACTATATCATCGGCTCCTGCAAATACCGCAATGAAAAAATCGGTTTGGATGAACTGGAACTGATCCGGGAATACGCAGCAGTCTTTGGAAAAGGAGCAAACTACCATTACTACATTTTCTCGAAAGGTGGATTCACGGACGGTCTGCTTCAGGCGCAGGAACGCGGAGAAGTACAACTGCTTAGCCTTGCCGATATTTTTTGAATAACACAAGAAACGCTCTTGCTGGTGTAAAACTGGCAGGAGCGTTTCTTATTGAAGTGATTGTAAAAGATCTTTAACTTTTTCAAGATGATTTATACAAGGCACGTTGGCTTGGATAGGGATACCAACAAGGGACTTCTCCTAAAGCATATCTGGGCAAATAATGCAGTTGGAACCCCTTTCAAAAAACTGCGACAAAGATGACTGCGCCGGACAGGTAACGCTTGTCAGCCAGTGTGATGGCCTGACGAGAGTCATGACAGAGAGTCAGCGGCATATCCTCACGGATCGCAAATATGTTGTTTGAATGTTGCACTAATTTCTTGACTTGCGATTGAAGTAAAATAGGGAGAAAGTCCTACAAGGCTCAAATTGGTCCACAAAACCGACCGAAAACCTTGTAGGGCTTATTTTTTTGCCTTTTTGAGGGTGTTGTATACAATATATGGACTAAGAGGGTGGGTGACTTGGACTACGAGTCCATAAACTTTTGCTCGAAAGTACGATACACTATTGTCACGGCAGCGGCCCACCTCCGAAAGGGAGCGGGAACCGCAGCCGGGCGGACCTTGAAAATTGAATATGCAGCTTCAGGTACTTCCAGATAATGATACTTCCGTAATTCGCGGCCCGGTCATAAAGAAGACGGGGTGGCCGAGAGGCCAATGGAGTGGTGCAAATCCAACGCCTGAATGTTTCCCTTTCTCAGGGGTGCCGGGGGCAAATTAAGAGAAACCATACAAAACCTTTTCCAAACGCCGTTCGAGGGTAACCACGGACGGCGTTTTTATATATCAGCGAAAAGGAGTACGCAAATGAACCGCAAGACCACAAAAAAGGTGGATGAATCCACCCTGACAACTTTGTGCGCCGTCTGCCGAGGGGCATTTTTGGACGCAAAGGGCGTCCGGCTCCACAGAGCCGACCCCAGGCAGCTCGTCAAGGATGTCTGCACGTATTGCCAGACACGATATGGGTTTGATTACTACGTTCAGCCCATTGTCCGTAAATCGAAAATGACCGGAAAGGAGAACCGACGTGAAACTGAGCCAGCTTAAAATTGACCCGGAGTTCCAAAGCAAAATTCCGCCGCTGCAGTTTGAGGAAGAACAGCAGCTTGAGCAGAACATCATTGCCGAGGGCCGTCTTCTGAATCCCATCATCACATGGAATGGCTACATTCTGGATGGGCACACCCGCTACCGCATCTTGAAAAAGCACGGCTTTATCAAGTTTGAAGTGGAAGAAATCCAGCTTGCGAACAAGTACGAAGCGCTTGCATGGATCTGCAAAAATCAGCTTGGCCGCAGAAATCTCAGCCCGGAACGAAAGAAATTCCTTCTGGGCAAAGAGTACGAATCGACCAAGCTGGCGGTGGGCGCACCTCTCGGCAGCAAACATGGAATACGAAAATGTGGTCAAAATGACCACATTTTCACAGAATCCAGAACCTGTCAACGCATTGCTTCCGAGCATGGCGTTGGAGAAAAGACGGTGCGACGTGCCGAAAAATACTCGCGGGGCATAGATGCCGCTGAGGAAGCGGTGCCCGGAGCACAGGAGGAAATCCTGACCGGGCGCATCAAGGCAACGGATGCACAGATCGCTGCTTTGCCTGCGATTCCCAAGGAAGAACGTCCGGCCATTTTGGACGAGCTTCGGAAAGAAAAAGACAAACGGAACGAGGCACTACTTTCCAGACTGAAGCCGGAGCGTCCGCCACCAAAGCCTGCGTCGCCGAAACCGCCGGAACCGCCGCAGAACGAGGAGCCCGCAGTACCGGAGCCGGTGACACCCTCCCCACCGGAGGAGGAAATCGAACCTGCCAGCAATGGACCACCCAGTTTTCTTCAGAAGATACAGGGGCACAAGCGCCATCTCTCGGAGGAGGACATGGCACGGTTGAAGGTATCGGTGGACAGCCGATATCGAGACCGCATCGCAAAAAGTGGTTCCATTATGCTGTGCGAGTTGCAAGGCGCAGCAGAGGATTTTATGTTCCGATGGGACATTATTTTCCAGAACTACCCGGATGTTTTAACCAATGAAACCAGCAGGGAAGAAGTTTCTGCATTGATCGACCGAATGACAACCTACCTGAACACTGTAAAGGAGATGTAAGTATGTTGAATTCCAACCTGAACCTCAGCACCCTGCCCGAATGCACCTTTACCTACCAGATCGTGAACAGCGAATTGCTCTTCCCTTGTATGGAATACCAGCGCCTTCTGCACACGGAGAAGGTGGCATCCATTGCTGAGAACTTCTCGGAGTACATTGCAAATGATCCGAAGGTCAGCTTCCGGGATGGACGCTATTACGTCTTTGATGGGCAGAACACGGTGGAGGCGCGTCGGGCCTGCAACGGCGGCAAGGATCTGCCCATCCGATGCAAGGTTTTCCTCGGTCTGAGCAAGGAGGACGAAGCAACGCTCTTTGCGTTGCAGACCGGCATTTCCACCTGCCTGACGGCGGGCGAACGTCTGCGTGCCAATCTGGTGGCAAGAAACCCGGATGCGATCCACTTTGTGAGAGCCACCGTAGATACCGGTGTGGAGTTTGCCTACGACGGCATCCGGGCGTCCTGGAAGATCTACTGCATCGAAACAGCATACGAACTCTACAAGCAGTACGGCAGGGAACGCTATATTGAGATGCTGAACATCATCAATGAGGCGTGGAGGGGCAATGTGGATGCCTACCTTGCCGGTGTGATCCGGGGTGTGATCCGGTTTATCTCCGTCTATGAGGGCGAATACGACCGGGAGCGGCTGGTGCAGCAGCTGGCAAGGACACACCCGAAAACCATCACGCAGCTGGCTCAGAAAGACACCGGCAGTTCTGCAAACCGCCACATGCGGCAGATTCTCCGCATCTATAACGGTGCCAGCCGTGAGATGAGCCTGCCGCTGAAAAACTGACAATTTCGTCCTACCTCCTGAACAACAGCCGTCGTGGTATCCGTCTGCGGCGGCTGTTTCTTACATAAAAAGGAGGTTGATTTTTATGTTACCGAACAATTGGAGATATCTCAGAGGGGACATCTACTATGCAGACATGGAGCCGCATATCGGCTCGGAACAGGGCGGGAAACGCCCTGTGGTAGTTCTGCAGAACAACATTGGAAACCGTCATTCGCCTACATTGATCGTTGCAACTGTTACCACCCGGACGGAAAAGAAGAAAAACCAGCCCACCCATGTGCTGGTGGATTCCAACCCGGCCTTTGAAGAACCGTCCATGATTCTTCTGGAGCAGATCTTCACGATCGATAAATCCCGCATCGAACGCTTTATGGGCTATGCCAGCAAGGCTGAAATGCTCCGCATTGATATGGCTTTGCTGGTCAGTCTGGCTCTGAATGTTCTGAGCGGAAACCGCAGCGAATAGCGGACAACCAGTAACCCGTAAAAATGAGGTGATAGCGATGTAACCGGAGGTGAGTAAGCCATGCGAAAGAGTGCCCCCATTGAAGTGGTGGTACATTACCCCAAAACGAAAGAGGGATGGGACGAACTCGGAAAACGGGTCGCAACCGCCCACGCCAACTATGTGATCGAAAAAATCGACCGTCTGAACTGCCCCACATGGCAGAAGCTCGAATTGCTGCAGGCGGTGATCGATACTACCAAAGGAACTTACAAACCCAAAGAACACCAAAAGCCCGGCTGGCAGCCGAGCCGATAAACAAAGCCCCACGCTCAACATATGCTTTTCTGCTCTGACCAGAGACGGTCGGATTCAGTGGCAGTGTTGAGCGTGGGGCTTTTTGTGTTACATAAGTGTTTTGAAATGCTGCTGACGCAACAAAACTGTTGATTGTTGGCAGCCAATATGGTATCCTATTTGCAAAGGCAGGTGAAGTGCATGAATCGTCGCAACGTGAAAATTATGAGAAGAAAAGCAGGGGGAACAGCAGGAAAGAATGCGGAAAAGTATTCGCTTAATCTCCCGGCAGTGTGGCTTCATGCGATGGGACTTTCAAAAGAGGACCGGGTAGAACTTTCTTTTGACGGTGAAAAAATCACCGTCCGACCGCTTGCATCAACAGACCCGGAACTGTTCCGCAGAAATGCAGAACAGAAAGGACATCAGCTGAAAGAATATCGGTATTATGACGGAGATACGTTGTGTACCGTGATTTTGGCAGATCTTACAGCGGAGCAGATCTGCATCGAAAACAAAGTTGACGAAATACTGGATACTGCGTTTGGTGTGAACGAAACGCCCTCATGGGAAGACTTCATGGCCTTTCTGGCAGACCGATGCATTCCGAAAACACGAAAGGGCTTGGATTACTATCTGGATGCTGTTGGCGTTCCGGAATATGACCCGGTTCTGCTTGTTGAAAAGACGCAGGGAAGAATGGCGGAGGATCACAAATGGCTGGAAATCATCTGACATTGCATACCAATGACAGGGTCGTGGTGACGACCTCGCGTGGAAATCAGGAAAAATGGTTTGATGCGGAGAAAAATCTCTGGTATAAGGTAGACGATGGCTGTTTTGAGGCACTGGCAGAAGCCGTTTCCAGTGAAGTTCTGCGCAACTTCACAAATGCGGCTCGGCTGCAGGGAATCTCCGTGGCAAATTACTGGGTCGATACGGCTGAGGTTCATGGCTTGAAACGAGTGGTCTCGGTGAGTGAAAACTTCAAAAGGGAAGATGAGAGCCTTGTTACTGCAAATACGATTCTGAAGAACAGTCTGGGAACGGGCTATCTGGAAGAATTTAACCGCAGGACAAGCCTGAAAGAGAGAATCCGGCTTCTTGTGGATGCAATGGAAGAGGCAACCGGAATGCAGAATATGGGCGCATATCTTACGACATTGTTTGAGGTAGATGCGCTTTTTCTGAATCAGGACCGGCACCTGAACAACATTGCGCTGATCCGGGATAGATCTGGTTATAAGCCCTGCCCGATTTTTGACTGTGGAGATTCGTTCTTGCTGGACTTTGCTTTGTACAGCCCTGAAATTGAAAGCCGAGCATATCTGACAAAGGTACAGTGCCTTCCGTTCAAATCTCGATTTACGCAGACAGTGCATACGGCACAAGCTCTTTACGGAAAACAGCTTGAGGTAAACATTGATAAAACAAGTATCGATACAATCCTTGATAAATATCTGTGCTATTACCCGAAACAATTCCACTTTTTGCTGAAAGAGCGTATCGAAACCGTCCTGATGGAGCAGCAGAAAAAGCTTTTTGAAAAGTAATAGCTCTTGTGTTCCGTGAAAAAAGAAGGTAATATAAATACAGAGCAAGACACAGAACGCAGGGAGGGATGAAAATCATGTTTTACGAGATCATGCACCGGGAAAGCTGTGTGGCACAACTCAGCACGACAGGGGAATGCAAGGTCTGCCTCGAGGATTTCATGCCCTGTGATCTGGTTCTGGTGGAATCGGATGATTTTGACGAGCGCATCAATAATGTGACGAACTTTTACTATTGGTGTGCCTCCCGGATGCTGACGTTGGATCGCACTTACGCCAAGGAAATCCTGAACAGTATCGGTGCATCTCAGAGTGTTACGGACAGGGAACGAGCACAGATTGCATTATCCTACCATTGTCTGTCTTTGCTGGATGTGTTCTGGGTGAAAGAAGAAAACGAGAAGATTCGATTTGAGGATATCAACCTTTTTGCACACTCCTTAAGCAATGCGCTTGTGGATATTGCGCTGCGGGGGCACCAAATGACGGTGACCAACGCCCATCTTTTGGCAAATGACCTGTCTACGGGCGGCTTGTACCCCAAGGCGTGGGTGCGAAAAGAGGATGGCTTCTATCTTTACAAGGATGGTGGCAGGGAAGCGGTGGAACGTGAAGTGCTGGCAAGCAAAATCTGCCGGTGCTTTGACTGCCATCAGGTACTGTATGAGCAGGGGATGTTTGAAAATGAGCCGGTTTCTATCAGCAAAATCATGACATCTCAGCGATACAGTCTTGTGACCTATGCAGCCTATGACGTCTACTGCACAAATCATGATTGGAATACGCTGGATAAGGTTCTGGAACTGGATGCTCACGGATATTATATGATGAACATTCTGGATTATCTGGTGGGCAATACCGACCGTCATTGGGGAAATTGGGGTCTGCTGGTAGACAACGAAACCAATCAGCCCATCCGTCTGCATGACCTGATGGACTTCAACCGGGCGTTTCAGCAGTACGACACGCCAGAAGGCGCAAACTGTCTGACCGTGGGAAAACGCCATCTGAGCCAAAAAGATGCTGCAGTGGAAGCGGTGCGGAACATCGGACTGAACCAAGTCTGTCAGGTGGAGCACACCGTATTCTCCGAGCATCCGGCATGGAAAGCAACGTTTGAAGAACGACTGCGTGTTTTACGGAACGCCATGTAAGTCAGAGCGAATATCAGAATAATTGAAACAGAATGACTCCATAACGAAAGCCCGTCTGCGCTGCCACATATCGTGGCTTGCAGACGAGCTTTTTCGTTTGACCGGAGAAAAATTACCATACCTCACATGCAAAGCATAGATGGAAAATCGGGTCTTAAAGATTCCGAAGGTATTCTTCAACGTTTTGGTATTGGATGCCGTTCAGGATCTGATCTTCACCACGGTAGAGAACAAATTTTCCGGTGATGGGACCATAGCGATGTTCTGTTTGGGCACATTTTTCAGAGTCGATCAAATGGCGGTATTGGAATGGGGCGATTTCCCTACTGTGCTTGATCTCAAAAATCTGGCAGGAACCGGCGGCAGGATCGAACACCACCATATCAAATTCACCAATAGGAAACTGGAGTACAAAAACTTCCTTTCCGGGGTTTGCTATCTTAGTTTCCAAAAGAACGATGTCTTCCAGCATTCGTCCTTTGATCTCTGTGAGAATGCGCTCTTGTACGGCAGTACGTTCCGGCAGGGAAAGGCCGCTGAAAGTTTCATCCAGAAAAAGATTATGAATCAGTGCGGATGCCTGAGCGTAACGGAGACCGGGTTGAGCGATGATGGTTCGAGTGGACTTCGTATTTACCTTTGGAAGATGACGAATATCAATATCCCGTGTGAGATCCAATAGGTCCAGATATTCTTTGATTTCTGCTGCATGGTCTTCATCCAAAACCACAGTTTGTTCTGATTTGTTGAGAATTTCCAGAAGATCCCGTAAACGGTCTGTTACCGCAGAAAGATCAATGTGGTCGAGGATGTCTATAGGATTGCTGCGGTCCCGGCGAAGGTTGTTTGCGGAAACACCGAGGTCATGAGATTTGAAATCCTGTGTTAATACCTCCAGCGTAAAGCGGTGATTGATATCTTCGACAACGCGATTGATGGCACTGGTTAACTCATTTTTATCGTATAGGTCGCGTAAATTCCGGAAATGGTCTTCATATTGATAGCAGCGCAAAGAGTGTTGAATGTTATGCGCGATGGCTGTGTCTACATATTCATCGGCGCGTTCTTTGCTGGCAAATGTGGAGGTCTCATTATAATGAACACCGCCAAGGCTCATTGTACCGCCATAACGGATGTATTCATCAATGCCGTGAATCCCCAGAACGGATTCAAATTCGCGGTAGGGAATAAAGGTAGTGTGCAGAAGAATACAGCGGTCATAAAGCTGTTCGTCCTCGGTAAACAGAAAGCCGAGAGAATCTGCACCTGAAAGTACAATTTTCATGCCGCTTGCTGCAAAAATATCAGAAAACAGTGCAGCACCCTCGATGAAATCGTCCAGCAGGGTGACTTCATCTAGGAATACATATTGAAAGCCCTGCGATTCCAAAACCTTTAAGTCGGTATTTAAGGTGGCAAGCGTATCCTGAACAGTGATTTGGATGAATGCAGACTTCATCAAGTCTATCTCATTCATTTCGGCGAGGGCTTGCCGAATCATAGTTGTTTTTCCGGTTCTGCGCAAACCATAGAGAATAAAAACTTTGTCCTGTGCTTCACCGTATAGAAAATTATGCAGCTGTTGAAAGCACTCTCGTTTTTTGTATCGTTTGACAGAAACGGAGAATGTGCGCAGAGCGGCACCAATGCGGACATTTGTAGTAAAAGTAGCAATGTGAATCGGTGCTGCCTTCGGCAACATCTTTTTCAGTGCCTTCAGCTCCTGCTCTAACTCTTTTCGCTGCTCAATCTGTGTGCGAAAAGAATCTAACGCTTCGGCGGGGATGTACTTTTCATGGCGCTTCTTATTTTCTGTCCAGCGATGATAATAATATTCGCGCCCGGTTACAGTTTTCTTTACGATCGAACCGGGAGGAAGCATGGCGATTTTTTGCACCAACTCGTTCATGTGAATCTGCAATTCGCTCTGTTCCATAAGGTGCCTCCTATTCTGTTGAAATAGCGTCTATAAGTGTTATACCCCTTTATACCCTTTTGAACAAGAGTATAAAGGGGTATAATGAAAAATTCTTTTGACCGGAGAAAAATTACCATACCTCACATGCGCAGCATAGCAGTAAAATCGTGCCCAAGATTTTCGGTCAGAAGCCGGAAACACTTCTGGCTGATGGTTTTCTGTCCGGTTTCCCAGCAGCGAATGCTTGTCCGGCTGACTTTGGCGTGGTCGGCAAGCTGCTGACGATTCCAGCCTTTTGCCTGGCGGTATTCCCGGAGAAAAGCCCCTCCACCCCGGTGGAAAAACAGAGCGTAGTCATCCAGAAGGTCTTTGACCGGGATGGAATAGAAGGCAGCCAGCTTGTCCGCAATCTCCGGGGAGAAGCTCCGGCGGAAATTGCCGCTTTCAAGGTCCCGGTAGAGCCATTCTTCCATGCCGACCATGGCGGCAACGTCTTTCTGCAGCAGACCAAGGCTGTAACGGCACCAGCGCATACGGTCGGACGGATTCGTGATTTCGGAGTAGGAATGGTACATATGGAAGAACGCCTTTGCTTCCGAAGTGGTGTGCGGCCCGGCAAGCGGCACCTGCAGGATGTAGAGAGGGGTTAGACAGGATACCTCACATGATACCTTTTGAAGTAGAAAAAGGTGACACCCTTCCTGAGCCCAGAAAACCCATTTTGACGCATTTACGCTGCTTTGCAAAATGAGTGGGTTCTCTTTTCCATCTGAAAGTACGCTGGGGAGAGGATAGCATTTTCGATGCAGCGGCTTGCATAAGTGGAAAACCGCGCCTTGCGTGTGGCATCAAAGGTATCTACCGCTTTCATCAGCCCGATGGTGCCGATGGAAACAAGATCCTCCTGATCGCCCGGCAGGGCGTAATATTTTTTTACGATGTGCGCCACCAGCCGCAGATTGTGGCGGATCAGCTTTTCCCGGGCGGCGGCATTTCCGGCGCGCAGGGCACTAAAAGCGGCGGCTTCCTCCCGGGCTGTGAGCGGACGCGGAAAGCAGCCGCTTTCCAGATGGAGCGCCAGAAACAGAAATTTTGTGGCGAAAAATTGCAGTAAGGTCAGCAGCACACGATATCCCTCCCGGTATATAGTTGTTAGATTGTATGAGCTAAGGCGCGGATAGTTGCCGGAGAAGCCTTTTGTGCGCAGAAGCTTTTTTGTAGGGGAAAAGCGTGGTATACTGAGGGGGATAACTCGGAAGTTGTGGAGGAAAATCAAATGGATATTTGGAAAAGAATGTATGAGAAGGCGAAAGAACAATATCATCCAGAAGAAGTATCTCCTTTTATATATGCGCACAATGTAGTTTGCGCGATAGAAGCTGAAAACGGAGATATCTATACAGGCTTCTGCATTGAAAGTTGCAGCGGAGTGATGAATATTTGTGCCGACAGACTTGCTGCATTGAATATGTATGCTAACAGTGGTCAGACAAAAATAAAAAGATTTATAGCATTCCGCGACAGTGCGCCAAGCGGAGGTGGGAGCGGTATGCCATGTGGTGCTTGTCAGGAATTCTTTTATCAATTAAATGAAGCAAACGAAGATATGGAAATCATGGTTGATTATGAAAAACGAGAAACTGTAACATTAAAAGAACTTATGCCGAATTGGTGGGGAAAGGAACGTTACGCTGAGGCAAAGAGTAATTGACAACTTCCCATTTATCGAGTGACGAAAACAATACATCCTTCTGCGGACAACCCCCAAAACGGTTGTCCGCTGTTTTTATACGCTGAAATCTGAAAAAGACAAAATGCCAAGCAAAACTGAAAAAATACCTCATCCGTGCCCATTGCTTTTGGTAGCACAATACCGGGAGCGACAGAAGCGTGTTCTTTATCCGCCCAAAGAAAGCAACCGTAACCGCCTGTGCGGAATTATCGACACAATCCTTGCAGAAAAGCCGGGGGATTACGAAGCGTTTCTGCAAAAGCTGGAGCAGCAGGGATATGAGGTGAAGCGTGGCAAGCACACGGCGGTGAAAGGCAAGGGGCAGAAACGATTTATCCGTTTCCGCACACTGGGCATCGGCTACGGCGAGGACGAGATTAAGGCAGTGCTGGATGGAAAGGCTGAGCACAAGCCGTACCAGAAAAAGCCGCCCAAAGAACAGCCCTTCCAGTTGCTGGTGGACATTCCGCAGAAAATGGCGGCAGGCAAAAGCGTTGGCTACAAAAAGTGGGCAACCAAGTTTAACCTGAAAGAAATGTCCAAGACGCTGCTGTTTTTAAAGGAACAGAAGATCGGCAGTGCCGAGGAACTGCGGGAACGCGCAGCGGCGGCAACCGAACGCTATCATGCTATGGGGGATTCCATCAAGGCGGCAGAAGCGAGGTTGACGGAAATTGCCGTCCTGAAAACCCACATCATCAATTATGCAAAGACCCGTCCGGTCTATGATGCCTACCGCAAGTCAGGGTATAGTAAAAAGTTTTTGGAAGCCCACCGGGAGGAGATCACCCTGCACAAGGCGGCGAAAGCGGCCTTTGATGAGGCGAGACTGCAGAAGCTGCCGAAGGTCAAGGAGTTGGATGTGGAGTTCGCAGAGCTGCTGACAAAAAAGAAAGCCGCCTACCCGGACTACCGCAAGGCAAGAAACGAGATGCAGGAACTGGTCCGGGCGCAGAAAAACGTAGAACGATTTTTTGCGGAGGAAAAGGAAACCACCGAGAAAACACAGACCCGATAAACGAATACCGTCGAGGATTCTTCCCGTTGGGGAGGTGCCCTCGGCGGTTTTTTGTATATAGGGCAGCAATTCTTGACCGTTTTTTTGTGAAGGTGATGGGTTATAAGATGGAGTACAGCTTTCTCCGCAATGATCTCGATTGAAAACAACTGCACATATAAAGCAATAAAGGAATATTTTTATTTGTCAATCTGCTGTAGAAAATCATCTAAGTTTGGGTAAAATTGACAAAGTGAAAAAGAAACCCGTTTCTATCTTGACACTCCACAAAGAATGTGGTATTGTAATCAAGCATAAAATAAATTATTCTTCAAGTGCTTAATTTGTTTGTGCCTTACAAAAAAGAAAATTGTACGTGAGCAGCGTCGTTGGATTGTTACCGTTTGGCGGGCTAGACCAACTCTGCATAGCACAAGCCGAAAGCGTGTTTCAGCCTTCGGTATGTTTGCTGTGTCGAGAGTGGTCTTTTTTTATTGCCTTTTTCAACCTGAGGAGGAGAAACAATGCAATATACCGTCAAAAAACCGATCAACAACAACATTCTGCGCGTGGTGGACCCCACGGGCTGTGAGCTGATCGTCACCGGGCGCGGTCTGGGCTTTGGTGTTAAGCCGGGCTATAAAATCGAGGCTGAAACCGTGGAGCGCAGCTACCGCATGACCAGCCCTGCCGTGCAGCAGAAGTTGGTGGAACTTCTGGAACAGATTCCGTATGAGCATCTGCTGCTCACCGACGAGCTGGTGGCAATGATCCGCAGCCGGGTGAACTACCCGCTGAACGAGAGTCTGCTCATCACGCTGGCCGACCACATTAGCTTTGCCATCCAGCGCAGCGAACAGGGGATTCGCTTTTCCAACCCGCTGATGGCGCCCATTCGGGAATTCTACCCGGAAGAGTATCGCCTTGGCATGGAGTGCCTTGCCGCCATCCGCCAGCGCTGCCATGCAGACCTTTCGGACGACGAGGGTGGCTTCATTGCGCTGCACATCGTCAACGCAGAGCTCAACACCACCATGAGCGTGGTGAACGATGTCACCCGCTTTGTGGATGGCTGCGTGCAGGTAGTGGAATACTTTTACGACTGCCATTTTGACCGGGATGCACTGGATTTCAGCCGCTTTACAGTACATTTGCGCTTTTTTGCGCAGCGCGTATTTCAAGGAAAACAGGAGCAGGAAAACGATACCCACGACGAAGTGTTCCGCGCCCTGATCGCCCGCAATTGCAGCGAACACTACAAATGTGCCTGCTGCATTGCGGAGTATGTGCGCAACACCTGGCACAAGGAGCTTTCGGACGAGGAACTGGTGTTTCTTACGATCCATCTGAAACGGATTCGGATGGGGAAATAAGCTTTCTTGTTTCGCCTTTGATTCTCCACAGGTCTTTCCTGTGTGGATATATATGCTGGATACGAATTTGAGAAAAGGAGAACTGAAGATGAAAGACAAGATCTTTGGCGTGCTGCAGCGCGTGGGACGCAGCTTTATGCTGCCCATTGCACTGCTGCCTGTAGCGGGCCTGCTGCTGGGTATCGGCAGCTCGTTCACCAACGAAACCATGCTGGCGGCCTATGGCCTGAACAGCGTCATCCACCCCGGTACCCTGATCTACACCATTCTGGACGTGATGAGCCAGACCGGCAGCGCCGTGTTCAACAATCTGGCCCTGCTGTTCGCCATGGGCGTAGCCATCGGCATGGCCCGGAAGGAAAAAGAGGTGGCGGCACTGTCCGGTGCAGTGGCCTATATCATTATGAACACGGCCATTCAGGCCATGATCAACGCTGCAGGCGGCGTGGACGCAATGCCTGCCAACTCCACCACCACCATGCTGGGCATCACCACCCTACAGATGGGTGTGTTCGGCGGCATCGTGGTCGGTCTGGGCGTGGCGGCGCTGCACAACAAGTTCTATAAGATCGAGCTGCCGCAGGTGCTGGCCTTCTTTGGCGGCACACGCTTCGTGCCCATCGTCAGTTCTATTGTGTATCTGGTGGTCGGCATTGCCATGTTCTATATCTGGCCGGTGGTGCAGAGCGGTATTGCCGCGCTGGGTGCACTGGTGCTGGCTTCCGGCTACGCAGGCACTTTTATTTACGGCCTGCTGGAGCGTGCGCTGATCCCCTTTGGACTGCATCATGTGTTCTATATGCCGTTCTGGCAGACCGCTGTGGGCGGCACCGCCATCATCGATGGCGTCACTGTGACCGGCGCACAGAACATCTTCTTTGCCGAGCTGGCCTCCAAGTCCACCACGGTGTTCTCGGTCAGCGCTACCCGTTTCATGGCCGGTAAGTTCCCCTTTATGATGTTCGGTCTGCCCGGCGCAGCGCTGGCGATGTACCAGTGCGCCAAGCCGGAAAAGAAAAAGGTGGCAGGCGGCTTGTTGCTTTCCGCAGCCCTGACCGCCTTCCTCACCGGCATCACCGAGCCGCTGGAGTTTACCTTTATCTTTGTGGCACTGCCCATGTACGCTGTGCACTGCGTGCTGGCCGGTCTGTCCTTCATGCTGATGCACATCCTGAATGTGGGCGTGGGCATGACCTTCTCCGGCGGTCTCATCGATCTGGTACTGTTCGGTGTGATGCAGGGCAACGCCAAGACCCACTGGGTGTGGGTGGTCGTGGTCGGTGCGGTGTACTTTGTACTGTACTACATCATTTTCCGCTTTATGATCTCCAAGTTTGACTATAAGACCCCGGGCCGCGATGATGCCGAGGAAGTCAAGCTGTACACCCGTGCGGACGTGAACGCCCGCAGCGCCGCTTCCGGCAGCACCGCCCCCGCAGGGGATGATCCGGTCAGCGCCCTGATCGTAGAAGGTCTGGGCGGCGCCGCTAATCTGTCCGACGTGGACTGCTGCGCCACCCGTCTGCGCTGCACCGTCAAGGACGCTGCGCTGGTTCGGCAGGATGTGCTCAAGGCCTCCGGTGCCTCCGGCGTGATCTGCAAGGGCAACGGCGTGCAGGTGGTGTACGGCCCCAAGGTGGCTGTCATCAAGGCAAAGCTGGAGGATTATCTGGAAAATGCACCTAAGACCCCGGCGGCGACCGCAACACCTGCCCCGACGGCCCCCGCAGTAAAGGATACCGTGCTGTCTGCCTGCCTGAACGGCACCGTCGTTCCGCTGTCCGATGTAAAGGATGAAGCCTTTGCCAGCGGTGCACTGGGGGACGGCATTGCCATTGAGCCCACCGATGGTGAACTGGTGGCACCTGCTGACGGTGAGATCTCCTCCACCTTTGAGACCCACCATGCCGTGGGCATGACCACGGCTGACGGTGCCGAACTGCTGATGCACATCGGCATCGATACGGTCAAGCTGGGTGGCAAGCACTTTACCTACCTCGTCAACGAGGGCGACAAGGTGAAGAAAGGTCAGCCGTTGATCCGCTTTGAACTGGAAGCCATTAAGGCCGAAGGCTATCCTGTGACCACGCCGCTCATTGTCTGCAATACCGATGACTATGCCGCTGTCGCGGCTAAAGCCAGTGGCACCGTAAAGCAGGGCGATGCGCTGCTGGAACTGAAGCACTAAGCGTTTCTCCCAAACTGTAAGGCAGGGTTGTTATAAAGGGGGGCTGTTGCAAAATAGCCCCAACGAAAAAACGAGATAGACTTCCCCAAAAGGGGTTGCCTATCTCATTTTTTGTTGTAAGCTGAAACTCTGTCATGAACCAACTACAACATGAACAGTATCCTCGGCGGCTTTTTTGTATATATCGAACTTGCCCGGAAGTACAACCGCAGGGTACGGTATTTTGCCTATGCCAGTGCAACGAAATGCGCGGAACAGGTCATTGCGGAAGAAGAAAACACAGATAAATGAAAGCAGAGGTCAACTTGCGTAAAATTTTACGCGGGTTGACCTCTGTTTTTTACACAGCCAATGTCTGGCAGGACTTGAAATGGCAGTGCGGGGGGGGGTATAATATAAAATGTTGCAGTGTGCCATCTGGTAAAAACGAAGAGACCGGAGAACGAACGTACAGCGGGATCAAAAACGTACGAGGATGAAAATGAAATTAAACAATAGACTTACGGACGAAATTTATACTTCCGATACAGTAAAGCTGGGAGAGAATGCGTTTCGGGTCATGCAGGAAACGATTTACAATAATGGCGGCGTCGGAACCATTACCGGCTACTATGATGCTGAATTGTCGATTCTGTCGGTCAGTGATCTGATATTGCATAACCTGAGCCACAGCTATGAGTCCCTGATGGAGCAGACAAAGGGTTCGCTGAAGAACCTTTTCTACAAAAAGGATGCCACATTCCTCGATAATGCACGCTTTCGTCAGATCCAGGGCGAAGGAGAGGGCCGGATTCTTACAGCAGATGGTTCCCCCGTCTATGTGCGTCTCTACAAAAAAGATGCAGCCGATATGGACGGAACGCCAATCTGGGTTCTGTCGGTACAGATGAACTGGGCGTATGAGAATCTTGCCCTGGTCAATGAAGCCATCCATTCTGCGCTGTGGTATTTTGAGTGCAATGAAAACAGTGAGATTATCCGGGTAAACTGGAGCCATGCGTTTCGGCAGATCCTTGGCTACCATGACATTCTGGATTTTCCGAACAAACTGGATTCGTGGTCGAACCTTCTGCACCCGGAGGACCATGACCGGGTGATGCAGCTGCTTTTGGAAACGATTGCGGACAAAACCAATTCCACGAAGTACAATGTAGAGTACCGCCTGAAAATGCAGGATGGCCAATACCAGTGGTTCCGGGCGTCTGCGGAGGTAATACGCCGTCAGGATGGCTCGGCAAATCGAATTGCCGGAATCATCAGCAACATTGACGAAGAAAAAAGAAGTTTAATGCAGGCACAGCGGGCAGCGGCCTTTCACCGGGCATTCACCAGCGCGAACCTCTGCGAGTACTATGTAAATCTGGAAAAGAATACATTCGATGCCTTAAAGGTGGAACCCTCCCTGATGACGGCCTTTGAGCAAAATTACACATGGGATGGACTGGTCAAGTTCTTTGTAGATCACTATGTGGTGGAAGAGGACAAAAAGGCCGTAACAGACTTCTATAATCGTGCCTACATCACAGAAAAATTAAAGGGACTGGAGACAGAACTGTGTCAGGAATGCCGCATTGTTCTGAATGGTGAGGAGCGATGGGTCCGGAACGTGGTCATGCGCGGCGAAATCGAAGATTCTGAATATGCGATGATCTTCCTACGGGACATTACAGAATCCAAAGCAGAGACGGCGCGGCGGATGCAGATGGCCTCGGACAACGCATCCATGGAACTTTTGATCCAGAGCATGGTGCATCTGCTGGACCGCTTTGTTGTCTGCGATCTGGAGAATGACCGGTATCGGTTCTATAATCTGAAAGGTGAAATGATATACGAGCCGACGGGAACCTACCATGATTTTGTGGAGCAGGTGGTTGCAAAGTATAAGACACTGGAACCGCTGGACGCATTGGCTACTTTGATTTCACCGGAAAATATCCGAAAGAATTTGCAGAGCGAGAACGACATCTACAAATTTGAATACTGCTCCATGGATGAGAACACCTATAAGATTGCTTCCTTCATTCCGCTGGAGTGGGATGGCACAAAGCTGGTCAAGGTTCTACTGGCGTCCATGGATGAGTCACAGGAGAAAAAGGTTGAGATCGAATCCCGCAAGGCGTTGAAGGAAGCATATTGTGCAGCGGAAAACGCAAGCCGCGCCAAGACGGAATTCCTCTCTAATATGTCCCATGATATCCGTACGCCGATGAATGCGATCGTTGGCCTGACCGCTATTGCGGGTGCGAACATTGAAAATCAGGACAAGGTGGTCGAGTGCCTTGGCAAGATCACAAAATCGAGCCGTCATCTGTTGGGACTGATCAATGAAGTGCTGGATATGGCCAGAATCGAGAGCGGGCGAATGAGCCTTGCCGAGGAGGATTTCAGCCTGCCGGAACTGGTCGATAACCTGCTCACCATCACAAAACCGGGGATCGACGAGCATCACCATCAGCTCGAAGTCCACGTTGAGCACATAGAGCACGAGGCCGTCTGCGGCGATAGTCTGCGCATCCAGCAGGTCTTTGTGAACCTGATGAGCAACGCCGTCAAGTACACCCCGGATGGAGGAAACATCACCTTCACGATCAAGGAAAAATCGAATGGCTTCTCGGAACTTGGCTGCTACGAGTTTTCCATTGAGGACAACGGCATCGGCATGACGCCGGAGTTCCAGAAGATCATGTTCGAGCCGTTCAGCCGGGCAGACGATCACCGGACGACCAAGGTGCAGGGCACCGGTCTTGGCATGGCCATTACAAGAAACATCGTCAACCTGATGAATGGTGATATTCAGGTCGAAAGCGCTCCCAACAAGGGCACAAAGATCACGGTCACAGTCTATCTGAAGCTTCAGGAAAACGAGAAGGAACAGGAAAAAGGGCTGATCGATCTGCCGGTGCTGGTTGTGGACGATGACAAGACCTGCTGTGAAAGCACCGTTGCGACCCTCAAGGAAATCGGCATAGCGGGCGAATGGGTCCTGACCGGCAAGGAAGCTGTGGAACGCTGCTATGCGCGTCATGAGACCAACAGTGACTATTTTGCGGTGATTCTGGACTGGAAGATGCCGGAAATGGACGGTATTGCAACTGCCAGAAAAATCCGGGAACGTGTAGGAGAAGAAGTCACGATCATCATCCTGACCTCCTTTGACTTCAGCGAGATTGAAGAAGAAGCCAGAGCGGCGGGCGTAGATGCGTTTATGGCAAAACCGCTGTTCCGGTCCCGCCTGACGGCGACGCTGCGGCAGTTTACATCCGGGAAGAAGGAGAAAAATGCCCGGAACTATCTGGAAGATTTTGCGAATGAAAACTATGCGGGCAAGCGTATCCTTCTTGTGGAGGATAATGCGCTGAACCGTGAGATTGCAACCGAGATCATAGGCATGACGGGCGTGACCATCGACAGCGCCGAAAACGGAAAAATTGCAGTCGAAAAGGTGATGGAAGCGCCGGAAAAGTGGTACGATCTCATTTTTATGGATATCCAGATGCCGGTCATGAACGGCTATGAAGCCACTGCTGCAATCCGTGCGCTTGCCGGCAGCCGTGGAAAGGTGCCCATCATTGCCATGACGGCAAATGCCTTTGCCGAGGACGTGCAGCTGGCAAAGAACACCGGCATGAACGAGCATATCGCCAAACCGCTAGATTTGAATAAGCTGAACGATGTGCTAAAACAGTGGCTGTGATCTGCTGCGTTGCAGCAAGGTACTTTATAAAGCAGGAACCCCGATTGCGCTGGCAAATGCTGATTTCTTGATGATTCGTTCGCTGGAAAGATACGCTGGTACGTTTTCTTGAGATGATTTGAAATAGTGTGGAGGTATATTGCCATGATCTACAAAAAGCAATACGGTCAACCGTTTGATACCGAAAGCGTAGTGGGTTCTTTTCTGCCCATGATGGAAACGATACCCTATCTGACCAAGGAGCCGGATGGCTTTTCCTATGCCATGGACCCGCAGGATATCCTGTATGGTCTTGGTGAAAACGTCCGTGGTATCAACAAGCGCGGGTGGGTGTACGAAAGCAAATGCTCCGATGATGCCAACCATACCGAGAGCAAATCCGCGCTGTACGGTGCTTATAATTTTATGATCGTGTCCGGCAAGGACACATTCGGATTTTTTATCGACTACCCGGGCAAGGTTACCTTTGACTGCGGCTACACCGACCTGGATACCTTACGGGTCACGGTGGCCGAGGAAAATTACGATCTCTACATTATTGAGGGCGAGAGCCTGACCGATATTGTGCACCAGTTCCGCCAGCTGGTGGGGCGCAGTTATATTCCGCCCAAATGGGCTTTTGGCAACGCCCAGAGCCGCTGGAGCTACATGAACGAGGACGAGGTTCGCGAGGTGGTGGCCAATTACCGTGCCAATCATATGCCGCTGGACGCTGTGGTTCTGGATATTGATTACATGGAGCGTTACAAGGACTTTACGGTGGATGCGCAGCGCTTCCCGCATTTTGCGGACTTTGCCGCCGAGATGAAAGCGCAGGGCATCCGTCTTGTTCCCATTATTGATGCAGGTGTCAAAATCGAAGATGGATATGATGTGTACGAGGAGGGCGTGAAAAACGGCTACTTCTGCACGAATCAGGATGGAACTCCCTTTGTAGCCGGTGTGTGGCCGGGGCTGGTACACTTTCCCGATATGCTCAACCCGGAAGCCCGCGCCTGGTTTGGCAGTCAATATAAATTCCTGCTGGATCAGGGAATCGAGGGCTTCTGGAACGATATGAACGAGCCTGCAATCTTCTACTCAAAAGAAACGCTGGAAAAGACCTTTGCCAAAATTGAGGAATACCGCAAGCAAAGTCTGGATGTTTCCAGCTTTTTTGCCTTTACCGGCATGGTGAGAAATCTTTCCAACAACGAAAACGATTATAAGCTATTCTACCACAGTACCAGACAGGGGCGCGTGCGGCACGACAAGGTACATAATCTTTTCGGTTATAACATGACCCGCGCTGCAGGTGAAGCTTTTGAACGGCTGAAGCCGGACAAGCGCATTCTGATGTACTCCCGTTCTGCCTGCATCGGGATGCACCGATATGGCGGCATCTGGACCGGCGACAACCAGTCTTGGTGGAGCCACATTCTGCTTGCGCTGCACATGATGCCCTCCCTGAATATGTGCGGCTTCCTGTACGAAGGCCCCGACATTGGCGGCTTTGGCAGCAATACCACGGAGGATCTGGTATTGCGTTGGTACGGCATGGGCATCTTCTCTCCGCTGCTGCGGAACCACTCTGCCAACGGCACCCGCCGGCAGGAGCCCTACCGCTTTAAGAATAAGGCCGCCTTTGCCGGTATTTTACGGCTGCGCTACCTGCTGCTGCCCTACATTTACAGTGAGTACATGAAAGCAGCTTTGCACGACGGTATGTACTGTATGCCGTTGGCTTTCGCCTTCCCGGAGGACGACTTTGCCCGCCGGGTGGAGGATGAGGTGATGATCGGCGAAAGCCTGTTGATCGCCCCGGTATATGAGCAAAACGCTCGGGGCCGTTATGTTTACCTGCCGGAGGAGATGCTGCAGGTGCGGGTAAAGTGCAGCGAAAGCAACTGCATTGAAACCAGCGTGCTGCCAGCAGGCCATCATTACATCCCAGTGGAACTGGATGAAGTGGTGTTCTTTGTGCGCAAGGGACACATTCTGCCCCTCGCCAAGGGTGGCAAGAAGATCCAGAATGTTGCCGACGTGGACTTTGCAGACCTGCGCCTGCTTGCCTATGCTCCCAGTGGTGCATCCTATGAATACTATACGGATGACGGCGAGACGAAGGATTACGACAAGCCGGAGCATTTTGTGCATATTACGCTGGATGCGGATGGAAACGCAAAGAGTGATCGTGCTACGGTCAAAGTAGAAGGATAATCGTCAGTCATTACGCAGTTCCTACAGAGTGACAGCGCTTCGGTTTGAAATGCTGTCACTCTTTTTCGTTGTCTAAATTGCAGACAAAATAGTCACTCTATCTGGGCATCAGGGAAGAATGAGATGACAAGAAAGGCCGAAAAAGAGGTTTATTGGACATATATTTCGGTAAAATGACCTCAGAAGAAGCAAAACACACTTCGGAAGGAGGAAAACACAATGGCAAACGGTGATTATGGTTATTTCGGCAAAGGCGACACGGGCTATGCCCAGTACATGACGGCCTTCAACCGCAACTTTGGCGGCTCGTCCGGCGGCGGTGGCGGCGGAGACGGCAGTGGCTGCGGCTGCCTCATCGCCATTGCAGTGGTGGTCGTGCTGGTGCTCCTCGCCATGGGTAGCTGAGGGCATTTCCATAGCACAGGGCTGCCTTGCGTGACCCGGGCACAGAAAATCTAACTAGGAAATGTTATCATATAGTCACAGGAAACACCAACAACATTCCGATGGGAGGAGCTTAATATGAAGGCAAAGTTTTATATCTGTGAGCACTGTGGCGATCTGGTCACCACCATCCATAACGCAGGCGTTCCACTGGTCTGCTGCGGCGAAAAAATGAAGGAGCTGCTCCCCAACACGGTGGAAGCCAGCGGCGAAAAGCACCTGCCGGTGGCAGAGCTTTCCGGCAGCACCCTCACGGTTACGGTGGGTGCAGTGGAGCACCCCATGGTGGATGTGCACCACATCCAGTGGCTCTTTGTGGAGACCGAAAACGGCGGACAGCTCCGCTACCTCGCCCCCGGTCAGGCACCCAAGGCGGTGTTTGAACTGGGCAGCGAAAAGCCGGTGGCGGTCTACGCCTACTGCAATCTGCATGGTCTGTGGATGACGAAGCTTTAAGAAATAAATGGGATCCTGCCAGTGGTTGAACGCTTGCAGGAGCCTGCTTTGCGTGCAGCCAGAGGGATGATGCAGCGTTGAAAATGTTCTGCTTGACCTTGTGCAGAGGATGAAGTATTATACTCGCAAGAAACTAACTTACGAGTATATTTTATGCAAATACGCTTTGAGGAGGAAATACCATGCATTCCGAACAGATCAAAAATCAACTGGAAATCGTGCAGGGAGACATCACCAAGCTGGACTGTGACTGCATCGTGAATGCAGCCAACCGCAGTCTGCTGGGCGGCGGTGGCGTGGATGGAGCCATTCACCGGGCAGCCGGACCGGAGTTGCTTGCCGAGTGCCGTACCCTGCACGGCTGCCGCACCGGTGAAGCGAAGATCACCAAGGGCTACCGGCTGAAGGCAAAGTACATCATCCATACGGTGGGGCCCATCTACTCCGGCACCCCGGAGGACGCTGTGCAGTTGGCAGACTGCTACCGGAACTCGCTGGAGCTGGCAAAGACCTACGATATCCACAGCATCGCCTTCCCGGCAATTTCTACGGGCGTGTATGGCTATCCCTTGGAAGATGCCACCGAGATTGCGGTGGATACAGTGGCTGATTGGCTGCAAAGCCACGCCGACTACGATATGAAGGTCATCTTCTGCTGCTTCGATGCCCGGACGGCGCAGGCGTATCAGACAAAAATGGAGTAAACATTGAAATACAGAGAAATCGTGGACGGCATTTTTCTTGACCGCCCCAACCGTTTTATTGCCCATGTAGACGTGAACGGCACGGTGGAGACCGTCCATGTCAAAAACACTGGACGGTGCAAAGAACTGCTGCTGCCCGGTGTGGCGGTGCGTCTGGAAGTATCGGATAACCCGAAACGCAAGACAAAATACGACCTTGTGGCGGTCCACAAGCAGGAACTTGACTGGGTCAACATGGACAGTCAGGCACCCAACAAGGTGGTAGGAGAATGGCTTTCAAAGCAGGGGTTTGACCTTGTCAGCCCGGAGTTTGCTTATGGCAAATCCCGCATTGATTTTTACATGGAAAAGGGCGAACAGAAATACCTGCTGGAAGTCAAAGGCTGCACACTGGAAGTGGGCGGCATCGGTTATTTCCCGGATGCACCCACCGAACGGGGTGTGACGCACTTGCACGAACTGGCACAAGCGCAGCGGGCAGGGTATGGAGGTAAAGTATGACAGGAACACAGGAAAAAATCCAATTGCTGTTGAAAATTGCACATCGACTGAACGAGGCTGGTGTCGAATGGGCCTTGGGTGCATCTATGATGCTGTATTTCAAGGGCATCACCTCCGACTTCCACGACATTGATCTAATGGTCGCTGACCGCGATGCGGAAAGCGTCCGCACGATTTTATCGGAAATGGGGGAAAGCTGTTCATCTGATTCTATTCCGAACCCCATGTACCGGACAAAAACCTTTATGGAGTTTCGGATCGATTCTGTCGAGGTCGATGTGATGGCTGGTTTTGCAATCGTGAAGGATGGAACGGTTTATGATTGTGCGCTGCGCACGGAACAAATCGTAGAGCAAATGCCGCTGGGAACAGAAGTTATCCCATTGCAATCACCGCTATTGTGGTGCGAATACTATCGGCTGATGGGAAGAGCCGAAAAAGCGGAGATGATCGAGAAGGCAATAGAAAGATAACAATTCGCGTTTGTGGAGCGAAGCGGAACAATGAAAGCCCCAGTGGGGCTTTTAAGTGAACGAACGGTCTTGCGGCAGCAAGATGGAGGGGCCTCGCCCCGACAAGTTCGCATTTGCGAAGCGCAACGCAGCAACGAAAGCCTCAGTGGGGCCTTGCCTGAGAACCCGAATCTGATTGCAATCAAGTAAAACGCCGGTCGTGTGCGCCAAGGCATAACGCACATAAAGTGGCCCCGGAGAGCTGCAACAAGCCCTCCGGGGCCATTTTTGTTTCCCGCTATCTTTTCCGCAGCGGCAACCCTTCGTCAAAACTCCGGGTGCCATTCGTCCCGGATGCCAATGTCGGCGCAGACGATTTTTCCGCACAGGGGCGCAGAAGTTTCTGCCAGATGCAGCGGTTTATAGCTGTCGAAGGTTACGGTCAGATCTGCATGGGCAGCACCCTCGGCAACCTCGCCGGTATCGGTATTGATGCCGCTGGGCAGGTCTACGGCAAGCACAAAGGCACCGCACTTGCGCAGACGGCGTATCAGCCCGCAGGCAGCAAGGCCGGAAGGCCGCAATTCACCATGAAATCCGGTGCCGTAGAGGGCGTCCACAGCAGCATCAAAGCGCTGCGTTTCCAGTACGGAACCGTCGGCGCAGATGTGCACCGGCAGGGAGTGCAGACGCTCAAAATTGAGGATGGCGTCAGCGGTTTTCGGCTCGCCCTCGGCCAGAAAAACGGTCACATTCCAGCCGTCTTTTGCCGCGGCGCGGGCAATCACGAATCCATCGCCGCCGTTGTTGCCCTTTCCGCAGACCACCAGCAGTCTGCCGGGATGCGGAAACTGCTTTTGCAGCTCGGCGTAAGCGGCTAATCCGGCGTTTTCCATCATTTGCAGGTAGGGCAGACCGTGGGCATCCCCGGCCCGTTCGATCTCCTTCATCTGCGCAGCCGTCACAATGCGATGTTTCATGTTGGCACCTTCTTTCTGTCTTTATTATAATGGATGGGACTGCTGGGAACAAGATGAAAGATGCCGGTGTATAGAATCTGCCCCCGGAGAGCCGCAACAAGCACTCTCTGGGGGCGTTTTTGTTTTTCGGAATCTTTTCCGCAGGGGAAAATCATGGTATACTGAACGCAACGAATCCAAAGTAATAAACCGGGAGGTACCGTTATGAAGTGGGGAATTTTAGCAACCGGCACTATTGCCAAGAAGTTTGCATCTACGGTGGAACAGATGGGCGCAGAAGGGGAGCAGCTTGTTGCCGTGGGGTCCCGGCACATGGAAAGCGCACAGGCGTTTGCGCAGCAGTATGGCATCCCCCGCTGCTATGACTCCTACGAAGCCCTTGCCGCCGACCCGGAGGTGGAGGCTATCTATATCGCCACCCCCAACACTCTGCACTACGAGAACTGCAAGCTCTGCTTGGAGCAGGGCAAGCACGTTCTGTGCGAAAAGCCCTTTACCATCGACCCGGAACAGGTGCAGCAGCTGTACCGTCTGGCGGAGGAAAAGCATCTTTTTCTCATGGAGGCATTCTGGATCTGGCTGCTGCCGCTGTACGACCGCCTGCGCCAGATCCTTGCGGCGGGCACCATCGGGGAGCTGAAGCAGATCACCTGTCAGTACGGCTTTGTGGCCTCCGGGGCACGGAAGGACCGCAAGTTTGATTCCGGTCTGGGCGGCGGTGCGCTGCTGGATATCGGCATCTACAATCTGGGCTTTCTGCGCATCCTCACCGGACAGGACCCGGAGAAGGTGGAGACCAAAGAGGTGCACATCAACGAGTACGGCACCGACGATTACAGCCGCCTTGTGCTGACCTACCCCGGCGGCTACAAGGCGGAGTCTGTCCAGACCATCGGGCAGGAGTTGGAGCGCAACGCCCGCATCGTTGGCACCAAGGGCAGTATTTTCCTGCCGGATTTCCAGCATGCCGAGACCCTGACGCTGGAAGTGGAGGGCAAAGAGCCGGAGGTCATCCGCTGCCCGGTGGACATCAACGGCTTTGAGTATGAGATCCGGGAAGCAAGCCGCTGCGTCAAGCTGGGGCGTACCGGCAGCGACCGCTACACCCCGCAGGACAGCCTTGCCCTGACCCGCCTGATGTACGACACCCGCATGAGCTGGGGCATGAAGTTTGCGGGCGAGGTGTGAGCAAATGCCCTGCCGCAGGGGGAAAACGTGGTATACTGAGAGGGATAACTCGGAATTTGAAGAGGTAGTTAAGATGAAAGAAGGAAAACACCCAAACCCCAATACAATCCATCCAATTGCAGGGTATGATAAAGAAATATATGTGAAGCCGACGATTACAAATCCGAATATTATTGTCGGGGACTTTACTTATATTGCCGATTCGGATTTTGAAAGTCATGTTTCACACTTATACGAGTGGAATGATGACAAACTCATCATCGGAAAGTTCTGTCAAATCGCCGCCGGAGTTGAGTTTGTGATGAACGGTGCAAACCATCAGATGAACGCCGTCTCTACATTCCCGTTCTATACCTTGGAGGGATGGGAAATGTCGCCGCCTGCAAAGACGGATCTGCCATTAAAAGGAGATACCGTTATCGAAAATGATGTTTGGATCGGGCAAAATTCGGTAATCCTTCCCGGCGTTCACATTGGAGATGGTGCAATCATTGGTGCAAACAGCGTTGTGGGAAGTGATGTTCCACCATATACGAAGGTCGTTGGGAATCCTGCAAGAGCAATTCAAAAACGCTTTGACGATGAACTGATTGAATTGCTGCTGAGATTCAAGTGGTGGGATAGGAGCATTGACGAAATCAACCGCCTGATTCCAATCTTGACTTGCAGTGATTTGGATAAAGTGAAAGCTGAAATCAAAAAGCAATTAGGCTGACAAATTCCAGTTTGTCGAGTGACGAAGGCAATCTATCCCCCTGCGGACAACCCCAAAACGGTTGTCCGCTTTTTTATACCCACGCAGCAGGGACGAACCGCCCGAAAAACTGCCCATGGCGGCGTATGGAACGGTCAACGGGTCAGCAACTCAAAGTGATTCCGCTTAGTGACCAGCAGCCCTTCCTTTTGCAGCTTGGAAAGCTCCACCGACATGGCGGCACGTTCTACGCAGAGAAAATCTGCCAGCTGCTGACGGTCAAAGGGAATGTCAAAGGAGAGGGAGGATTGCCGGATGGACTCGGTAGACAGGTAGGACAGCAGCTTTTCCCGGGTGGTCCGCTTGCTGACATGGGTAATCTTATCGTTAAAAAGCAATATTTTGTTTGCCAGAACACTGACCAGATTGCGGATGAGCTTCTGGTGATGGTCGCAGGCGGTGGGGCAGGCGGTGAGCAGCCGCTTGACGTTGAGCAGTAGAATTTCGCAATCTTCCTCTGCCACCACACTGATGTTCAGGACGGCACCGGGGGTGGCGGCGTAAGGCTCGCCGAAAAAATCCCCGGTATTGCACTTGGACAGGATGTTGCGGTGTCCCCAAAGATCCTCTTGTATCACAAGGGTAGAGCCGGAAAGCATGAGCCCCATGACCTCTGTGGAATCTCCGGCACGGAAAATGTAGGAGCCCCGGGGACGGGTGATCTTCGCCGCACTGACGCAGTGCAGGATGGACAAAATTTCATCATCGGTAAGCCCGGTAAAAAAGGGACAGCTCCGCAGAACAGGCAAATATTTTTGCATAAAAGCCCTCCTTGTTGGAATTCAAACATACAAGATGGCTTTAGTATACTATAATAAAGCTGTAAATGCAAAAAACACCCACAACAGGAGAGTATAGATATGATTCGGAAGATCATCCATATTGATGAAGAAAAATGCAACGGCTGCGGGCTGTGCGCAACTGCCTGCCACGAGGGAGCCATCGATATCATCAACGGCAAAGCAAAGCTGGTGCGGGAGAATTTCTGCGATGGCTTTGGCGACTGCCTGCCGGGCTGCCCCACCGGCGCTATCACCTTTGAAGAGCGGGAAGCCCCTGCCTACGACGAGGCGGCGGTGCAGGAGAACAAAAAGAAGAAGGAATTGCAGGAAAAGATGAAGCACCTCCACGAGGGCGGCTGCCCCGGCTCCCGGATGCGGACGCTGGAACAGCCGGAGGCCGCCGAAAGCGCAGCTTCTGCCCCCGTGCAGTCCGTTTCCCGCCTGCGCAACTGGCCGGTGCAGATCAAGTTGGCACCCGTCCGTGCACCCTACTTTGCGGGCGCAAAGCTCCTGATTGCAGCGGACTGCACGGCCTACGCCTACGCCAATTTCCATCAGGAGTTTATGCGCGGCAAGGTGACCCTTATCGGCTGCCCGAAACTGGATGCTGTGGATTACAGCGAAAAACTCACCGAGATCCTTCGCAATAACGACATCCAGAGCGTGACCATCCTCCGCATGGAGGTGCCTTGCTGCGGCGGCTTGGAGATGGCGGCGAAAAAGGCGCTGCAGACCAGCGGAAAGTTTATTCCGTGGCAGGTGGTCACCATCTCCATTGACGGAAAAATTCTGGATTAAGCGAAAGAGAGAACCTCAGGATGGAACATGAAATGTTTTGCCTTCAGGACGAACTGACCGGCGCGCTGATCGGGCTGTCCAGAGCAACGGACGGTGGTACGCAGGCAACGCCGGAGACCTGGCGGCTGATGATCGAGGGACTTTTCACCACGGTTCCCAATGTGAACTTCGACGAAAAGACCATCCGGGAGATGATCGGCAGGGTGCGTGCTGAAAAGACGCGGCTGGCACCCGACTGCTCAAGCTGCGCTTCCCCCTGCGGACGCACCAGCGACTATGATATGAGCCTGCTCTGGAACGCAGAGGAAAACATCCGAAACCTGAAATCCCTCATTCTCTTCGGCGTGCGCGGCATGGCAGTTTATGCACATCACGCCATGGTCTTGGGGTATACCGATGATGAAGTGAACCACTTCTTCGGTAAGGCGCTCTTCGCCATTGGCGAGGACTGGGGCATGGAGGAACTGCTGCCTGTTGTGATGGAGGTTGGCGAGAAAAACCTTAAGTGCATGGAGCTTCTGGATAAGGCCAATAAACACATGGATTTTTGCAGGGAGGGAAACCAAAGGATGACTATTGCACAGATCATGGAAAAGATGATCGCTTTTTCTGAAGGGAACATTCACGATATCACACACCTGAGCTGCGTGTGGACCTATGCCAAGACCATCGGTGAACTGGAAGGGCTGGACGCAGAGACCCAGTTTATTCTGGAAGTGGCGGCGATTACCCACGACATTGCCTGTCCGCTCTGCCGCAAGAAATACGGCAACACCAACGGCAGCTATCAGGAGCAGGAAGGCGACCCGCTGGTGCGGGCGTTTCTGGCGGATACCGGCATGACGGCGGCACAGATTGACCGAGTGGCCTATCTGGTGGGGCACCACCACAGCCCGGCGCAGATCGACGGCATCGACTATCAGATTTTGATCGAAGCAGATTATATCGTCAATGCGTCCGAAAGCGGGTACAGCCAGCAGGTGATCCGAACCTTTATGGAGCATACCATGAAAACGGCGGCAGGCATCCGGCTGACCAAAACGGTGTTTGGCGTATAACAGAAAAGCTTGCTGCAAAACACGAATAAAAACCCATAAATTGCATAAGCGAGTGACCTGAAAAGGTCGCTCGTTTTTTTATGGACATCGCTGTATTTTTGTCATGAACGTCTTTTGATGGTAAGTGATAAACGTGTTCTGTAAAAATAAGTGCTCTTTACGAGAAAAAAGTCTTGAAACGCTTCTGCTATAATGTTACAATTGTGTTATATAATGGTATAGATATGCAAAAAAGCTGCTGACAACATAATATGAATGATGTTGCAATGACCTTTCCTGAAATCGGTGGAATAAAAATGAAACCGGAATGAGACCGTCTGGGGCGGAGAAAGATTGGAAAAAATGAAAAACTCTGGAACGAGCGAAACCATGCGCACCCTGACACGGAAAAGCATCTGTGCGATGCTGAGCCTGCTGCTGTTGCTGTCAGCCGTGCTCCCTGTGAAAGCTGCCGCAGAAACCGCCCCTGTCAAGGTCGTCCGTGTCGGTTCGTTTGAGGATACCTTCAACTATGTCAACGAGAAGGGTGCAAGAAAAGGCTACGGCTACGAATTGCTGGAGACCTTATCCGGCTACACAGGCTGGCAGTTCGAGTATGTGACCTGCGACTGGTCAGACTGCTTCGAAAAGCTCAAAAACGGCGAGCTCGACATTATGGGTGATATTTCCTATACGGAGGACCGCGCCGAGGAAATGCTTTTTTCGGACGAGCCGATGGGGTTGGAAAAATATTACCTCTACGCCGATCTTTCGCGCGCCGACATCTCCGCCTCCAACTTCAAGACGCTGAACGGCAAAAAAATCGGCGTTCTGATGGGAACTGAGCCGGAAGTGATGCTGACCGAATGGGAAGAAAAATACGGTCTGAAAACGGAACACGTCAACGTGTCCAACAACGAGGATGTGAAGCAAAAGCTGGCAAACCACGAGATCGACTGCTTTGTCTCGCTGGAAGAATCCTTTTGGACAGAGCTTGGCATCTCGACCATAACCCGTGTGGGAGAATCCGGCATCTACTATGCAATCAACAAAGACCGTCCTGATATTAAGGAAGAACTGGACAGTGCGATGCGCGCGTTGGAGGACGATGCTCCTTTTTATACGGCGGATCTGTATAAAAGATATTTCTCGCTGGATTATACGCCCATCCTTACGGGGGAGGAAAAGGCATGGCTCAGAAAGCACGGCGCGATCCGAATGGGCTTTCTGACGAGTGACAGCGGCGTCAGCACCTATGACTCTGCCACCGGGGAGCTTACCGGGGCAATCACGGACTATATTCAGTTTGCAAAAGGCTGTCTGGGAAATCAGGAGCTGGAATTCCAGATGGTCGGCTATGACAGCAAGGAAGCGGAACTCGAGGCGCTGGAATCAGGTGAGATCGACATGATCTTCCATTTCGACCAGAACCCCAATCTGGCGGAAGAATATCACGTTGCCTGTACCAACACAACGTGGACCTCCAACCTGATGGCGGTCACGAACAAACAGCCCTTTAACGAGAACCAGGTAAACCGCATTGCCATTCCCAAAAACAGGATCTCCCTGAAAATACACATTGAGTTTTATTATCCGCAGTGGGAGATCGTGGACTGCGCCACACCGGAGGATGCGGCAAAGCTGGTGGAAAGCGGACAGGCAGACTGCTTTGTCACAGGGACCGGCAGCGAGGGTACATACAACAAGCGATACGACTTTTACAGCGTTCCGCTGCCCAACCCCGCCAAATCCTGCTTTGCGGTCAACAGTGGAAACAGCAAGCTGCTGTCCATCCTGAACAAAACGATCAAGGCGATGCCTGCCAATATGCTTACCGGCTCTTTGGCAATGTACAAAAGCGCCGCGCGGAAGGTCACCCTGAGCGAGTTTATAAGGGACAACTTCTTTATGGTCCTGCTGGTCAGCAGCATCGTGGTTGCCGTTGTTCTGTTTACGATTTTGAAGCTGCTCCAAAAGGCGCGCAAAGCCGAAGCCGCCGCGCGCAAAGCCGCCCACGACACGCAGGAGCTGAACGCCAGATTGCAGATCGCGGTGGAAAAAGCGGAGAGCGCGAACCGCGCCAAGTCCGCCTTCCTTTTTAATATGTCGCACGACATTCGCACGCCCATGAACGCCATTATCGGCTATGCAGACCTTGCCGCCCGGCATTCGGACGAGCCTGCCAAGCTGGAAAAATACATGGAGAACATTCAGGTGTGCGGGCAGAACCTGCTGATGC
>OQVR01000074.1_pt1 | contig 33532 bp, 33 predicted proteins | sample 1691521 | NCBI WGS metagenome assembly OQVR01 (sample SAMN03418256, study PRJEB22391) | human gut metagenome | biome: human-gut; feature: organic feature; material: feces | host: Homo sapiens | place: Tanzania | collected 2013-01
GGCAATTTTAATTTCTTCTGGAAACAAAAATTCAGTTTTACCAACGTTCCAGTTTTCTATTCTTGAAACAAAAGAATTTTACGCATCTGCCTTCAAAAGATTTTCAGCTCCGTTAATTCCAAACGCAAGCATTTCATTCTCAGGAGGACTTTTTGAATACGGAAGAGAAAACACTTCGGCTTGGTTTCAAAAGCAAAAATATTTTTCCGAAAAGAAACGAGGCGCAGTGGAGACTGAAGTGAATTTTGTTTTTCCGCATTTTAGAATTTCAGGAGCAGCAGGAATGCACGAAAGTCCGTTCGGTGGAAATTTCTGTTGGGCAAGGCTTCAAAACTTCATTCTTTTAGGCGATTTTTTGCTGCATTCCTTCCATTATATTGCAGATAAATCTTTAATAACCGTTGACAAATCTGAAAACAGAATAAGAACACAAACTGGAATAAATCCGCAGTACACATTTTGGGTCGGAAAAAATTCGGCAAGCATAGGAATTCTTTTTTATTCCGCGGAAAGACAGACAACCGAAAAGATTCCCACTTGTTTCAACGAATACTGCGCAAAAACAGCATTGAATGTTTCAAGCGGAAAATTCAAAATTTCATCAAACGCATCTTTTCTTTATTCCACGGAAAAAAATGAAAAAGAATATTCAACGCAGATAAAGGCTTCAAGAAATTTCAAAAGCTCTTCCGCAAACGCAACTTTTTCCTATAAGAAAGAAGACTCAGGGAAAAACACATTTTCATTAGCAAGCACAGTTTATCCTAAAAAAATAATCATACATCAAGCCGGAATCGGATTTTCACTTGCAGAAAACGAAGGAGAGTTCAAATGCAGTCCTTCAGCGACTACAGTTTTTAAAGGCGGAAACAGAAAAATCAAATGGAACATAAAAACGGCATTTCTATTAAATTTTTAAACTTTCTTCAAAACAGCCCAAGACCTATTGAATTTACCGCTATTTTTTAATAAAATTGCTTGAATTAATTGCATTATGCGGAAATCTTTGCATTTCGTATTCTGCCGACTCACGAATTTTTTTTTGAGAGGTATACACTATGGGTTTTGATATTACAAAAGTACGTAATATCGGTATCAGTGCGCACATTGACTCTGGTAAAACAACAACATCAGAACGTATCTTGTTCTACTGCAACAAGATTCACCAGATCCATGAAGTTCATGGCAAAGACGGTGTAGGCGCTGTAATGGATTCTATGGATTTGGAGCGCGAGCGTGGAATCACAATCCAGTCAGCAGCGACTCAGGTAAACTGGAAAGGCACAACAATCAACCTTATCGACACTCCAGGCCACGTAGACTTCACAGTTGAAGTTGAACGCTCACTCCGTGTTCTTGACGGAGCAATCCTTGTTCTTTGCGCTGTTGCAGGTGTTCAGTCTCAGTCTATCACAGTTGACCGCCAGCTCAAACGCTACCATGTTCCACGAATAGCTTTCGTAAATAAATGCGACCGTCAGGGTGCAAATCCGCTTCGTGTATGCGCACAGCTCCGCGACAAGCTCGGACTCAATGCATATATGGTGGAACTGCCAATCGGTCTTGAAGACAAGCTTCAGGGTGTTGTAGACCTTATCGCAATGAAGGCTTACTATTTTGAAGGACATGACGGTGAAGAAATCCGCGTTGCAGAGATTCCGGCTGAACTTGTAGAACAGGCAAAAGAAAAGAGAGCAGAACTTCTTGAAGCGGCCGCAATGTTTGATGACTCGCTCATGGAAGACCTCATGGAAGAAAAAGAAGACATTCCAGAAGAAAAGATTATCGCCGCAATCCGCAAAGGAACTCTTGAAGAAAACTTCGTAGCAGTATTCTGTGGTTCTGCGCACATGAACAAAGGTATCCAGCCAGTCCTTGACGGTGTTGTACGCTATCTTCCTAACCCGACTGAAGTTCACAACTACGGTCTTGACCTTGACAAGAATGAAGAGCAGGTTGAACTTTTCAATGTTGAAAACAAGCCTTGTGTCGCTCTCGCATTCAAGCTTGATGACGGTCAGTACGGTCAGCTTACTTATGTCCGCATCTATCAGGGAAAAATCACAAAAGGCGATGAGCTTTACAATACACGCGCAAAGAAAAAGTTCAAGGTTGGACGCATTGTCCGCATGAACTCAGCGGCAATGGAAGACATTAACGAAGGTCAGCCAGGCGACATTATCGCGTTGTTCGGAGTTGACTGCGCATCAGGAGACACATTCTGCGGCGGCGGGCTCAACATTGCAATGACTTCTATGTTCGTTCCAGAACCTGTTATTTCAGAAGCAATCACTCCTGTAAACAAGCAGGATGCCGCAAATATGTCAAAGGCACTCAACCGCTTTACAAAAGAAGACCCTACATTCCAGACTTACGTTGACCCTGAATCAAATCAGACAATCATCAAGGGAATGGGCGAGCTTCACCTTGCAGTTTATGTTGAGCGCATGAAACGTGAATACAAATGCGAAGTTACAGTTTCTCAGCCGGAAGTTGCATACCGCGAGTCTATCACACAGCGCGCTGACTTCAACTACACTCACAAAAAGCAGACTGGTGGTTCAGGACAGTACGGACGCGTTGCAGGATTTATGGAGCCAATTTCAGAAAAAGACTACGAGTTTGTTGACGCAATCAAAGGTGGAGCAATTCCAAACGAATACATTCCTTCTTGCGACAAAGGTTTCAAGAAAGCAATGGAAAAAGGCTCTCTCATCGGAGCACCAGTTGTTGGCGTAAGATGCACAATCAACGATGGTCAGTACCACCCGGTTGACTCTTCAGACATAGCATTCCAGACTGCCGCTATCGGCGCATTCCGTGAAGGCTACGCAAAGGCAAAACCAGCAATTCTTGAGCCAATCATGAAAGTTCAGATTGCAGGACCTACAGAATTCCAGGGAAATATGTTCGGACTTATCAACCAGAGACGCGGTGTTATCATCGATTCTTCTGATGAAAACGGAAACTCAACTGTAAACGCAGAAGTTCCTCTTTCTGAAATGTTCGGATTCTCAACAATTCTCCGCTCTTCTACACAGGGAAAAGCAGAATTCACAATGGAATTTGAAAAATACAGCAAAGTTCCAAATGCAGTTGCCGACGAGCTTATCAAGGCTTATGCAGAAAAGAAAAAGGCTGGACAGGCAAAATAAAATTATAAAAGCCTAGTTTAACCACAGAATCTTCAGTGAAAGAATTTTCTTTTGCTGGAGATTTTTTTATTGTAAAATAAAATTTATGTGCTATACTTATTCAAACGGACACAGAACTTTTTGCAAGAAAAAACATTTTGAAGCGCAAAACCTTCTGCAAAAGTTAAAAAAATCAAGCTAAAAATTCAGGAGGCAGCATTATGGCAAAGCAGGAATTATATGAAAGAAGCCCGATCCGCATTTTTGACGAAGCGGCAAACGGAGGGCTCAAAGCTGGAGAACTAGGACTTGTTACAGCAAAAAAGGGACTTGGAAAAACCTCCGTGCTTGTTCAGTTCGGAATGGACACACTTCTTAACGGAAAGCAGCTTGTTCACGTTTCATTCAACCAGCACAGCGAAAACGTAATTTCTTGGTATGATGGAATCTACAACGAAATTTCAAAGAAAAAGGCAATCGCAAACGCCGCTGACGTAAAGGAGCAGATTCTTCGCAACAGAACAATTTTGAACTTCAATCAGGACAACATCAGTCTGGAAAAAGTTGTTAACACATTGAATGCGCTCAAGGCTGGCGGAACAGCAGTTGCAGGAGTTGTTATTGACGATGTTGATTTTTCAAAAGTAAAAGAAGCCGACTTGCAGACAGTCGCAAGCTACGCAAAGGCAACAAAGACAAAAATCTGGTTCAGCTCAACTTCAGCAGGCGACAAGCTTGAAGATTCAGCTCCAAAGGCACTTCTTCCATACTTCTCTGCTGTTATTCACCTTTCTTCAAAGAATTCTGTAACTCAGCTAAGCATTCTGAAAATGGGCAAGAACACGGATATTGAAACAACACTTAAACTGGATTCAAAGACCCTGCTCATCACAAACAACAAGTAATTTCAGAATGTCTCTGAAAGACGAACTTTTAGAGACGGCAAAAAAAAATGAGGCTAAAACAAAACGACTGCCCTTTAGAAATAGAGGGCAGTTTTTTTGTTGTTGAAATATTATTGAAAGAAATTTGGGCTAAATAAAAAAAAATTCCTTTAGCAAATCCGTTATTTTCCATAGGATTGTAATTATAAATAAAACGGAACTCTGTAAAGATTTGTTTTTCTTTTTCCATTGTATACAGCTTGATGCATTCTTCTTTTTTTTCCTCGTCCAACTCATTGCGGACAAAAAGGTCGTGCGCTATTGCAGGAAAGGAAGCTTGACTTGTTTTAAAATAGGTCAAATTTCGAGTTTCAAAGGAAAAACATGAAGCGCATGCTTACGCATGAACAGTTCCGGCTTCTAATGAACCGCAACAGAATTGAGAACGCCTGGTCGGTAATGAGGCTGAACTACAACCTGGTTTACCACCGCGCAAGGAGCGTGGCTGGAATGTTCCGCCGGGCTTGTTCATTGGCAATCATTTGAGTTCAATTTATAGCAATATGATTGTAGTGGCAGTCGCAGTATTTTCCGCCGCCGGCAAGCGTGAATTCTCTGGAAAACTCCGTGTTGTTCAGGGCGGCCATGTCGTAGTCCAAACTGCACATTGCCGGAATGTATTCCTTTAATCCTAGCTTTGTCATAAGGAAGCAGACTCCGCAGGTGTGGAAAGTCGCCGTATATTGATTCAAGGTTTCGCCGTCTTCAACGGAAAATTTCCAGGAATAGGGATTCGTGTTTTTCTCGCTTTCTTTTGCCTGCGATTTCAGCAGTTCCCGCCCTTTTGCCGTGTATGCCCTGCTTTTTTTGGCGGCTGCTTTCATCAGAAAGTTTCCGCACATCGCCCTGCGGTAATAGACGCGGACTTCTTCCAGGGAATATTTTTTTTCTGTTGACAAAAGCACGGCGGAAAGCATTGCGCAGCTCAGAATATTCATCAGAAAACGGTCGCCTTTTTCAAATTCGTCAACTCCGGACAGAATTTTCCTGTATTTTTTGCGGGCGTTTTTCATCACCTCCGCAGGATTCCGCTCGTCAAACGATTTTGAAAGCTGTTTTCTGAACGTTCCCTTGAAACCTGTCCACATAAGTCTCTGAATAAAGCCGTATCTCATTTTCCGCCTCAAGATATTGTAAGTTGCCGCCGGATAAATTTATTGTGCTGAACGCTGATTCCCCTGTCAAACCGGGGGAAATGACAGATAGCCAGCTGCGATAATGACAGAGCCGCAATCCAACCAAAGCCGTGAATTCTCTCCTACAGCCCTTTCACGTTCAGGGCGCGGACGGCATTCAGGACTGCCAGAACCATTACGCCCACGTCGGCGAAGATTGCGAGCCACATATTTGCGATTCCCAGCGCACCGAGCGCAAGGCAGGCGAATTTTATTGCGAGAGCGAACGAGATGTTCTGATAGACGATTCCGATACACTTGCGCGAGATTCTGATTGCCTTTGCTATTTTGAGCGTATCATCGTCCATAAGCACAACATCGGCGGCTTCGATTGCGGCGTCCGAGCCCATCACTCCCATTGCGATTCCTATGTCGGCACGCGATAGAACCGGCGCGTCGTTTATCCCGTCGCCCACGAACGCAAGCACGTCGTTCTTTTTCTTTTCCGCAATCAGCCTTTCAACCTGATTCACCTTGTCCGCCGGAAGAAGCTCCGCATGAACCTCGTCGATTCCAAGATCCGCCGCCACTTTATCAGCGACTTTTTTCGCGTCTCCGGTGAGCATTACGGTCTTTGCGACTCCGGCTTTTTTCAGAGCGGAAAGAGCTTCCCTGGATGTCGGTTTTTCAACGTCGGAAATCACGATGTGTCCCGAATATTCTCCGTCAATCGCCAGATGGATTATCGTTCCGAGCGAATGGCATTCCGCAGCCTCGATTCCGAGCTTTTTCATCAGCCTGAGGTTTCCCGCAGCGACCTTGTGTCCGTCAACTTTTGCGGTGATTCCGTGTCCGCTTATTTCCTCGATGTCCGCGACACGGCTTCTGTCGATTTCCTTTCCGTAGGCCGCCTGAAGGCTTCTGCTGATCGGGTGGGATGATGAGCATTCTGCGAGCGCGGCGTATTCAAGAAGCTTTGCCTCTCCGATTTTGCTGTGGTGAACCGCCGTAACCTCAAAGACTCCGCGGGTCAGCGTTCCGGTCTTGTCGAACACGACGATTTTTGACTTGGATAGCGTCTCAAGGTAGTTCGAGCCTTTTATGAGAATGCCTTCCCTGCTTGCGCCTCCAAGTCCCGCAAAGAAGCTTAGCGGAATGCTGATTACGAGAGCACACGGACAGCTGATTACGAGGAAGGTGAGCGCGCGGTAAATCCAGCTGCTCCATCCGGGATCCGATTTTGCGATGATACAGACAAGAGGCGGAAGAACGGCAAGCGCAAGCGCGCTGCAGCAGACGGCAGGAGTGTAGACCCGTGCGAACTTGGAGATGAATTCCTCGGACTTGGATTTTCTTGAGCTGGCGTTCTCCACAAGCTCCAGGATTTTTGAGACGGTCGACTCTCCGAAATTCTTTGTCGTCCTGATTTTTAGGACTCCGCTCATGTTTATGCTTCCGCTTATGACTTCCGTTCCTGTGCCGACTTCACGCGGCAGGCTTTCACCTGTGAGCGCGCTTGTGTTCAGCGTTGAGTTTCCTTCTATTATGATGCCGTCAATCGGAACTTTCTCTCCGGGCTGAACCACAATAACGGTTCCCGGCGCGACTTCGGAAGGGTCAACCTGAACAAGCCTTCCGTTCTTTTCGATGTTCACATAGTCCGGACGGATGTCCATAAGCTCGGTGATGTTCCTGCGGCTTTTTCCGACCGCATAACTCTGGAAGAATTCGCCGATCTGGTAGAAAAGCATTACGGCGACCGCCTCGTTGCAGTCGTCAATCAGAAGAAGATTTCCGTGCGCATTGTAGATTTCAAGCGCGAACGCTCCCGCTGTTGCGACCGCCATCAGGAAATTCTCGTCGAAAACCTGGCGGTTCCAGATTCCCTTTCCGGCTTTCTTGAGAATGTCGTATCCGATTATCAGATAGTCAACCACGTAGAGAATCATCTTGAGCGGAACTTTTCCCGGAATCGCGGAGAACACGTTCAGCCTGTCAAGCACGTTCAGCACCAGAAGCAGCGTGAACGCCGTGATGATTCTTGCAAGCATTTTCTTCTGTTTCTTTGTCATAAATTCTTCCTTAATTAATTGTCATTGCCGGGCTTGACCCGATAATCTTTCACAGAGAGATTCGCCGATCAAGTCGGAGAATGACATCGGGCGTTTAAAACTCAATCTCGCAGTCGTCCTCGACTTTCCTGCACGCCTTGAGGACCGCCTTCATCACTTTCTTGTCGTCCTGTCCGTCGCCGAATTCCACGGTCATTTTCTGAAGCATGAAATTCACGCAGGCATCCTTTACGCCCTCAACAGTTTTTGTTGCGTCCTCCATTTTTAGGGCGCAGCTCACGCAGTCAACTTCAATCTTGTAAGTCTTTTTCATGTTTTCCTCCGGAAAGTCAGTCCTGTTTATTCCTTCGATTAAGCGATTGTTTAATCTTTATATTCAAGATATAATCCGGGGCGGATATTTGCAAGGGCGGCGCAAGATTTATTTCCTTTTCGGAAAAACAAATTTCCGTTTGGGACGCTTGACGGGAGGCAAAAAATGAAGCTTGTTCACGGACACAACGAATATTTCAATCTGGATCTGCTCAGGGAAATTCTTTCAGACGGAAACACCGTGCGGGAAACCGCGGAATGTTTTGCGGTTTTTGCCGATGAGGTGCGCGTGCGGATTTTCATGCTTCTGTGCCACACAAAGCAGTGCGTCGTGAACATTGCGGACTTCATGGAGATGACCGCGCCTGCCGTGTCCCATCATCTTAAAATCTTAAAGGATGCTGATCTGATTGAAAGCTGGCGCGACGGAAAGGAGGTTTTTTATTCAGCGTCGGATTCGGAGAAGAGCCGCACGATGCACGGAATAATTGAGAGGCTGATGAAGACAAGCTGCCCGGACTTTGAGAGCAAGCACGAGAAAATCAACGAGCGATCGGAATTTCAGGACAGGCAGATTGAGACTGTGAAGAAAGTCCACGACTTTATGTGCGAGCATATTTCGGAGCGGTTTACGATTGACGGTCTTGCGCGCAGGTTCGGCATGAACACGACGACTCTAAAGACAGTTTTCAAGGACGTGTACGGAACTTCGCTTGCTGCGCACATCAAGGAGCACCGCATGAAAAAAGCCGCGGAGCTTCTTTCCAGAACCGACCTTTCGATAAGCGAAGTCGCAGCCCAGGTCGGATATGAGAGCCAGGGCAAATTCAGCGCGACATTCAAGGAATTCTACGGCACGATTCCGAGCGGATACAAGAGGGACAAGCGGTGAGGAAAATGAAATTCTTTCAGTCCAGCTGTGTCTGCCAGTTTTTATTTTCATAAGCCGCAAAGCACATTTTTATCTGCTCAAGATTGTTTTTTTCTTCCGCAAGATTGAGCTTAGAAATTTCTTCAAGTGAAAAATATTTACTTTCTGTTGTTTCGATGTTTGCCGTGAATTTTCCGTCTTTTTTTATTGAACAGAGAATGAAGATTTTGCAGATTTTCCAAGCATAAACCGGCTTGTTGTGTTTTTCCCTGTCTTGAACCGCAATCACTTTTTCCGCGCTCACTTCAATTCCGGCTTCCTCAAAAACTTCTTTTTCGGCATTTTCCTTAACCGAGCACCAAACATCGCACCAGCCGCCGGGAAGAGACCAAGTTCCGTTGTTTTCCTTTACAAGCAGAATCTTTGTGTCTTTAAAAACCGCCGCCCGAGTGTCAATCTTCGGAGTCTGATAGCCGTTTTCATTGCAGAAAAGTTCCGTCACTTTTTCAAGCGGAATTTCTGTTTTGTGCGCAACAATTTCTGCGGAGATTTTTCTGATTTCTTCGTAACGTTCAATGTCGAACTTGTCTTTTCCGTAAGTGAGTCCGGCCTGCGCTATGCTCTGAAGTTTTACCGCCCAGTCAAGCCAAATATTTTCCCCGCTCATTTTTCTTCCCTGTTCCTTACCATTTCCGCGTCGCTGATTACTTTGTTGCGGTATGTGATGTCGCTTCGTTTTGTAAAGCCGTGATTTTCCCAGAATGTGTTTCCGCTTTCGTTGTCTGAAAAGACGAGGAGGGCGACTTTTGCGATTCCCTGTTTTTTAAGCGCGCCCATTGCGGCTTGGAGCAGTGCGGTTGCAATTCTGTGTCTTCTGAACTGGGGAAGAACCGCCGTGTGGTAAATGTAGCCACGCCTGCCGTCGTGCCCCGCGATGATTGTTCCGGCAAAAATTCCGTCTGTTTCTGCAACAAAGCATGTCTTGGGATTTCTGCGCAGAAAACGGACAATGCCTTCCTTTGTGTCGTCAATGCTGTTCAAGCCCATTTCCGGAATGTTCTGCCAAAGCTCAAGGCACTTTTTCCAGTCGCGTTTTTTCATAACCCTGATTTTCATTTACTCCGCCTTGCACATCAGCTTGAGCCGCTGCGATTCGTCGTAGTCAAAGCCGAATTTTTCGTAGAACGGAATTTTGTCCGGCCCGGCACAGAGTTCCACGAAAATATTTGTTCCGCTCACTCCGTTTTTTCTGACAAAGTTCAAAAGCTCATCAATCAGAAGCCTTCCGATTCCCATTTTCTGATATTCGGGGCGGACAACAACATCCTTGATGAAGTAGTCCAGACCTAAGTCGCCGAGCATCCGCGCCATACCAACGATTTTTCCGCCGTCAAAAACCGAAACCCGGAACAGAGTGTTTTTCATCGCAAGCTCCGCCTGTTCGGGTGAAGGTCCCGCGCCCCAGACCGTTTCCCAAAGCTCGATGAACTGCACTGCCGTAAGCTCGTCGTATTTTATCGTAAGATTTTCTGTTGGTTTTGATTCCATTCCTGTCTTCCATAAGAACTTTGACGCTATCTCAGGCAAAGTTTCTGTTCCTGCTTCCTTGAAAATTTTTTACAGTATATTTCATTGCGGCAGATTTTTACAAGCTGACATTGTTATTTTTTTTTGTTCCCGAATTCAACAAAAACTTTAGATATCATGGGGATATCTAACAAGTATCTTTTCTGTCATTGTCGGTCTTGACCCGAAAATCCAAATGCGTATATTGCAATCATTTGTAGATTGTCTTATCAAGTCCGACAATGACAAATTGCCAGATTGACAACGAGACTAAAAAAGGCTGCCCGTTTGGACAGCCTGTCTTTTAGCAACTATAAAATGCTATTTTTTTAACCTTACAGTTTTTTATATTCATCGCAGTCAGGGTCAAAAATGAATTTGTACTCTGTGTCTGTTTTCATATTGTACTGAGCTGATGTCAGTGTGGCAGGAAGCTTTGAGAACTTAATTGTGATGTATCCATTTGCTTCATTAGATTTGTCATAACCATTTAAATCCATCAAAGTTTTTGTTGCCTTTTTTACAGTGTATGAACCTTTAATTTCATTACCAGAGAAAGTTTTTGCTTTTGCATCTAGTCCTATTTTCCAGGTTTCCCAGGAATTTCTTTCGGCAACATTTAGTTCTATTTTTTCACCATCAAAATTTGCTCTAAGTGCAGCATTTTCCGCATAAACGAATTTAGAACCTTCAACATCTTCGTCATCGTCAAAGTAGTCGCCCAAAAGAATATTGCCATCATCCTTTACGAAATAGCACTTAGAAATTTTTTCTGCAAACATATCCGCATCGCCAAAGAATTCTTTTGCTTCTCCAACAGTGCAGTCTTTAACTTTTGCAAAATATTCGTACACATCATCCATTGAAGTCATTTTTACGCCATCGATAGTGCAAGAAACAACGTTCAAAGAAAGAAGCCCGGTATTTGCATTGCAAGTGTATTTGTATTCCGTTATTTCTGTTTCTGGTGATTCGTCTGTTGGCTGCTCAACATCTGTTTCTGTAACAGTGTCGTCTTTAAAGACATAAGTAATTGTCTTTGTCTTTTCGAAATCTTTCTGTGAATACTGATAAGAGTTTCCGGCAAGAACATTTTTTCCTACAGAAGATGGCAAACCATTTGTGCTGCCGTTTGTGCTGCTATCATCATCATCTGAATCACTGCCATTAGAGCATGATGCGAATACGAACGCAAATGCAAGAAGCATAAGCGCTGTGCAAATTTTTTTAAAAGCTTTCATAAAAAGCCTCCTTGTAAAAAATAAAATATGTGGCATTTTACATCGGGGGGGGGGTGTCAAGTGGTTATGTAAAAAATGTAGCCTTTGTCCGCCCTGCAAGCGTCTACAACATCATGAAAGAGTACGATTTAGTCCACAAATGGGCTAAAAATGCAGGAGAGGCAAAGAAAAAAGGCTTTGACCAGCCCGAGGCTCCGCATGAGCAGTGGCATACAGATATTTTGACTGGGCATTATGCGAAAACATGGAGGGAATAAACATTGAGCTTCTGGTTGCAAGAGTAAAGGAAAAGTATCCGGAAGCAAGTGCAAGAGTTTTCCATCCTCAGAGCAACGGCAAATTAGAAAGATTTCATTCAACGCTGAAAACTGAACATGTCCGTAAGACTCCATACTTCAGTTATGAAGATGCAAAAGAAAAGATGGCACAGTGGATTGATTTTTACAACAACGGGCGTCTTCACGGCGCACTTCTTTATCTGACTCCAGCGGATTACTTTGAAGGCAGAAAAAAATCAAGGCTTGCAGAACGAAGAGAAAAACTTCATACTGCAGATATCAACAGAAAAGCTTATCGGCTGCAACAGCAGCAGGCTTAATCCACCTTGTAAGCTTTCCTAAAAAAGTCCAAGTTCACTTTGGGCAGAACAATATCAATAGGAAGGCTTTTTCATTATTTGCTTACTATTTATAATAGTTTCTTATTTTTTTTTCTCCACTTTTAGAAGCTAAAGAATCTAATTGCTCAAACACTGTTGTATCACCTTTTTTTGCAGAATCAATTTCTAGTGCATCTTGTAATTCAGAAGTTTTTGTCATAACTATCTTCTTACAAATCTCTTTTTTTGATGATAAGTATGAAGGTATATCTTTTTCTATACGAGAGACTTTTCCAGGAAAATCGAGGTTTATTTCCGCATAGTATTTTTCAATGTATTCATCAAGATCCGTTGGCCGACAAGGAGTGTTCAAACAGTCATATTCATTAGTTTTAGCTTTATCAAGTTTAAGAATAAAAATAGGGTATTTCTTTGTACCAAGCACACCTTTTAGATTTTCAGATTTCAAATAAAATAATGATGACTGTAACCAACTTGTACCATTAAGTAAATCAGCAACCTCAATTGAAATAGCAATCTCATTTTTAGAAGCATATTTTCCGAGACGAAATCCACAATCTATAGAAGGTCCAATAAAATCAAATTTGGCAGCTTCTTTTTCTGGAATTCTCCTGTCTATAAACGGAACTTGCCCTGTCCAAATGCAACCTTTTACATCAAGTTTTTCAGTAGGAGTATACCAGTCCTCCAATGTCTTCTTAAAACCTGATACAATACATGGAACTTCATCTGTCTGTGTTATCTCAATATAGAAAAGAATTTCATCCCCAGCATGTTTCCAAGTAACCAGTTTTTCTTTTGAATATTTTAACTCTCCTCGGTATTTATATTCAGATTCTAAATGTGTCCCCAATTCATCTGGAAAAGTAACATAGAAGTCCGTGAACACACTATACCAGTTAATTGGATTCTCTGTATCATACTTCTTTGCAGTCGAATTAATAATATCTACACTAAGAAAAAGATATAGTCGAGGAGTGTTCATTTATGCTTGTTTTAATTGTAAGTTTATGCATCGCCAGTTCATTGCAGATAATGAAACATTAAATGCCTCTGCCAAAGCTGAGATATTACCTTCTTTCTCTTTATAAAGTTTTTCTACTTTTGCAGCAGGCATTAAAAAAGCAGCTGCAAAAGTATTAGCTTCTCTTTCAGTTTCATCAATATCTTCAGAACGATTTGCTTTTATCTTAACCTCGCCAAGTCTTGAATGAAGAAAGTAATGTCCTAATTCGTGAGCTATTGTAAATACATCACGTTTTGGAGAAGTCGCCTTTGATAAAAAAATAGTAAAATTATCTCTAGAAGTAACAGAGATAGAACCACCAGCAGAATCCTTAGGAGTATCAGTGTACTCAATTTTGCCGTGTAACTGTTTTTCTACATAATCAATTATATCAGTCTCACCAGGAGTATAAGACGTTACTTCAGCAAATTTTTCTGCCAATTCATAGATTTGATTTCTACTGAGATTTGTAGGTTTTAATCCTTCCATTCCTTTATTTTCCCGACCTTTAAAAAAGGAAGTGTTTCTACTACGCTTTTACGTAGAATTGTATCCGTTCTCATAAGAGATTAGCAGATACTAACTGATGATAGTACGCGAATACTAACTATTATATCACATAAAACGAAAAATGTGTTAATAATTTTTTATTTTTTTCTATATGTTATATAAATAAGTGTTAACATTAAATAGTATATGTATTTTTGATAATCTCAGTTTCCTTCTATGCATCCTGAATTTTTCCTTTAACTGGAACAATGATGCACTACCTTAATGAAAGATTTTTCTAATCTTTATTGTATTCTTTCTTTATCAAACATTTCAGAATCTATGAATACTTTCAGGCTTTGTTTCCAGTCTGGTAAAGTTATTTTCAAAGCTTTCTGAATCTTATCTTTACTCAAAACTGAATAAGCCGGTCTTTTTGCAGGAGTAGGATATTCATCTGTAGTACAAGGATTAACTACACACTCTTTATTAGTAATAATTCCTTTCTCAACACCAATCCGCTTGATTTCATTTGTAAAATCCCACCAAGTTATTTCACCCAAATCAGTACAATGATATGTACCATATGGAACATCATCTTTATTTATTATCTGAATAATTACGTTTGCTAAATCTCCAGCAAATGTAGGACTTCCTTTCTGGTCGTTTACAACTTTTACAGAATCATGAGTATTCATTGCTTTTATCATTGTATAAACAAAGTTTTTACCAGCCCAACCATAAAGCCAGGCAGTACGAATTATGTAATACTCTTTAAGATTCTGTCTTACAGCCGCTTCACCTGCAGCCTTGGTTCGTCCATAAACTCCAATTGGAGCAACTGACATATCCTCTGTATAAGGTTCATTTCCCGTTCCATCAAAAACATAATCAGTTGAAATATGAATCATTTTTGCATGAATCTGATTTACAAGGTTTGCAATGTTTCTTGGTCCATCTTCATTTAATTTCTTTGCAAAATCAGCATCAGACTCTGCTTTATCTACGGCAGTATATGCAGAACAGTTAATAATATAAGAAATATCTTTTCCTTTTACAAATTTTGCAAGTGCCTGTGGATTTGTAATATCTACATCAATATCAGTTCCAACAAAATCTATCTTGTTTTCAGAAAGCTGTCTTGCAATTTCTGTTCCAAGCATTCCTTTACAACCGATTAACCAAATCATTTTTATGCTCCTATCCACTTTCCGTTTATATCAAAATAATTCTTTTCAGTATCAAAAGTCGGATGTTTTCCATCTTTGTCTGAAAGAAGAGGATTTACTTCCGGCGCAACAGCCTTCCAGTCAATTCCGACTGCAGGATCATTCCACATTAATCCGCCCTCACCTTTTGGATCGTAGAAGTCTGTGCATTTATAAGTAAAAACTGCCTCGTCGGAAAGAACATAAAAGCCGTGGGCAAAACCTTCTGGAATATAAAACATATTATGCTTTTCAGCGCCGAGGATTACGCCGTAGTATTTACCGAAGCTCGCTGAACCTTTGCGGAGGTCTACAGCTACATCGTAAACCTTACCTTCAAGGGCACGAACAAGTTTTCCCTGTGGGTGTTGGGTCTGAAAGTGAAGTCCACGGAGTACCCCTTTTGTTGATTTAGACTGATTATCCTGTACAAACTTCATTGTAAGGCCGGCTGCAAAAAAATCACGCTCGCTATAAGTTTCAAGAAAGTAACCACGTGCATCACCAAAAATCTTTGGCTGGATTTCGTAAAGTCCTTTTATTTCTGTTCCATCTGCAAGTGTGCAGTTTTTAAAATCAAATGCCATTTTATCGTCCAAAAAAATTAGTTTTCTGCAATATATCCAAGGTAGCGGCCATAGTCTGTCTTGTAGCCTTTTGCAAGCGCAAGAAGTTGCTCTTTTGTAAGCCAGCCGTTGCGGTAAGAAATTTCTTCTATACAGCTTACATACATCCCCTGACGCTTCTGGATTGTTGCAATAAAGTTAGATGCTTCCAAAAGACCGTCATAAGTTCCAGTATCAAGCCATGCCATACCACGACCAAGAAGTTCTACAGAAAGTTCACCACGGTTAAGGTATTCATTATTGATAGAAGTGATTTCAATTTCGTCGCGAGCAGAAGGCTTTACATTTGCTGCAATTTCGCAAACAGCATTGCTGTAGAAGTAAAGGCCTGGAACAGCATAGTTTGATTTTGGTTTAGCAGGTTTTTCTTCAATTCCAAGAACCTTACCACCTTTATCAAATTCTACTACACCGTAAGCGGTTGGATCTTTTACAAAGTATCCGAAAATTACACATCCCTCACCTTTTTCTACCTTTTCGCGTGCACGATTCAAAGTCGATGTAAAACTCTGACCATAGAAAATATTATCACCGAGTACAAGTGCTGCAGAATCGTTGCTGATAAATTCTTTACCAATAATAAACGCATCAGCCAATCCGCGTGGCTTATCTTGTACTGCATATTCAAAATGCATTCCAAGCCATGCGCCGTCATCAAAAAGCTCCTTAAAACAGCTGATGTCGCGTGGTGTTGAAATAATAAGTACTTCACGGATTCCTGCCAGCATAAGGCATGAAAGCGGATAATAAATCATTGGTTTGTCATACAAAGGCAGAATCTGTTTTGAAACTGCTTTTGTGATTGGATATAAACGTGTGCCTGAGCCTCCAGCAAGAATAATTCCTTTCATATTAACGTCCTTGTTCAGTGTAGTTCTTAGAAATCCAGTTCTTATAATCACCAGACAAAATGTGGTTAATCCAGTCACTGTTTTTGAGATACCACTTTACAGTTTCCTGCAAGCCCTCTTCGAAAGTCATCTTGCGCTCCCAGCCGAGCTTTGTCTTGATTTTTGTACAGTCAATCGCATAGCGCTTGTCGTGGCCAGGGCGGTCTTTTACATAAGTGATTGTCTTCTCGACATCTTCAGCATTTTTGCGTGTTTCAGCAGCAGTAAGTTCAATTACCTTGTGAAGCAGTTTGATGTTCTGCCATTCGTTTTCACCGCCGATGTTGTATTTTTCACCGGTTACACCTTTGTTTACAATCAGCCATACAGCGCGGTTGTGATCTTCTACATAAATCCAGTCACGGATATTGTCGCCCTTTCCGTAAACAGGAAGGTTCTTTCCGTCGCGGATGTTCGAAATCATCAACGGAAGCAATTTCTCAGGGAACTGGTACGGACCATAGTTGTTCGTACAGTTCGAAAGAGTGACTGGAAGTCCGTATGTGTGGAAATAAGCCATTACTATATGGTCAGAAGAAGCCTTTGATGAAGAATAAGGTGAGCGCGGGTCGTATGAAGTATCCTCGCGAAAGTAGCCTGTCTCGCCGAGAGAGCCGTAAACTTCATCAGTAGAAATATGATGAAAAAGAACATCGTCACGGATTGAGCCGTCTTCCATCTTCCAATAATTGCGGGCAACATCAAGCAATGTGAAAGTTCCCATTACATTTGTTTTCATGAAAGCTTCTGGACCGAGAATTGAGCGATCCACGTGGCTTTCTGCCGCAAAGTGAATTACAGTATCAATATCATACTGCTTGAAAATACGTTCAATCTGTTCACGGTCACAGATATCAACCTTCTCAAAGAAATAGCGTTTTCCACTGAACTTTTCTTCGATGTCCTTCAAAGATTCAAGGTTTCCGGCATAAGTAAGACAGTCAACATTTACAACAGTGCCGTCAAAGTTTGCATCATTAAAAAGGTTGCCTTCTGCAGAAGACATGCCAAATAGATAGTGAATGAAGTTTGAGCCGATGAAACCGGCCCCACCTGTAATAAGGATGTTATGTAATTTTCTCATAATTTTATTTTCCAACTTTTTCTTTACATTATTTCATTATAAATTGCTTTCATATGTTCAACTGCAATTTCAACAGAGTATTTTTTTGCTTCTTCGACATTTCTCCCCCCCATTTCTTCTCTTAAAGCCGGATTCTTGTAAAGAAGTAAAATAGCAGATATTAAAGAATCTGAACTGTTTAAATCAAAGCATAATCCATTTTCATACTGTTTGATTACATCATTATGACCTCGAATACTAGATGCAACCAGTGGCAATCCACTTGCCATACCTTCAACAAGATTTAATCCTTGCCCCTCCTGCAAACTTGTAGAAACACAAACATCTGATAATCTGCAATATAAGTCCACTTCTTTTGTATATCCAGTAAACAAAACATAATTCATATTGTTTTGCTGTGCATATTCTTTATAATATCCTAGCAATTCGCCTTTTCCACAAAGAATTACTTTTAGTTCTGGTATTTTCTTTTTTAATATGGGAAGAATATCAAAAAGTAATTTATGATTTTTTCTTGGAATGAATTCTGCTGTATAAATTAAAATGAAATCTTCAGAAGAATATCCTTTCTCTTTACGAAGGACATTCTTCTCATCAGAATTTTTGACTGGAGCAAATCTCTCAAGATTAATTCCAACACCATCAATTTTGAATATTTTAGAATGATGCATTTGCCTTTTCATAATCTTCCTCGTTGATAGTAACAATTACATCTGTAAAATGCGAAAGCCACTTTTCCATTGGATAATACATAAGCCAGTTTTTTAAAGGTGCTCCTTTATAGAAATGGAAGCCATGAGCTGTATAGATTACTTTTATTTTTCCAGCCTTCCATAACTTCTTAGCTGCTAAACGACCAATAACTCCCCCCATAGGAGTATGACAATGGAGAATATCGTACTCGTTATTCTTAAGCAGTTCTTTCAGTTGTTTTAATGCCTTAAAATTGTTTAAGCTAAATGGACTTCTTGCAATACAAATAGAATATTGATTGTCACAGTCCAAAACATTTTCTTCACCAGCAGAACAATAATCCACCTGCCAGCCCTGTTCCTTGAACCAACGCATATACGGACGATTAAATTTTGAAAAATTTGCCGTATTAGAGAGAAATAAAATTTTTTTCATTGATTTTTCTTTGTTTGTATAAGTTATTTATTTAGCATTCAGAATAGATGCTATTGAACCAAAGTAATAGTTTTTATGAATGTAATCTCTAAAGCCGAGATGATACATTCGAAGCCTTTCTTTTTTTTTGTCTAATTTTATTAAAAAAAGGAGCATACGCAAAGGAAGAAAAAAGATATAACGAAAACGAATAGAAAAAGGAGTCTCCTTACATCTAAAAACAATTCTTAATGTATCTCTGACTAAGAAATAATTTCTGTATGGAGCATGAAAATGGATGGTAGATTTTCCAATTTTCATATTACTATTACCAATTTCATGCTGAATAAAAGCATCTTTGCTTTTCAAGACATAATAGCCATTGTATATAGCTTTATAGCAAAAGTAAAAATCACAAAAATCAACAGGGAAAGAATCTTCAAAGCCGCCAATTTCTAACGCAGCATTTATATCAAGAATCATTCCGGAGGTAATAATATTTTTAACTGAAATAACAGGTATTTCTGTTCTTAATTTTTTATAATATACCCATTTCGGCGTTTCTAGTTCTTGCCCGTAAACACGTAATCCGGGCCCGATACACATTACCTTTTCAGATTTTTTTGTTTCTACAAATTCAATGTACATAGTATTAAAACTATCTTGTGTCAAAAAACTATCTTGATCAAATAAAACCGAAGTGGAAAAACCTTCTTCTTGAGCTTTTATTAGAGCTATATTGAAGGCTTTTGAAAGTCCAATATTTCCACCATTATCTATTGCACAAATTCTATCATCAAAAAGTAATTCTTTTTGTACAGTAGAGTTAAATAACAAATAAATTTTCTCTGCATATTTTAATATTTCACTAATATTACTTTTTGTCTGAGTTATATCAGCATTAAATACAGTAATCATTGAACAGATATGTTCTTGCATTGTTTCCTCTTTTTTTCCAAATATGAATAATAATAAGTAATTGAAATAGTTAAAAAACTCATAAAAGGTAAACTAGTTAAAACTGGATTTGAAATAGCTAATATGAAATGAGCAATAATTGCCCACCCCATCCCTTTTCCTTTCTTATCAGTATTTCTAATCAATAAATATGAAAATACTAGCAGTATTGAAAAAACTATAACAGAAAAAAATATTCCATATTTTCTAAGAAAATCAAAGTGTGAAATTTCACAAGTATCAGTATATTTTTTGAACCCATATGAGTAGAAGCTGCTACCTGGACCTTGCCCCCAAAATAAATATGATGGTTGTACTTCAAAAAGTTCTATGATTCCTCTCAAATGTCCACTCCTAATTGATACACCTCCATCAGAATTATCAAACATTGAAAATAAACTCATAATAATTGGATTCTCTGTTAGGTAGCCAATTAACACGAATATACCTATAACAAAAAAGACTTTGATTAACTTGTTATAATTAAAAATGCAATAAAACAAAACTATAACTAAAAGTCCAAATCTTGAACCAGAAAAGAGGATACCTAGAAAGCAAATAACAAAGGGTACATATTTTTTAATATATAATGAATATACACAAGCAGGTATTAATGCTAATGTTCCTTGGAAGTAAACTATCCATAATACAATTCCTCCAAATGACTTAGGACCATAAATTCCGTTAAAAAAAGAAATTAGTTTTTGTTTTACAAAATCAATTCTTGCTAATCCTAGAAATGTTCCTATAGTTAATATAACTACAATTATTGAGAAATATTCACAAGCTTTTACATAACCTTTAATATCTATGTAATTAGTCTTAGCAACAAAAAATAAAATAATTAGAAAATACATTGAAAAGTTAAATGATATAATGCTACCAATAGAAACATTTTGAATTGCTGAAATTATTCCTGATATCGAAATTGAAGCTGATATAAAAGCAAAAACAGTAATAATACTATTTGGCACTTTAAGTTTTTTTGATGTTAAATTAATAAGTACCAATCCTAAGCATAATACAAGAGATAAGGTTCTAATTATGCCGCCTCCAGATTGCATTATCAATCCAAAAAGAATGAATAATGAAATAATATATTTTAATTTAGGATAATATAATTTAATCTTTCTCATTTCTATTCGTTATTTATTGATATTTAGTATTTTCATTCTTGTATTATGTACACATTCAATAAATTCATTTAAGAACCCTTTTAACTTTGATACAAAAATGAAATATGAATAATATGTTTTGTTTTTATAAGCATTTTGGATGAGGGTAAAAACATTCTCAGATTCATTAAGCTTATAATCTTGAGCATAATTTTTTACTTTATTAAACCATAAAGAAAAATAATTAAATAATAAATCTTTTTCTAACCAATTATAACACTCGACAGAAATATCTTTTGATTTCACAAATTCTGATATTAAGCCTAAGTAATTTTCGTAGAAAACTTGATATAATCCATAAGAAATATCTTTATTTTTTACGGATAACATATCATAAATTTTTTTCCTGACTATAATTACTTCATTTTTTTCTTTTATAATATTCAATAAAAAAGGAACTTGCCACAAATGCTTCTCACAAGCATACGTTTTATTTTTTATATTTTCACAATCACTATCCCAAAATCCCTCACAAGTTATTGAAGTAATGTAGAAAGAAACGTTATACATAAAAAGTTCCATTCCTTTTATCTTCAAATTTCTTTTTAATTTTTTATGAAAAAAAAATATTTGTTTTCCTCTATTTCTTTTAAGAATTTTAAGTATATATTTTATGCTTCCATTATGATAATATACCGTATCATTACTAAGTTTTCTAAATTCTCCTTTCGCTTCCGAAAGAACAGTCGGAAAATTCTCATCATGATTATTAACTTCATTCCTAAAATAATGAATATTGCTGTACTTTTCTGCATATTTTCTGCACAATTCTTTTGTATTATCCGTAGAACAGTTATCTGAAATTACGACTTCCACATCATCAGAATGGAATTCAGGTTGTCTGATAATTGATTCGAGGCTTTTTTCCAAATATTCCGCTCTATTATATGTCGGAATACATATACTTAATAAAGGTTTCTTTTCTTCCATAATAATTACCTAAAATCGAAAGATGAAGTATGATTTTCTAGATTTGGCTCTATTATAGATGCTGGATTGTATAAAACAATAACAGCATCATAAGGACCATTTTTTTCTATATATTTACGTATACTACCTGTAAATCCGGCTAAATCTATCCTTTCTACTTTCCTGCAAATCAAAGATAAAAAGGCTGCTAGAGGACGAGTGAAAGAATCTCCTATAATTAAAATACTATTTTTATTGTCAGTAACTTGATTTTCAAGAATACCAACATTGCAGGCGAAGAAGCCATCATAGGGGTAACTGTTATACAAATCATTATTTTTTAGTTGTGAATAATCATACAATGAGGAAAAAGTCCCTGACTTTTCATATCCATTTTGAATAATTTTTAGTTGAACCTCTTTCTTAGGCAAAATCACAGTAAAATCATCAGGTTTTGCTTTAGCTTTTGTTAGTTTCTTTCCTATGCTCCCTAAAAATACACTTTCATAAGAGTTATAAGTAAAGTTATCTTCTTCTAATACTGATTCAGGAAATTGCATTCCTAATTCAGAGTTCAAATATGAAACAATTTCTTTTGTAGCCCATAGAGTTGATTTAGTTTTCCAATGATGATCTGTTTTGTAGAATAAATCCCTATTGTTTAGATTTTCTAGCTTTATTCTATCTCTCAAATCCAGGTAATTTATTTTGGACTGAATATTCTTCAAAAGAGTATCAGCATTTTTATTTGAATAATCTAACTCGCTATTTTTTTCAGCTTGTCCAATTTTATAAGGTGCCTGAACATAAACAAAGTTATTTACAAATTCAGATTTTTTGCAATATTCTGAAAACTCAATAATCGATTCAGAACTTTTCTCAGTATTAATTTTTCTAACATAATTAGTATAATAACCATCGCCTAAATCTACTGCCGAATCATATCCATTGTTTACTGGAATTTTCCAATTTAGAACCTTCTCAATTCCATTACCTACTTCAAGTATCGAATAATAGAATGGAAAATAATTAAGAACTAAAGAATCTATTCTACTTTCGATATTATTTACTTTTGTTTGTAATTTATGAGTAATTGATTGTCTTTCAATAATATCTTTTTCGAAAAAAGGATATTCATTCTCCCAGTTAATTATATTTGTCGAAACGGCTCCGCCGGTATTCCTTGTTTTACCTAGTTTAAAGATTTTTGCACTACATAATAAAATGCATATCCCTACAAAAAAGAAGACGGGTAGTATCAACAATCCACTTATATAATTTTTTTTGCATATTTTACAACAAGAAGATTTCATAACAATTCTCCTAGAAATTAAAATAAATAAATGGATTGTATGTCGTCTTTACACAAAATATCAAACTGAGAATAAAAATTATCGCAGTACAAACATTTTTCATAACAAATTTGTTTTCATTTTGTAATTTTAGAATTCTTGAGAGATACGATGTTGAAAGAATTGCAAAAAATATCATTATCCAGCCACCATTCAAAAATGTAGAAATTGCATATTCATCTACAAATTTTCCATAATACATATTTTTCATATATGAAAAAGCTGATGCAATATTAGCTGCTCTAAACAATATCCAACCATGCAGAATGATTATCAAGGTTATTATTCTATATGGTAATGTCTTTTTATTTGTTATTCCTGTTGTTTTTTCCAAAAGTAAGAATACAAAATAATATAATCCCCAGGCGATAAAAGTCCAATTAGCGCCATGCCAGAAACCCGTTAAAGACCAAACTACAAATAAATTGAATATCCATCGAGCTTTTGAGCATCTATTACCACCAAGTGGAATATAAACATAATCCCTAAACCAAGAAGAAAGACTTATATGCCATCTTCGCCAAAAGTCTGTTACAGAACTTGCCTCATATGGATAGTTAAAGTTCTCGTTAAAATGAAACCCAAATATTCTTCCAAGTCCTATTGCCATATCTGAATATCCAGAAAAATCAAAATAAATTTGTAGCATATATGCAATAGCACCAAGCCAGGCTGTAATAACAGATATTTCAGATAAGGCAAATATATTATCTGCTATTATGGCCGCATAATTTGCAACTAATATTTTTTTTCCTAATCCAAATGAAAATCTTCTTACACCTTCAGATATATCATCAAGAGATGAATATCTATTTTCGATTTCCTTTTCAATTGTTTGATAACGAACAATTGGTCCTGCAATTAGTTGTGGAAATAAAAAGGCATATAATGCGAGCTTAAAAGGGTTTCTTTGTGCTTTTACATCACCTCTACATACATCAATAATATATGAAAGAATCTGGAATGAAAAAAAAGAAATGCCTATAGGTAGTCTTATCTTAGGAATTGAAATATTACATGAAAATAATTGATTTATATTATCAACAAAAAAATTCAAATATTTGAATATAATTAGTATTGCAATATTCCAAATAACAGCTGTTAATACCCCCCCCTGTTTATGTATAGGTAATTTTTCAATTAAAAGAGCAATTCCCCAATTAACAAATAATGATAGTAATAAGAGGAATATAAATACAGGTTCTCCCCATGCATAAAATCCTAAGCTAAAAAGAAGCAGTATACAATTCTTATAGTTTACATTTTTGCAAACTCGTAAAGGTAGAAAGTATAAAATTAAAAGAAGAGGAAAAAATACAAACAAAAATATATTTGAAGAAAAAACCATTACTTATATAACCCCGAATCAAAAATATAACAGTCTTTATATCCTTCTGTAATATACATAGCCGCTTGACTACCACCACAGTTTCCAGCAACAAGATAAGGGCAACGTGATAGAATATTAATAGTAGCAAGATATTCTAGGCCTGCCAGATATTTTCCATTTTCTCGTTCTAATTTCACATCTGGTAAATAAGTTTTTCCAGTATCTTCAAACAGTTTATGGTCATTTGTAATCAATTTGTCACCAAATTCAGTGTGGAACGCATCCCAAATTCTTTTATCTTCTGTAGCAAGAAAGACTTTATTACAACCATATTTCTGCATAAACTCTGATGATTTCTGAATAATCTGCTCTGGCAAAGGTTGAACAGGATGATTATGAGGCTTATTATTTATATAGTCTGTACCGCGGCTTAGTACACCAAGCACCACATCATTATCTGAAATCAGTTTTGAATATTGTTCATCACAATATTTTTTTACTATATCATTCGCACGAATATTTTTTGAAAAAATATTGTGCCATCGTTTCATTTCCTCAGTATCAAAAATAATCCGAGACAGATTTTGTTTTTTAGTAGAAATACGACCTGCATTTCCTAATATAACATTTTTACTATGTTCAATATCTTTCAATGTAAATCCATAGGGCTGTTCAAAAAAGTATTCCCATGCATTTTCTCTTCCAAATTTATCGTCTTCCAGATACATATTTGGCATATTCTGTAAATCAATAATTGGAATTAATCCTTTTTCTAACGCATACTGTATCTGAGGTATATAATACCCCATTAAACCAAAAATACCCCCCATAAACCTGTAACGGATTACATAAAAAGTTTTGTCTGGATTTTCAGGTCCATTGCAAGTTCTCTTTTCTCGCCATTTAAAAGATAGATATTTTTCCATGACCGGACTAATAATTGGCGAGAAATATTTATATCGAATATTTTCTGGAATTTTTCTGTATAAACTTCTTAGAGACATTTTAGTTGGCCAAAATTGTTTTTATTCCATCAACAAAAGAAAGCTGTGGTTTCCATCCTGTATCTGCTGTAAGTTCAGAAATATCAGCTACTAAATACATTGGTTGATGTGGATAATATTCTTTCTTTCCAAATCCTAAATTAATAGAAGGATTTACGACAGAGCGAATATCTTCAAGATATTCTGAAAGTTTGCGGGCATTTCCAGAACCAAGTGGATAAGTTTTTCCGTCAACTCCATTTTCAGCAACTGCTATAAAAGCACGACCAGCATCATCACACCAGTTATAATCCCAAATTTGTTCACATTTTGTAAACTCAGGAGAACGACCTGCTTTCAGTTCATTAATTGCATAACTTATAAGCGTATAAGGTGCATCATTCAAACCATAAGTACTAACAATTCTGCACCAGTTAAAACGAATTCCAAGTTGTTTACATAGCAAGGCAGCAAGTTTTCCAGAAGTATATTTTGCTACTCCATAGCCGCTTTCTGGAGCAACTGGCATTGAACATGTAAGTGGCTCAGTTTTTATTCCATATTCTGCTTGAGAACCTGCCCCAAGGAAAACAGAACAGCCACATCGTTTAGCAAGACGTACAGCGTCAAGTGTATAATTTACATTTTGAAGCTGAATGTCTACATCATCACGTCCATCGCCAAAAGTCTTTTCCCATGCCATGTGAATGAACACATCATATTTTCCCGAGAGGTTCAGCTTACTGTATTCATCAATATTACATTCTATAATATGAAGTTTATTAGAATTGGGAAGATTTCCAAGACGAGTACTTCCTCTATGCACAATGCATGAAACTTCATAATCATTTACAAGTGCTGCTCGTACTACAGCACTACCAACACATCCGGTAGCCCCGGTTATAATTATTTTTTTCATTAAGAGATCCTTATAATTTAGAAGAAATCATATTGAGTCTTATTTGAAGTAATTGTAATATTTTTTATATCATCATCAAAATGAGATAAAAGCATTTCTGCAAAACGACCATGGTATACGGCATATAAAGACTTTGTCATTTTAACATTTTTATTTCCGACAATTCCAAAAACGAGTTTTTCTTTATGTTCTTCCGACAAATTATTTTTATTTGTAAAATGCATCCAAGCCTTACAATTCCACTGATCTGGTTCATGGGTAAAATCACCATCACTATCAACAATCCATGTATCAATATCACCTTCAGTCACTGCATTTTTAATTTTGGCATTTAAGCCTACAGGATCCTTACATTCTACAATTACAGCCATATTTATTCTTCCTCAATTTTCTTTGGAGTATCTAAATTGTTAAGTTTCTTTACATTAACTCCTGTTATTTCTGTAATTTCGTCTTTGAGCATAATAAGCGGATTATATAAATTATCATAGGCTCTCCCAATAGCCCCCTGAAAGAATATTGTCTTAGGACGACGAATACCATTTCCTAAAATATGAGATTCTGTTATTCCTGGATAAATATCGATGTAATATATTTCTTCTATTCCAAGCTGGTAAGCTTTCTTCGCACATAATTCACAAGGGCTGGCTGTTGTAAAGAGTTTCCCCCCATCTATCCCCTGAGAGCCATATTTTGCTAATTGTAAAAACGCATTCTCTTCTGCATGTAAAGACCTTGTATGAACCTGATTCTTTTCTTTTTTAAGACCAATATATAAATCTTTAAAACAAAAAGCATGAGATATTCCGCCTAAATCAACTTCCTTGTTCTTATACTCTACTTTTGCCTTATTAATATAATTCCTAAATTCTTCATCATCTAATTCATAATCACTATATGCTTTCAAATCATGTTTATTTAATAAATCATTAAAATTACACAAGTCACACGGTGTTTGACCTTGTGGTACTGTATTCCAACCAACTGCTTTTACAGAAAAGGCTGAATTTGTTATAGCGGCACCAACTTGTCTAGATAAACATCCAGAATTTAATTTTGCAGCATAAGCCAATTGCATTACTCTTTCCATTGGAGTTGGTGTAACCAACCCTGGATGCATAATCAATGAAAAGAATTTAATGAGTTGTTTTTTTAATTCAAAATTGTCATCAGTTTTTATACCATTATTATAAACATATATATCTGATAACTCTACGCATTTTTGTATATCCTGCTCTACATAAGAGTTTTTAAGGTCTTTTGAGTTTTTAGGATACTCTTCCTCATCAAGTAATTTTATTTCAGAATCTTTATAGTCTAGTTTGTACAAGTTCTTTTTACGAGTTTCATTATTAGTCGTAACTGACATTAGATAAAATGCGGCAAATCGTTCCTTAAAATACAAAACTTCATAAGGATTTCTAATAGCATCAATCACAATAAATGTTGGATTTTTTGTATATATATTTTCATCTTCCAACATTTTTATAATTCCATTAATTTTTCTTGCTAATGTTGAAATTTCATCAGTTTGAGTATGTTTTATTGCACATCCATATTGTCTTATATTATTCCCCCAAAACTGATAGGTATGAAACATCTTTTCGCCATAAGCTTCAGATAATTGTTTTCTAAAAGCTGCAATATCCTGAAAAATAAATTTTTTATATTTCTGAATTTTTTCGAGGGTTTTCTGTATCTTTGTACTATCTGTATCATAACGCAAAAAATAAGATTCTCTCTTTTTTAAGAAATCATCTATCTCAGCTGCAAACTTTGAATATTTTTTAAAATCTGCTTTTAGAGGATTTAATTTATGATGCAATTACTTAAGGAAATCATCTCCTTCCTTTGTTTTTTGACTTTCAGCTTCTGCAATAGATTTCACAAACTCTTCAAAGTTCAAAGATAAAACAAAATAAAAAATAATATCACTTGCAGTGATAACTGTAAAACTTTTCCAATTATTTTTTGCAAAATTATAAATTATTTTATATTTTCGCTCATCATTAGATGTGCCCTCATGTTGTTCACTAGGCTCTGGAGCATGTAAATCTTCAAATCTACTACATCTAAAAAGATTTGCAATTGTTGTACAACCTGAGCCAGTCCGTCCTGTCAATCCAATAATTGCAAAATTCTTTCGTAAATGATAAATATTTGAAATTATTTTATTCTCACTCATACCTTTTTTACGAATCCTTAACTTTATTTCGTTAGTAATTTTAAATGCTCATATAAATTACAAATTGAATTAGAAATATATGTACACCCACTTTTCTCTAATTCTTCTCTTGTTCCGGTTCCCCAAAGTACACCAATTGCAGGTATATTATTGTCAAGCGCCGCTTTTGCATCCGTCTCCATGTCACCTATACCAACAAATTTTTCATCTGGATAATCAGACATACAGAGAGCAAACAATTCTGTTTTTGTTTTTCGTTTATCATCTGCAGATTTTATATAGCTGTAAGGGGTAACAATAGAAACAAAATATTGTTTCCAGCCAAGTTTTTCAATAATACGTCCAGTTGCCAAATCCGGCTTATTTGTTACTATATGATGGATAAAAAAAGAATCCTTAAGTATATTTTCAATTCCAACGAATGGAGGAGTATGCTTGAAACCACAGTTATCATAATTCAACCTAAAATTCTTTATTATTTCCTTCTTTTTATCCCCGGTAAGAACTGAAGGACTGAAAGAAGTATCAAGAATTTTATCTACAGTAGGGCCTACTCTAAAAGGTGATTTTTGATCTTTTTCCATCAATCCAACATCTCGGACTGATTTAATAAGCGCATTTAAGACTTCCTGTTCAGAATCTATTAAGGTTCCATCCAAATCCCAAATTATATGTAACTTGTTAACCATATGCATTTAATTCTATAGATATTTTGTTTTAGTTAGAGTCTTTACTGCAATCTTATCTGCAACACCTGTGAGATAGTCCTTTATAGCCTTATTACGATAAGGAACTGTCGAAGTATCGTATAACAAAGGTACGTATTCTTTGTAATAACAGTTCTCGATATTTTCTTCGTATCCATCGAAACCAGCTATAAATACTTCTGAAATACCAATTCTTATAAGCAGATTAAGCAATAAAACCAAAGGATTATCATATATTGTTGGGGATGATTTATTTACTAATGTTGCGTAATTTACAGAATAATCAATTCTTTCTTTAGCTTCTGTAATATTTGAAGTACAAATAATTTTTACATTTGGGTTTTCTGAATAAATACGACTAAAGAACTGACTATATCGTTTTGCATTTCCCATAAATACATAATCAGTTGCGAAATCCTTATTTAAAAAGTTTACACTGAAAATCTTTGGATTGTTAGATATAATAAAAGAATCAATTTCCTTCTTGGATTCTTTTATTGTTTTTCCAGGTCCCAATAAAAGAATTTTTTTCCCGTTTAGTTCTTTTTTCAATTTATCAAGAACTAAAGAATCATCAATTTCATTGTTTTGCAGTTCTTGATAAAGTTTTTCACACAATTCCTTATCATATAAAAGATTCTTATCATTCTCTTTAGGGAGCCTTGCAAGAATTTCATTAATCTGCTTTACAGAAAGAGTTTTCTTTTCAAGAAGTTGTGTAACATAATTTGGATGGCATTCATTCAATGCTGAGATATAGAACATAGGCCGATAGCCCCATTCCTTCTTTGCAAACTCCTTTGTTATATCAATATCAATTGCTTCTTGAATTTGATTGATATCATAATGCTTTCCGAATTTATCATTCATATACATCGCAACAAGTTCTGTACACGCATTACCAGCACTCTTACCCATTCCAAAGAGCGTGCCATCAATTGAAATATCACGATTCTTTACATTTTCCATTACGGCAATTGTGTTTGAATATGCCAACTGAAAATTATTATGAGCATGATAACCAAGTATTATATTCTTATTTAGATGGTTATTCATAATATTGCAGTAATGAAGAAGTTTATCACTGTGCATTAAACCATAAGTATCAACAATAGTAACCGCATAGGGATCAATTTTATTGATTTTGTTTATGAGTGTTATCATTTCTTCATCACTGAATGTTGTAACAGAAACAGGATTAATAAAAAGTTTGTAACCTTTTTCCTTGATCTGACGACAGAAATCCAGTGCTTTATCCTGTAAATGCTTTTTGAAAATGACACGAATACCATCTAGATGACTTTCAGATTTTGGAGATATATGGTCAATATTACAAGTACCATAATCAATCATTGCAACAACCAATGCGTTCGGTTTCTGCATACCTTCAAAAACCGGTTCTATTGATTTTGTATCAGGATAAATTGAACGGTTAGGATCATATGGTCTATGTTCATCAATAAAACCTACTTCAATAGTATCAAGCCCAGCACTATCAAGTCTAGAAAAAATACTTTTTATGCTGCCAGCGCCATATTCCCAGTCATTAACATATCCACCATCACGTAGTGTACAATCAAGAAGATATAATTTAGACATTACTTTTCTCCAACCAAAGGAATTATCATTACTTTTTTAAGTTCATCTCTATCAAGGAATGGGGCCAAATCTTCAAGAGGAGGCGATACTAAAGAACCATCGGCAAGTTTCATAGCTGATGGCTTTGGTTCAAATCCCTGTACAGAATCAACAAAAACTTCACACATAGCAAATCCATCAATTTCTGTAAATTGTTTTAAAATAACAGGTAACTCTTCATTCTTAGTAGCAGATAAATACGGAATTCCATAAGCTCCTGCAATTTTCTCCATGCATGGGAAACTTAAATCTTTTGTTTCAGGTCCAACACCTACAGCTGTAGTTTCCTTAAAGAGATTTCGTTGAGTCTGACGCATTGAATGATATCCATCGTTATTTATCAAAAGGATTTTTATTGGTAATTTATGGAATACAAGAGTTTGTAATTCCTGTAAATTCATCTGAATACTACCATCACCAGTTATACAATAAGTTTCTTTTTTTCCATTTGCAAAACATGCTCCAATAGAAGCTGGCAATCCCCATCCCATGCTCGCACAACCGGTATTATACATATATCGTTGTCCCTTTTTAATAAATAAAGCACTTCCAGTTACAACGGCAGCACTACCATTACCGGTAACGATAGGTGTATTTTCATGAGAAAACTTATTAAATTGGTCAATAAGCCAGTAAACATTTGCAGGTTCTTTTTGATTATTGTGTCGTTCTGGAATAACAACAGGATAATCTTTCATCCATTTTTTACAAGTTGTAATCCAATCATTCTTTGGTTCAAATGGTTTATTGATTTTATTACTTACTGCCTCACAAAACTCTCTTAAATCTGCACGTAATGGTAATTCAACATGAATATTTGGCTTTGTTATTTCCAAGGCATCAGGATATACCATTGTAACAAAAGCTTCCCTTGCCCATGTTTCAGTTGCATAACTAACCTGCCTAATTCCAAGTCTACTTCCAACAACAAGCAGATAATCACTATTCTGAACAGCCCAGTTTCCAGCTCGATCTGCAATATCACCAGCTCGGCCAGCATATAAAGGATCATTCTGTTCCATAATATCAATACTATCAAAACTTGTTACAACTGGAACGTTAAGTTTTTTAACCATTTTTTTGAAGGATTCATATGCACCATTTGTACGGAGCTCAACTCCACTGTAAATTACAGGTCTCTTAGCAGCTTTTATTTTCTCAAGAATCAAATCTAAAGTCTTTTCAGAAGGTTTACGTGGATTTGAATTTTCAAGTTCGGTAGGATCGAAATCAAATAGTTCATCAGTATCAATATATGCCCACTGAATATTTAGAGGTATATCAAGCCATACAGGTCCAGGTCTTCCATGTGTTGCCAAATGAATTGCCTTTTGAATATGATATTTTACAGTTTCAGGGCGGATAATCATCTCTGCATATTTTGTCATTGGCGCAACAACTTTTGTAATGTCAAAATCCTGATCTCCATAACTACGCATAGCAAGTCCAGTACTTCTAACCGTTGTTGACCATTTTACCTGCCCACTAATTACCAACATTGGAATACTGTCAAGCCAAGCTCCTAAAACACCTGTAAGTGTATTTGTTCCTCCAGGACCTGTTGTACAACAAACTAATGGTAATTCATTAGACATTCTGTAATAACCTTCTGCAGCAATTGCTGCGGCTTGTTCATGTTGTACAAAAATATTTGTAAGACCTTTCTGATGTCCGAGCGAAGAATTCAAATGCATCGCTCCACCACCAGGAACCGTAAAATTGTATTTTATTCCCTGTTCAACTAAAAACTGCGCAATAAAGTCTGAAATTTTTACCTTCATAATAGTGACTCCTATTTGAAATGTTATTTTTTTAATTTTAATATTTCAATTAAATATACAAATGATTCCAACTTAAAAATTGCAGAACCAGTTATATAAACAATCCCACCAATTAATATTTGTAAAAACAATTTAATTAAATCATTCATTTGTACAAAATGAATAAAGTATACACATATTCCCATAAATAGTGCCAAAAAAAGATTTGGCAAGATATCTTTTATCTGTTCTACATATGAATATGAAATAAGCTTTTTATTAGGAAATGCCCCGATAATTTGTTGAATAAGGCTTTCAATCAGCAAGCAATAAGCCATGACTTTAACTCCAAACCACATAGTTAATAATAATATTATTAAAGTAGTAATTTTTTTGTAAAATTCAATTTTAAGAAACAAAGCTGATTTTCCAATTGAAATTATTGCGTTTAAGTTAACAGTAAGTATGGGAGTAAATAAATAATAAATACAAAAAATTCTTACATATGGTACACAAAAAATCCATTTATCAGTTAGTAAAAGTTTTATTACTTCAGGTGCAGTTATAGCCAGTCCAATCATCAAAGGTGCCATTATATAAAAGCTAGTTTTTAATGTTTTTTTTGCCATTTTTTTAATAGTTTGAATATCATCTTGGACAGAAGACATTGATACAAATAAAACATTACTTAAAGAAGAATCAATATTTGAAACAATAACTTGAGGCAAAACTTCAGCTTTATTATAATAAGCTAAATCTACAGATGTGTATTTTTTCCCTATCACTAATTGTCTTAGTTTTAAGGTACCAACCGTTAGTAGATCCACAAGAAGTATTTTCCATCCAAATGAAAATAATTTTTTTAGACGTTCAAAAGAAAATTGAAAAACAGGTTTCCATGGTACAATTATCCATAAAACAACAGTATCTATAAATAAATTTATAAGTTGCTGTGCTATTAATGCCCAAACACCTAAACCTTTATACGCAAGACAAATTCCAACAACTGCTGAAACTACAGTACCAAAAAGGGTTGCAAAAAAGAACTTCTTAAAAATCATGTTCTTTGCAACATACGCTTGCAGAACATTTTTCACACCAGAAATTATAAGTGTCAAGCCGAGAACTCGAACTAATATTGTAAATTGATTATCAGAATAAAACTTAGCTATTAATGGCGCAAGAAAAAAAAGAATGGCATAAAGAACAAGACAGAATAAAATATTTGTAAAAAAAACCGTAGAAAAATCTAAATTATCTATATCTTTTTTTTGGATTAAAGCATTTCCAAGTCCACTATCAACAAACACTTGTAGAATTGCAGTAAAAACTG
>OQVR01000077.1_pt1 | contig 33487 bp, 26 predicted proteins | sample 1691521 | NCBI WGS metagenome assembly OQVR01 (sample SAMN03418256, study PRJEB22391) | human gut metagenome | biome: human-gut; feature: organic feature; material: feces | host: Homo sapiens | place: Tanzania | collected 2013-01
GTGCCTTGATGTAATCGACGACTTCGTGATCAGAAAATCTATCTCCATTCGCTCCGAGGGGTCTTCACGACTCGACTTGCTGTAGAAGTAGAGTTTATTTCCTCTCGCCTTGAGCATCTGTGCCACAATATTTTCCATCAGCATTCCCTCATTCACTTCAAGCGAGCCTCGCAAAAGCGCTTTATAGAGTTCGACTGGAGTTCTCCCGTTTTCATCAAAAGCATGACTGATGAGCAGACCGGTATCAGCCATATAGCATTTCAGCGTGGTTCGCTCCATGTTTAAGCGAAGTCCGATATTTGGTGCCGTACAACCGTAGCAAATGTTCACAATGCGAGAATCAGAGAGCCAGAAAAAGGCATTGTCGTAGTCGCGGTACGATGTGCCAGGCTTGATAGCCGAAGGACTGAATTTCTTCTCTCCCCTTTGGAGCATGGCAGGAATTTCGTCGAATATGCTCTGAGCCTTAAGTTCGCTTCCTGTGGCGTATTTGGCAATATCATTACGATAAACACTTAAAATGGCACGTTTTGCGGCATCGGCCTTGTCGTAATCTTTCGTTTCCACATATTTAAGTAGGGCTTGCGGCATACCTCCCACTATCATATAGTCGCGAAACAGATTCATGGCTTTGCGATGCAGACCTTCCATCGGCTTTTTCTTTTCACAGCACTCTTTAATGCGCTCTACCAACAAATCCTCACCCATCGCCCAAAGAAACTCCTCAAAGTCCATCGGATTCATCTCAATAGCCATTTCTTCGGAAGGGATAGTGATGTCTTTCACATTCTTCTTAATGCTCACCAAAGAACCGGTTTCGATATAGTGGAAGCGTCCATCTGCCACCAAATATTTAATGGCGGCACGAGCACGAGGGCACATTTGCACTTCATCGAAAACAATGCACGACTCGTGCGGCGTGAGTTTCACTCCGTATTCAATCTGCAAATTCAGCAAAAGGGTGTCGATGTCGCCGAGATACTCGTCGAACCACCCTTTTACTACCGATGAAGCATTATTAAAATCAATTAAAAGGTGTGATTTGTACTCGTTTTTTGCAAAGGTTTCAACTATAAAACTTTTACCAATTCTTCTCGCACCTTCTACGAGTAAAGCACTATCACTCCTATTTTGCTTCCAATCAAGTAGTTGATTGTATATTTTACGCCTAAATATTTTCACTTTCACAGTTTTTCAAGAGATTTTACACCGCAAATTTACAACTTTTCAAGAGATTTTCAAAGCTGTTTTTACAACTTTTCAAGAGATTTTTGTGGTGGATTTCACAACTTTTCAAGGGATTTTTGGTGAAAAGCGGTGGTTTTTGTGGGGGTGATGGGTGGTGGGGCTTAACAGTTGTGAGGTGGTTTGTGGGACTTTTGGTGGCGGAGTTGGCAAGTGGAGGCTTTGTCGCAGCAGGAGCAGGAGCCTTTGCCCGACTTTTGATTTTTCCACACGCGCCGCACCGACAGCCCCACTGCCAGCAGCACCAATATCAATATAATCCAACTTTGTATGTTCATTGCTTCAAAATCCACTGAACTCGGAGAACTCGGAGAGCTCCGAGAACTCCGATTTTCTAATTTCTAACTTCTAATATCTAAATTCTCTACATAAAACACTCCAGCAGGAGCTTGACGGCAAACGACACGAGCCATGCCACGGCGCATTGCCATACGACCATCGCCCAGGCGTGACGGTTGCCCAACTCATGGCGCACGGTGGCGATAGTTGCCACACATGGGGTGTAGAGCAAGCAGAACACAAGCAGGGCGTAGGCTGATGCCACACCGAGAACCGAGGAAATCGACACGCCACTGCCAAACAGCACGGTGAGGGTTGACACCACACTCTCCTTCGCCATAAAGCCCGAAATGAGCGAGGTGGTGATGCGCCAGTCGGCAAACCCGAGTGGTTCGAAGATTGGACTTATCACGCTTGCCAAGCTTGCCAAGATGCTGTTTTGCGGATCAGCCACAAGCGAGAGGTGGAAGTCGAACGATTGCAAGAACCACACCACGATGGTGGCGATGAATATCACAGAGAATGCCCTCTGCATAAAGTCTTTGCCCTTATCCCAAATCAGGCGCAGCACGCTCACTGCCGTAGGTATGCGGTAGTTTGGCAGTTCCATCACAAATGGCACAGGCTCGCCACGATAGATGGTGTTTTTCAGCACCAATGCCACAATAATAGCCATCAGAATGCCCAACAGATAGAGCGAAATCATCACGAGCGCACCATTATTCGGGAAAAACAGTTGAGTGAAGAATGCGTAAATCGGCAACTTTGCCGTGCAACTCATAAATGGCGTGAGCATAACGGTGAGTTGACGGTCGCGTGCCGACGGCAGTGTGCGGCTTGCCATCACACTTGGCACCGAGCAGCCAAATCCCATCAGCAATGGCACAATGGAGCGGCCTGAAAGTCCGATGCGGCGAAGCGACTTGTCGGTGACAAACGCAATGCGCGCCATATATCCGCTATCCTCCAGTATGGAGAGGAAGAAAAACAGCGTGAGAATGATAGGAATGAAGCTCACCACGGCACCCACACCACTAAACACACCGTCGATAATCAGCGCGTGCACCACATCACTCACATTCCACGACTGGAGCAAGGCATCGGTCTGCGCCGTAATCCACTGGATGCCCTCGTCGAGCCATTCTTGCATAGTGCCGCCTATCACATCAAATGTGAGCCAAAACATCAAGCACATAAACAGCAGGAATGCCGGAATAGCGGTCCAGCGACCAGTGAGCACCTCATCGATTCGGCGGCTGCGCTTATGCTCCACACTTTCAACTGGTTTCACCACCGAGCGACCGCAAATTCGCTTAATGTAGGAATATCGCATATCTGCCATTGAAGCGGCAGGGTCGAGGCAACGCTCGGCTTCGAGTTGTTTCAAAATGTGGTCGATGGTGTCGCGCTCATTATCGGCAAGGTGAAGCGCTTCAATCACTCTCGCATCGCCTTCCACCACCTTGCACGCCGCAAAACGCAGCGGTATGCCTGCCACCTGCGCATGGTCTTCAATCAAGTGCACCACCGCATGAATACAACGGTGCACAGCACCCCCATGGTCGGTAGGGCTACAGAAGTCGGCACGACGTGGTCCCTCTTGGTAGCGTGCCACATGAATGGCGTGATCCACCAGTTCCTCCACACCTTCGTTTTTGGCTGCCGAAATCGGCACAACAGGTATTCCGAGGGTGGTTTCAAGCTCATTGATATCGATAGTGCCACCATTGTTGCGCACCTCGTCCATCATATTCAGAGCAAGCACCATAGGTATGCCCAATTCCATCAGTTGCATGGTCAGATACAGGTTGCGCTCAATGTTGGTGGCGTCCACAATGTTAATGATGCCCTGTGGCTTGGAATTGAAAATGAACTGACGCGACACTATTTCCTCGCTCGTGTAAGGCGAAAGCGAATAGATGCCGGGCAAGTCCACCACTTCGGTATCGGGGTGTCCTTTAATCACGCCCGACTTGCGGTCGACGGTCACGCCCGGAAAATTACCCACATGCTGATTCGAACCCGTGAGCGCATTAAACAGCGTGGTCTTGCCACAGTTCTGATTACCCACAAGTGCGAAAGTGATTTTGCCGGTAATGGGGGCTGGATTTTCCTCGCTTTCGGTATGGTAGCGGCCTTCCTCGCCCAAACCGGGGTGCTCTGTGCGTACCGAGGGTTGTTCGGCAGGCTGATGTGGCTCACCGCCTTCGCATGTGGGGCAAATGTCGATGTCGATTTTCGCCGCATCGTCTTTGCGTAGCGTCAGTTCGTAGCCGTGGATAAGAAGTTGCATCGGGTCGCCCATCGGTGCGAATTTCACCAAAGTGAGTTCGCTGCCAGGAATCACACCCATATCAAGGAAGTGCTGACGGAGTGCGCCGTCACCTCCCACCTTAGTAATAATGGCCGATTGGCCAATTTTCAATTCATCTAATGTCATAACACCTTATATATATTATATAGCCTCCGTTTTGCGCGCCGCCATAAGCATAAAAAAGTGCATCAGCGGCAACTGCAAAAAGTAAGCCTTACGCCTAATTTTCCAAGGTGCAAAATAACAACAAATTCACCAATTTTTCAATACCTACTTTTAGGTATTTTTCACTAAAAAAGTCTACAAGTCTACGAGTCAACAGGTCAACGAGTAGTTTCATACCACCATGATGAAAAAAGCACACCGATTTAATCCATTAAAACCCAATTAACACCAAATAAAATTTAATTTCAGCCTCTATATCCTATACTCGTTGACTTGTTGACTTGTTGACTTGTTGACTTGTTGACTTGTTGACTTGTTGACTTCAACACAAACTGAAAATCGGCCACGCCTTAATTGGCGCAGCCGATTTCAGATTTATATCGAAGTCGTTTTATTATTTACTTTCTGTTGGCTTCAATTTATTTGGCTTTACGTTCGCTACGTTGGATCAATGCGTAAGCGGTAGGAGCTGCCACGAAGAGTGATGCGCAAGTACCGAATACCACACCGAGAATCATTGCGAAGTTGAATGCACGAATTGATTCACCACCAAACAAGAAGATAACCACGAGCACGAGCAATGTACTGAGTGAGGTCATCATTGTACGGCTCAATGTGCTATTCAATGCATTGTTGAATGTAACCTTCAAATCCTGTTTTGGGAAGAGTTGACGATATTCACGCACACGGTCGAATACCACCACGGTATCGTTGATTTGGTAACCGATTACGGTAAGGATTGCCGCAATGAAGGTTTGGTCAACTTCCATAGAGAATGGGAGCAAGCCGTGGAGAGTGAAGAAACCGATTACGATGAACGAGGTGAGAGCCACAGCCGAAACAGCACCGAGTGAGAACGCCCAGTTGCGGAAACGCAACAAGATGTAGAGTGCCATTGCGACGAGTGACCAGAACACAGCCCAAACAGCTTCGCGGGTCATATCATCAGCGATAGAAGGACCTACAGCATCCACAGACACGATACCGAGTTTGCTTGCATCACCTTCTGTGCCGGTGTTGTTGCTGAATTGTGCTTCAGTCAAGTTGCCGAGGTATGGTTTGAATACCTTGAAGAGCATACCTTGAATTTCTTCATCGACCTTAGCGGTGTTTTCTTTCACCTTGTAGTTGGTAGAAACACGCACGGTTTGGTCGTTATCGATAGTGATTACAGAAGAAGTGACATCGCCGCCAAATTCTGCCTTCACAAGCTTGTCGAGTTCGTTGGCATTAACTGCCTTTTCAAACTTCACGATATAGTTACGACCACCAGAGAAGTCGATACCGAGGTTCAATGGACGGATAAAGAACATTGCGATGATAGCTGCTGCAACCACGAGAACCACAACTGAAGTTTTGCCACGCTTGCTCACGAAGTCGAACTTGGTGTTTTGCAAGAAGTTCTTCACCATGTTGGTGGTGAATGTCATTGTGCCAAAACCGAAGCGGTTTTTGTTCAAGAAGTTTTCGAGCACGAGGCGTGTCACAAACACGGCTGTGAAGAATGAACAGCAGATACCCACGATGAGGGTGATAGCGAAGCCGTGTACTGGACCAGTACATTGAGCAGCCAAGATAGCACCTGTGATGATAGAGGTGAGGTTACCGTCGAAGATTGCAGAGAATGCGTTCTTGTAACCGTCGGCAACAGCAGCCTTCAAGTTCTTACCATTGCGGAGCTCTTCCTTACAACGCTCGAAGATAAGCACGTTGGCATCCACAGCCATACCGAGGGTAAGCACGATACCGGCGATACCAGGAAGGGTGAGCACGGTCTGGAACGATGCAAGCACACCGATGATGAAGAAGAGGTTGAGAATCAAACCGAGGTTGGCGATGTTACCAGCCTTCACGCCGTAAACCATCATCATCATAGCCATCAAGAGAACGAGAGCGATAACGAATGACACCACACCACTCTTGATTGATTCCTCACCAAGTGATGGACCAATCACACGTTCGCTGATGATGTTAGGACGTGCCACCATCTTACCAGATTTGAGCACGTTTGCCAAGTCGGTAGCCTCTTCCACTGAGAAGTTACCAGTGATTTCGGTGTCGCCACCATCGATTTGTTGGTTCACGTTTGGATAAGAGTAAACCACGTCGTCGAGCACAACAGCCACTTGACGGCCAATGTTAGCGCCAGTGAGGCGTGACCATTGGCGAGCGCCCTCGTCGTTCATCTTCATGGTCACTGCTTGACCCTTGAGTTGTTCGAAACGAGTGTCAGCATCTACCACCACGTCGCCAGTCATTGAAGGACGGCCGTTCACAGTCTTCAACGCAATGAGAGCCACATAGCCATTGTCCTGAGCCTTTACGTCCCAGCAGAGCTTGAGGTCGTTGCGAATCACACCGTAGCGTGCGATAGCTTCGTCGATAGCAGCTTTGTCTTTTTCCTTAGCATAACCTACCACGCAGCCATTGCCGGTGATTTGGAGAGCCTTGGTGATGTCGAAATCGCCGGCAGCCACCTTCTTAGCTTCTGCCACCTTAGGTTCTGCTTCTTTCTTAGCAGAGTCGGCAGCGGCTTGAGCGTTTGCTGAGTCGGCAGCGGCAGCCTTTGATTCCTCTGTTTTCTTGCCAGAAGCGGCAGCCATAAACTTTTGGAAGTCGTTAGCGATTTCGCTGTATTTGTAAGTTTGATAGAATTCGAGGTTTGCAGTTTGTTGGAGCATCTTCTTCACACGCTCGCGGTCCTTCACACCTGGAAGTTCAACGAGAATGCGGTTGCTGTTGGCAAGCTCTTGGAAGTTAGGTTGAGTGATACCCATCTTTTGAATACGGGTAGCGAGCACGTTGAGCGTGTTCTTCACCTGAGCCTTCACTTCAGCCTTGAGGACGTTTTCAACCTCATTGTCTGACATTGAAGGATTTTCCTTAATCTTAGCCACCTTTTCACCGAAGATAGATTGCCAGTTGCTACCGCCGTTGCTCTTGAATGCTTCGCAGAATGCGTGCACTGGGTCCTTGCTACCTTTTGATGCTTCAATAGCCTTTTTAAACTTCTCAGTTTCGTTCTTGTCTGACAATTCAACGAGGATGTCGGGAACTGAGAGTTCGAGAGTGGCAGTCATACCACCCTTCAAGTCGAGGCCGAGACCGAGTTGCTTTTCGCGAACGTCTTGCAATGTGTAGTAGCCCAGCCAAACCTTCTCTTTTGAAAGAGAGTCAATATAACCGTTGTAGGCATCATTGTACTTCTTGTCGCTGTGGTCAATCTTGCCAGCCACCTTAACGGCTGCCTCCACTGCCTTGTCTTCGTAGTGGTTAGCCACGAAAGTAAACGACATGTAGAACAAGCAAATCAATACCAAGAAACCGGTTATAACTTTAATAAAACCTTTAGTTTGCATGTGTAAAATTTGTTATTATTTTGTTTGTTGTTTTATTTACACCAAAAAACGCTCCCGTCCAATTAGGAGAGAGTTTACAGACTGCAAATATACAACAAAAACTTGGAGTTGAAAACAAATTGCTCCCGAAATTCACCTAAAAACATTTTTCAGCCCATTTCACGCGCCACGATAGCCCCTTTCTCGCTCTCAATCAAAGCAATTATCACCATTCGCCGCCTTCGGATTTCGCTTGCACAAATGTGCGAAAAGCACTAACTTTGCTCTAACCAAAAAACCGTAGTGAAATGGAAGAAAAAATGAAAATCGTGGTGCTCGACGGCTTTGCCGGCAATCCTGGCGACTTGAGTTGGGCACCGCTCGAAGCATTGGGTCAATGCACTGTGTACGACCGCACTGCGCCCCAGCAAGTGATAGCACGCGCTGCCGACGCGCAAATCATTCTCACCAACAAGGTGGTGATGAGCCGCGACGTGATTGAAGCACTCCCCCACCTCAAATATATCGGCGTGATTGCCACAGGCTACAATATCATCGACCTCGACGCGGCGCGCGAGCATGGCGTGGTGGTGACCAATGTGCCTGCCTACAGCACTCGCTCGGTGGCACAAATCGTGTTTGCCCACCTGCTCGACATCACCAACAGCGTGCAGCACTACACCGCCGAGGCGCACCGTGGCGCATGGAGCGAGTGTCAGGACTTCACCTATATCAATACGCCCGTAATGGAACTCGACGGCAAGGTGATGGGCATCGTGGGGCTGGGCAACATCGGCAAGGCGGTGGCGCAAATTGCCTTGGCGTTTGGCATGAAGGTGCTGGCTTACACTTCCAAGGCACAGGAGCAGTTGCCCGAAGGCATCCAGAAAGCCGACATGGACACGCTGTTCGCCAACAGCGACGTGGTGTCGCTCCACTGTCCGCTCAACGCCTCCACAAAGGGCTTGGTGAATGCCGAGCGATTGGCGCAAATGAAGCGTGGAGCTATTCTTATCAACACCGCCCGTGGTCCGCTGGTCGATGAGGAGGCTTTGGCTGCAGCATTGGCAAGCGGCCATCTGATGGGAGCCGGTGTGGATGTGCTCACCCAAGAGCCACCGTTAGCCACCAACCCACTACTGGCACAGCCTGGCTGCCACATCACCCCACACATCGGCTGGGCAAGCGACGAGGCTCGCGTGCGCCTGATGAACATCCTCATCGCCAACGTAAAAGCCTTCCTCGACGGCACCCCACAAAACGTAGTATCGTAAAAGCACGGTAGGGCGTAAAAAACAGGCAGAAATCTAATTTCTAACTTCTAATTTCTTAAAAGATGGATTCGGTGGTGAGGGTGGTGAATAGTTCAAGGGCTTTCAAACCCATGATGGAATTACCCCTGCCATTGAGGCGCGGGCTCCACACGGCTATGGTGTATTTCGAGGGATAGAGCGCCACGATGCCGCCGCCCACACCGCTCTTGCCGGGCAGTCCCACCAAAAACGCAAACTCCCCTGCCTCGTCGTAGAAGCCGCAAGTCTGCATAATGGCGTTGATACGCTTCACGCGCGACACGGTGAGGTTGACACCAGCGTGCGAAAACGGCTCGTTGCTGCGCGCAAAGGCGGTGAACGCCTGTGCCAAGTCCTTACAACTCATCTCCACGGAGCACATCATACAATAGAGGTGCAGCACATCTGCCACGTCGTTTTCGAGGTTGCCGTGGTGCTTGAGCAGATAGGCGATTGAGGCGTTTAGGTAACTGCAACTCAATTCCGACTCTGCCACTTCCTGCGAATACTGAATGCCGGGGTTGCCAGCCAATGTCCGCACAAAATTGATGAAAAATTCTTCGGGATTCTCCAAATTCGAAAGCAGCACATCTGCCAAGACGATGGCACCGGCGTTGATAAACGGATTGCGGGGCTTACCGCTCTCGTATTCGAGTTGCACCAGCGAATTGAAGGCAGAGCCAGATGGCTCTTTGCCGATGCGTGTCCACAGGTCTTTGCCCAAGATGCTGAGCGCAATAGCCAATGAAAACACCTTCGATATACTCTGAATGGAAAATTTCGTATCGTATGCCCCAAGGCTGTAATGCTCGCCACCGAGAATGTTGAGATACACGCCAAACTGGTCAGGATTCACATGTGCCAGGGCTGGGATATAGTCGGCTTGCTTGCCATCTTTTTCAAATGGCTTAATTTCTTGATATACGTCCTCTAATATTTGCTGATAGTTCATGTTCGGTATATTTTGGTTTTAAAGGTAATGGATTTTTTCTAAATCAAGGGGGTTTCTCGCAGCTTTCGCTTGATGCAGATGCCATTTATCCAACATCTGCATCAGGCTGCGGCTTTATTTGCCTTCCTCGGCGAAGTAGAGCTTCATTTGCTCCTTCACCTTTGGAGCAAGGCGAATGAGGGTGAACATGGTGCACACCGCCATGCCGGCAAATGCCAGGTCCATGATGCCCACAAGCAGGTTGAGCTTAATTACGGCAGCCACCACAATCATCACGAGATAGTAGTAGTTATAGTATTTCGCATTTTTTGCGCCAAACAGGTAGTTGGTACACTTCAAGCCATAGTAGCTGTAGCTGAACATGGTGCTGAACGCGAAGAAAAACACGATGGCCATGAGCAGATACAGTCCCACATGTGGCAGCAGCATCTCGAATGCGCCCAATGCGTTGCTCAGTCCGGCATCGTCGGCCAACACCAAGCCCGAATGGCTCGCCATAATAATGGGAATTGAGGTGAGTGTGCACACAATGCCTGAGTCGATGAGTGGGCCGAGCATCGCTATCAAACCCTCGCGCACGGGCTGATTGTTTTTCGACGCGCCGTGCATCATTGAAGCGGTACCCACACCAGCCTCGTTGACGAATGCGGCACGCTTTGCGCCTGTGAGCGCCACAAACACGAATGCTCCAAATCCTGCCTTGAGGCTGAATGCTCCCTCAAAAATGGAGGTGAACACGGCTGGCACAAGATTCAAATTGAGCAGCACCACTGCCAGCACCATCAGGAAGTAGAACACCACCATGATTGGCACAATGCGTGAAGCGGCTTTGGCAATGCGGCCGATGCCGCCCAAAATCACAAACGCCACAATCACAGCCATCGCCACACCGATAATGAATTTAGTGGTGAATGTAGGAGCGATGCCCGAAACGGTGATAATCGACTCGGTGAGCTGGTTGGCTTGCATAAAGCAGAGCGTGCCCACCATACCGAAGATGGTGAATGCGATGGCGAGTGGACGCCATTTCTTGCCCAAGCCCTCGGTAATCATATACATGGTGCCGCCTTGCGTTTCGCCGGCGGTGTCTTTGCCACGATACATAATGGCGAGCGAACCTTCAAAAAACTTTGTGGTCATACCCACAAGGGCGCTCACCCACATCCAAAACACCACACCAGGACCGCCAATAGCCACGGCGATAGCCACGCCGGCAATGTTGCCCAAGCCCACAGTGGCTGCAATGGCGCTCATCAATGCCTGGAATGAGCTGATTTGCCCCTCCTGTTTACCGCCATCGTTGGCTTGCTTTTTTCGCAATTCGCGAATAGCCCAAGGCAAACGGCGAACCGACACCGCGCCCGAATAAACAAACAGGAAAAGACCGCCACCGATAAGCAGCAAAAATTCTGGCACACCACACACAAAATCGCTTATGTTGATGATTGCCTGACTAATAGTGTTGAAAATATCGTTCATTCTTTATATACAATCGTTTGGGTGGTTATATACAATCATTTTGGGGTGCAAAGTTAATACATTTTTCAATACCACCGAACAAATCCCCCTCTTTTTACCCTTTTTAACCCCCACACACCCATATATATATAATATAGATTTAGTGGATAAATCCTGGGGGCATGAAAAAAGTGTGGAGGTTCACCCTCTACGAACCTCCACACCCACAAAGCCATGTTATTCTGTGATATTAGTGATATTTTTTTCCACTGTTAGGGCACCTTGTAATTGTTATAGTAGTCATTTCCCCTCACGATTGTGCTTGTCAATTTTGTAGCACACATAGCCTATAAGAATGCATACAATTATGGCACCAAAGCATATCGCCATTATGTCAAAATCTGAACAAATATCAATCGTATTCATATCGCTTTATAATTCGGTTGAAAATTGTAGTGCAAATGTATGGCAATATCCTAACAAAAAGTATAAGATTCCTACCCTTTGGTGTACGATTAAGGGTTTTTTGGTGTGTAACTTATATAGAAATCGTACATCTAAACACTTATTACACAGCGAAATCGCTAAAATCGCAGCAATTCGCCGTAAAATCGCAAAAATGTATTGGTTATTTTTGGTTTTTTCAGAAATGGGATTTTATTCCTTGGTTTTTTTCTGGTTTTCTTGCCATTCGCGAGGCGTAAAACCAGTGATGGCCTTGAAGCGGTTTTGCAAATAATTGCGATGGCTGAAACCGCAGGCGTAAGCTATGGTTTCGAGCTTGTAGTTTTCGTCTTCAATCAGCATACGCTTGGCTTCCTCGATGCGGAGCTCCGAGAGCCACACGCGGAATGTCTTTCCCTCATACACCGAAAGGTAAAGGATGAGCTGGCGTTTCGGAACGCGCAGTTTAGCGGCAAGGTTGGTGCTGTTCACATCGGGCTGGCTGTAGCCTTGCGCCTTGCGCCAGCGTTCGATGGCGGTGCGAATTTGCTTGCTTTGCTGTTCGGTAAGGGTGGCGGTTGGCGCGCTGGTCTCTTCAGCCCCCTCTTCTTCAGAATTAGTCTTTGCTTTATCGTCGTCTAATTCCTCGTCGATGATGTCGCTCACAGGCGTGAGATTGAAGCCGAAAGAGATAAAACTCAAAACGTACACCACCAGCATCACCAAAATGATTGGACCGAAAATAGAGAGAACCTTCAAAGAGAATATCACAAACGGCACAGTAATGCATATCACAAATAGCACAGCCATGCCCACGCGCATATATATATAGAACTGGCGAATATCGCCACAAGTTTCGTTTTCCACCAATTGCTTCACACGAAAGAGCTCGTGGAGAGGATAAAAGGCATAGTAGAAAACCGAAATGTAGAACACCACAGCCATAGCCCTCAACGCCATCGGCATATTCAGACCACGATAGCAGATATAGCCCACTACGAAACACACCAATATCAACGCCACACTCACAAAACCCACAAGCATATACAGCCGTTTATGCTTGCGGTCGCTCACCATGCGGAGCGATGCATACGACACCAGATAGACGGCTGGCGTGTAGAACAGCATATTGACCAGCGCACCCAACTCGTCGCTCGCGGCACGAAAGCCGAGAAATATCTGCAACAGATAGTGCACCACGGCAAGAAGCATGGCAGTGAAAAGAAGCCAGCGCGATTTTTCGTAGTTGAGCGTGGTGTGTGGCTGGAAAAAGCGAGAAGACAACAGCAACAGTGCCATTAGCGCCATTACCGTCATAGCACAGGATTGAAAGATCAACAAATAATCGGGAACTATCATATCTCAATTTTTCACGCCACGAAACAGCAGGAGCACACAGCACGCACCCCCGCTCTCCATCAGCCACATTAGTGCAAAAATTTATCTGCCAATTGCAAAGGTAACAAAAAAAACGAAAGCCAACAAACCAATGTCCAACCGATTTCCCGAAATACCGAAATATCGAATTTTCGAATCTCCGAATCTTCGAATCTTCGAAAAATCCCCTGTCAGACTTGTCAGACCTGTCCGACTCGTCCGACAAAAAAAACTCGTTGACTCGTTGACTCGTTGACTCTTCGACTTGTTAAAATTCGTTGCTTTTTGCAGTTATTAAGATAGATTGTAACATAAGTTAACGGATTGCGATAATTTTACCATTTTATCTGTGGTTTTGGACATTATATCGGATTTTTTGTTGTAATTTTGCAACCGCAATCCAATAATAACACAAAATATTACGAAATGAAGAAAATTTATTTGATTGGTTTGGGAGCAGCTATGGCACTCTCAGCGCAAGCTGGCGGCCTGCTCACAAACACAAACCAAAACGTGGCGTTTAACCGTATGATGAGCCGTGAGGCAAGTATCGGTATCGACGGCGTTTACAGCAACCCTGCCGGTGTGGCGTTTCTCGCTGATGGCGCACATCTCTCTATCAATTTCCAATCAGCATTCCAAACACGTACAATCAGAAACGAATACGCACCATTCGCCTACAACACCAACAACCCTACCACCGAGCGTGAGTTTAAGGGTAAGGCCACAGCACCTATCATCCCTTCGGTGCAATTCGCGTATAATATCAAGAACTGGTCGCTCCAAGCCAACCTCGCCCTCACTGGCGGCGGTGGCAAGTGCGAATTCGACAACGGCCTTGGCTCTTTTGAGCGCATCGTGGCCAACACAGCCCTCGGCGTGAGCCAATTGGCAGCCGGCATCGACGCAGCAAGCCAGCAGATGGCACCTCTGGGCATTCACGACCCAGGTTTGAGCCAAGTGTTTAAAAGCCCTGCCTACTCTTACAACAGCTTCATGCGCGGCAAGCAATTCTTCTGGGGCCTCTCTTTGGCTGGCGCCTACAAGTTCAACGACAATCTTGCCGTGGCTGCCGGTGTGCGTGGCGTGCTCGCTATCGCCAACTACTACGGCTATGTGAAAGACATCACCGTGAGCGGTGTGCCTTTGAGCATGATGGTGGACAAAACCAAGCCAAATTCTGCCAACATCGAACTGAACTGCGACCAGAACGGTAAGGGCTTCACCCCATTCATCGGTATCGACTTCAAGACCGGCCGCTTCAACTTCGCCGCTAAATACGAGTTCAAGACTCGCCTTCGCATGAAGAACAAGTCGGTGAACTTGGCTCCAAGTATCGGTAACTTGCCCGAAGTGCTCGCTGTGGATTACGGCGTGGAACTGCTCAACCCAAAATTGGCTGAAAAATACGCTGGTACTCCATACGAATCAGTGGTGGCTAACGCTCAACAAGCCCTCAAAGGCAAAATGGAAGCATTCGGTCAAACTTTCGACAAGGGTTTGAAAGAAGCTATCGGTGAATATGAAGACGGCACCAAGGTGGCTAACGATATTCCTGCCTACCTCGCTCTCGGCGCTGGCATGAAGGCTACCGACAAGCTGACCGTGAATGTTGGTTTCCACTACTTCTTCGACAAGCAAGCCACTGGCTACAACAACCACAACAAGTTGCTCAAGCGTGGCACCATCGAATACAACGCAGGTGTGGAATACGATGCCAACAAGTTGTTGACACTCAGTGCTGGCTGGCAAAGCACCAACTACGGCACCACCGACGCTTATATGGACGACAAATCGTTTGTGGTGAGCAGCAACTCCATTGGCATGGGCGCATGTATCCACGCCAGCAAAATGATTGATGTGAATGTGGCATACTTCACCACCATCTACGGTCACAAGAAGATGACACAAATCGACGCAAACACCAACATGGAGTATAAGAGCGATTTCACACGCACCAACAACGCTCTTGGCGTGGGTGTGGATATCCACTTCTAAACCCAAATCGGTCATTAGGCCGTGTAAGGATTTTTGTATTACTTCTTGCGGTCTTTCGGCTTTTATAAGATGCCTTTTGCTTGTTTTTAATTCGTAATAGCTCGCTATCACTCATTAAAAGACAAACAAAATTCATTCTTCTAAAACTCCGAAATACCACAAGCCCTAATGACCGATTTGGGTTAAACGAAACAATAGCAAGTAATACTTATTCATAAATATCTATTTTTCCTAATTGACGAGAGGTGTCCGCTGCGAAGCGAGCACCTCTCTCCTTTTCCCCCACCCTCCATGTGGTGGTTAGCACCACCACGCACAAAAAAAACAGCCGATAATCACCATGATTACCGGCTGCCCATCGTACCCCCGCAGGGAATCGAACCCTGATTTAAGGTTTAGGAAACCTTCGTTCTATCCGTTGAACTACGGAGGCATCGCGTAAATGGAAAGATTTGCACTATCCTTTTGCAAAGATAGTGCAAATCTTTGATTCAAGCAATTCAAGAATTATTTTGATGCTTTATGCGAGAAGTGCAACGATGTAGTTCTGGAACCAATAAGTCACGATACCAGCCACATAGCCCACAAACACGAGCCAGCTGACGTGCTTCAAATACCAGCCGAAGCTGATGCGTTCGAGACCCATTACCACTACGCCAGCGGCAGAACCGATGATGAGGATGCTACCACCCACACCAGCACAGTAGGCAAGGAGCTGCCAGAACAAGCCATCTACGGCGAAGTCGCCCACGAGGTCGGTGTACATACCCATACAGCCAGCCACCAATGGCACATTATCAACAATACTTGAAATCACACCGATAATGCCAGTCACAAGATAGTGGTTGCCACCAGAAATCTCATTGAGTCCAGCGCCTGCCATGTGAAGCACCTTGATTTCCTCCAAGCAGCTCACTGCCATGAGAATACCGAGGAAGAAGAGGATGGTGGTCATATCAATGCGGCCAAGCACTTTGCTCACGCGGCGATTCATGCTGTCGGGAGCTGTGCGCTCTTTGCGATAGAACACTTCGATAACGGTCCAAACCACACCAAGCACCAAAAGAATGCCTGCAAATGGAGGAAGACCTGTGAGGCTGTGGAATACAGGAACGAAGCACAAGCCACCCACGCCAAGGAAGAAAATCACCTTGCGCTCAAGGCTTGTGAACACATGATCCTCCACGTTAGAGGTAGTGGCAGGGGCATCGAGGTGGCCCTTGAGCATCCATTGCATGATGAGCGCAGGAATCACTACTGAAATGAGCGATGGGAGGAATATTTCTTTAATCACGCCACCAGCGGTAATCAAGCCCTTGTTCCAGAGCATGATAGTGGTCACGTCGCCAATTGGCGAGAATGCGCCACCTGAGTTAGCGGCAATAATCACGAGCGAAGCAAACATCAAGCGGTCGTGGTGGTCGTCAACGAGCTTGCGAAGCACCATCACCATCACAATACTGGTGGTCATGTTGTCGAGAATGGCACTAAGGAAGAATGTCATGAATGCGATGCGCCACAGCAGTTTACGCTTGTTGGTGGTTCGCAAAATGTCGCGAACGAAATTAAAACCGCCGTTTTGATCAACGACCTCTACGATAGTCATCGCACCCATCAAGAAGAACAGCGTGGTGGCAGTGCTGCCAAGATGCTTTTCAAGCACGCCATTCACCATATCGGGAGTGAAATTGGGGAGATAACTTCCGGGGTCAAACATAAAAAGTGTCCAAGTGGCCACAAACATCAGCAACGCAACAGCCGCCTTGTTCACGCGAGTGAAACTTTCAAGGGCGATACATGCGTAACCTAACACAAACACCACAACAATGGCAATAGTCAGTGTAGTCATGAATGAAGAAAATTAATTAATTAGTAAATCCAAAAAATAATAACACCTAATTTCAGGATATTCATCTCTAAAATCAGCGACAAAGATAAATCTTTTTCGCAATTCTGACAATTATATCGGTTGAAAAATGTAAAAATTTGTATAAAGGGCTTTAAACGCCCACACACCACCCCCACGCCCCCATTTTCCCACCCGAAAAAGGGCATGTGATTACGCTATAGTGTAATCACCTGTGTTTTTTGGATTTGGGGTAGAACGCGGCGACGAGGATGAGGAGGGCGCCTGCCACGAGGTAGGCTTGCCAGCCTTTTCCGGCGCGCGCCGTGCGATAGTCGGCATCGGTGTAGGTGCCAGCGATTACGCCTTGAATATAGGGGAGCATGTCGCAGATGCCATGGTAGTAAGATTCACCGTTGTCGCATACGGGTTTTTCCAGCCTGTCGATGCTCAAATGTTTGCAAAACACACGTGGAAACTGGTCGCGAAGCTGGTCGCTCACAGCCATCACCACAATCGGGAACTCATCTGTCTTGGCTTTAGCGATGAGTATGAGCACGGATTTCTGATGGTTTAGATTCCAGTTTTTCAAGATTTGTGCGGCATAAGCCTCGGCATGTAACCTTTCGAGCGAGGTATCAGCCACCGCCACCAGAATTTTGGCATTAGTGGCAGAGTAATAGCGCATCAAGCTGTCGTTGAGCAGTTTTGCCGTGTCGGCAGGCATCACGCCCACCATATCCACCACGCACTGGTCGGTGCGAAGTGGGGGCAATGAACTGGCGTGCGCGAAGTTTGCCACAGCCATCACTCCGCACAGCACCACAGCCATCAATATGCGATGTAGTCGCTTCATATACGCCACCGTCACCAAGAGCCTCCTGCTCCGCCGCCGCCGAATGAACCGCCACCAAAGTCGAAGCCACCCGATGAACCTGAAGAGCCCGAAGTAAACGAGCCGCCGCCAAACGGCAGGAAAATTCTGAAGCCAATGAACACCAACAGAATGACAATCACGAAAATCCAGTCGAAGAGCGACAAATCCTCGTCGCTTTGGTAGGTTTCGTAATCGTATTCGCCACGGCACACGGGTATAATCACCTTCAGCGCCGCCCAAGTGGCAGCGGTGTAGTTGTTGCCCTCTTTGAGGATAGGTATCATCTTGTCTTCCACAATCCTATTGCAGAACACATCGGGGAGCGCACCTTCCAGTCCGCGCCCTGTGGCGATAAACACCTGTCCTTTCGAGAATCTGGTTTTGGGTTTGATGAGAATGACGATGCCATTGTCAATCTTCTTCTGCCCCACGCCCCAGCGGTCGCCAATCTCGGTGGCAAACTCGTTGGGCGTGTAGCCGCCCAGGTCGTTGGTGGTGACAATCACCACTTGATTAGAGGTTTGTTTGGAGAATGCGACCAAACTATCTTCGAGTTGGGCTGCGGCAGACTCGCTAAACACGCCAGCCATATCGTTGACCAACCGTGGCGGATAGGGGCGTTCGGGAATGCCGTCGGCGGCTTGCGCTACCGATGCCACCCACGACATCAGCAACACAGCCACCACGCACGAAGTTCTTCTTATCAGAGTAAGTGTCTTTTTCATTGTTGCATCATTGATATAGTCCTGACCAAATCAGCCACGGCAGCCGAAACGGCACCATAGTAGTCTTCGGTTCTGAGTTTTGGGAGCATGATGTCGGAAACGATGCCTTGGCAGCACACATCGGTGAGCATAGGTTCCAAGCCCTTGCCCACGGCTATCGCCACCTTGCCGCCCGAATGTGCGGTTTTGGGCTGAACCAGTATCACCACGCCATTGTCTTTTTCTTTACCCACGCCCCAGCGTTTGCCAATCTCGGCGGCAATCTGCTGCGGGTCGGCATCGGCAATATCGGAGATGGTGACCACCACAATTTGCGCAGGTGTTTGTGCGCCATACATACGCAGGTCGTCCTCCAACCCGCGCACACTGTCGCCAAGCACACCGGCAAAGTCGCTGACCGCCATTGTGGCTTGCTCCGGAATCACCAATTTTCCATCGGCACCCACGTAAGCCACGCTGTCGGTTTGCTCCGTAGTGCCTTCTGCGGCATCGGCGCTGCCGCTCGACGATTCGGTGTTTTTACACATGGTGAACAGCAATGTGACTGCCACCAGTGAAAACACCGAAATCAATATTCTCATTCTATTTTTCATATTCATGTTTTACCAAGAGCCTCCAGCGCCACCGCCGCCGAATGAGCCACCGCCCCAGTCGCTGCTGTCGCTGCTGCTATAGCTGTCGGAGCCGCTGCCGGAGTCGCTGTCGCGACTTGAATTGAGACCCCACTTGTCGGAGAAGTAGTCGCGCAAGAGCAGTTTATCAACAACGAAGAACAGGATAAGTCCGCCTGTGAAGATAATCAACGCCCAACCCCAGAAATCGAGGCCTTCCTCTTTTTCCTCTCCGTTGGCATAATGCTTTTTCTGATAGTTGTCGTAGGTGTACTCGCCACGGCACACAGGCATAATCACCTTCAGCGCAGCCCAAGTGGCAGCTGCATAGTTGTTGCCCACTTTGAGATGCGGAATCATCTCGTGCTGAATCACCCTATTGCAGAACGCGTCGGGGAGCGCGCCTTCCAATCCGCGGCCTGGAGCGATATACACCTCGCCCTTCGAATCCTTGGTTTTGGGTTTGAACAAAATCACCACGCCATTGTCGAGTTTCTTCTGCCCTACGCCCCATGTGTCGCCAATCTTGGTGGCAAACTCATTCGGGGTGAGGCCTTCAAGGTCGAGCACGGTGAGAATGGTGATTTGGTTGGAAGTGGTGCGAGAAAACTTGGCAAGCGAGTCTTCCAACTGGCGAACCGTGGAATCGGGCAAGATGCAAGCGTAGTCGTTGACATATTGCTTCGATGGCGACAGAGCCAGAACACTGCCTTTGAATGGCTTGCGGCTGGTGATGGCTGTGCTCTCCTCATCATCGTCGGCAGCAGTGGTTTGCTCCACTTTCGCTGTTGACGATTCGGGTGCTGCTGGTTTGTTCGACTCGTCTTCGCCAAACACCACGCCTATCACGCCCAAGAACAGGAACACGATAAACGACCACATGCAGCCTTTAGCCACACAGCCTTTTTTCTTCTTTTTAGGCTTGTCGGTCACCGATTTGGTGCGTTTTTTCTTTGAAGAAGTAGTCATTTCCTCGGCTTCCTCCACTACTGGCTGTGCCTCGACTTTCGCAGATGCTGGCACAGGAGGGGGAGCGGGCGCACTTTTCGGTGCTCCACCGAATGGCGGAGGTGTGGGAGCTTTTGCGCCACCATCAAATGCAGGAGGCGTAGGTTTTTCACCGCCAAAAGAGGGAGGCACAGGAGCCCCACTCTTCTGATTGTTATCTTTGTCGTTCATGTTCATTACATTATTATATTACCAATCGCTACTTGCGCCTCCTCCGTCAAACGAGCCTCCGCCAAACTTTTGAGCATTTCGGCGTTTGCGCTCTTCTTCCTCTTGGCGCTTTTCGCGTACACTTTTCGCCGTAGTCGCACCAGCACCAGCGGCTGCCGCTGCGGCTGCTTCTGCCTCACGCTTTTTTCGTTCGGCTTCAAGTTCTTTTTTGCGCTTCTCGGCTGCTACCAAGCGTGCGGCACGCTCCTCTGGGGTTTCGTTCGCCTCGATGAGTGCCTGTTTTTTCTTCGCACGTTTGTTGGCATACACCACACCGCCCACTACGGCGGCAATGATGCCCACAAACCATATCAAGCCGTTGCCACCGCCCGACGATTTTTTCGTGGCTTCGTCGCCCGAAATCTCGCCTGCGCAAATCGGCATCACAGCCTTCAGCACTGCCCATACGGCTGCGTCGTAGCCGCCTTTTTTAAGTGCTGGAATAGCCTTGCCATCAACGATTCGCTTGCAAGTGACATCGGGCAAAGCGCCACCCAGTCCGCGACCGGGACAAATGGCGAACTGACCTTTCGAGTCTCTGGTCTTGGGTTTGATAAGGATAATCAAACCGTTGTCGAGTTTCGCTTGGCCTATACCCCAGCGGTCGCCGAGTTCGGCGGCATACATCTTGGGCTCATAGTCGCCAAGGTCTTTTACGGTAATCACCATAATTTGGTTGGTGGTGCGCTTTGAGAATGCACGGAGCGAGTCGTCGATCACTTTCGACTGGCGCAGCACACCGGCAAAGTCGTGGACGAAAATCGCAGTATCGGGGCGCGCTGGAAAATCGGAGTCAGCCGCAAAACTGGTCGCCGACATCATCACAGCCAAAGCCGCGAGTATAAGGAGTTTTACTTTTTTCATTGAGAGATTAGTTTTTAACCAAAAATCGGTCATTAGTCGAACTTGACGCGTGGGCGAATGTTTATTCGTCGTCGCTGTACGAAACGTCGTTGCTCAGTTCGTTCACATCGTTTTCCACAGGGGGGAAGTAGGTTGCGAGCGATTCACCAATCTGTGCCACCACTTCGCAAATGCCGTCGGCTGGCTTTCCTTGGGAGAGGTATTTCCCCAAAGTGTCTTTCTCCACACGCCAGTAGTCGTCGGGCACCACATTGTTGATGCCCTCGTCGCCCAAAATAGCAAATTTCTTGCTCTTATAGGCCACATATATGATCACAGCGTTGCGGCGTTCGGTTTTGTAGAGTCCAAGTTTGTTGAACCTCTTTTCCGCCGCCTCCATCACATCGCCACCGCACTTGGGCGTGATATGCACGCATATTTCGCCCGAAGTGCGCTTCTCTGCCATGGTTATGGCATCGGTGATGCGGGTCTGGTCATCTTTCGAAAGAAAATCGGTAAGAGCCATATCCTATTTTGTTTTTTTGACTTATTCGAAACTTACAGTTGGAGCGTTTTCGGCGCCTTCCTTAGCCTTGAAGTGAGGTTTGGTCTTGAAGCCAAACATGCCTGCGAAAATGCTGGTTGGGAAGCGGCGAACTTTTGTGTTGTATTCCTGTGCGCCTTCGTTGAAGTCGGTCACAGCCTTGGTGATACGGTTTTCAGTGCCTTCGAGTTGTGCTTGCAGGTCGCGGAAGTTTTCGTTAGCCTTCAGTTCTGGATAAGCCTCACTCACGGCCATGAGTTTGCTCAGTGCGCCACTCATTTGCTCTTGAGCCTTTTGGAACTTCTCGATTTGCTCGTCGGTCATGTTTTCAGCGTTGATGTTGATTTGGCCAATCTTGGTACGAGCCTCGGTCACTTCGGTAAACACCTTTTCTTCGTGCTTAGCGTAGCCCTTCACCACATTCACAAGGTTAGGAACGAGGTTGGCACGACGGTCGTATTGTGCTTCCACGTTTGCCCAGTATTTTTCCACATCTTCTTCCTGTGAAACCAGACCGTTATAACTGCTGATGCACCACAGGGCGAAAAGAGCAATTGCACCAATGATAATCCATTTGGTCATGCCACCACGTGCGGCTGGTGCTGCTTGTTGTTGAGGAGCGGGATTTGGGTTTGCATTAATGTTCATAATTCTAATAGTTTTTAAACGTTAATAATTCTGTTATTTCTATTCATGTATCATACATTTCATGTATCATCATTTCACTATCACACTATTATATATAATGTGTAAGATTCAATAATGCGAAGATACACAAATTACCTTAAAATAAGGCAACTTTTGTGCCAAAAATCATCACATTATCACAATTTTCTTCCCAATAAGTGCAACAGCCACTTATCGAGCACCGTTCTGGTAGTCGCGGTATTTGTTGCCGCTATAGGTGTTGCGTCCGAAGGCGTTGCTGCCAAACTCGTCTTCCTCATCGTCGGCATTTTTCGTCTCTCTACGCTCCAGCGAGTCTCTGCGGCGCTCCGGTTTGTTCTTTCTGATTCTGTCGGGCTTCTGCTGGTTGAGCGGAGTGGCGTAGATGTCCCACGTTTCCTCGCGTCCCCAACTCTTGCGCACTCGGAGTTTGTCGGCGTAGGGGTAGTAATACACTTCTTCGGGCTGGCGATGCTCGGCGTAATTGCCAGCGTCCCAGCGGTCGTTGCCGTTGGTGTCGATTACTAGACGGGCGTAATACTCAGCAGGAATCAGGTTTTCGAAGCGCACGGTGCCGTCGGTCACTCGCTCGTGGCGAATCACGTTTTCGTTGGCGTCGAGCAGTTCCACAAATGCGCTGTCACCGCTATTCACATGCAGAATCACATAGCCATACTCGTCGAGCGACTTTACCTTGAATTTGTAGGTCACCGAGTCGTTTGCTACGCCATACACGTTGCACACCGCCGCCGAATCGAAATGTAGGCGATATTGCTCCTCTGGCTTCAAGTTGGCTTGAATCATATAGTTGAGCGGATTCAGTTCGTTGACGAGCCGCATTTCCGCTTTCACACGCATCCAAGTGCTATCTTTCTGCATACGCTCCAGGCGAATTGCGCTCTGCGTGATATTGGCGATGGGCGCATTGAGTGCGAATTGAATGGTGTCGGTCACATCGAGTTGGTCGGTTTTCTTGGGCGTGAGTTGCAGCACTTCACGCTGGGCGCGCTCTCGCTGTGCAAGAGCCTTGATGTCGAGGTCGATTTCGGTAACGTCCTTGCCCGATGCCAGCAGTTTCTCGCGGCGCTTGATTAGTTTCTCACGCTCTTTTTCTATGTCTTCTCGCTCCTTTTGCGCCTCGCGCTCTGCCTTGATTTCTGCATTGGTGCGGCGCACCTGAAACACGATGGTGTCGTTCACCGCCACCACATTCTCAAGCGAGTCCATCTTCATATAGCGTATGTCCACATTGATGCTGTCGGCTTTGAGTAGCACGCTGTCGGTGAGCCAATACACGATGGAGTCGTTGCCCTCGCGGCGTTCCATCACATACCAGTCGTCGGCATGGTTGGCTGGCGAGAGTATATTGAGTTCGGGCAACTGGTTGGGCGCCGAAAACAGCACAAACAGGCGGTTGCGGCTCACGCGCTCGGCTTTTTTCAAGTAGAGCGGCGTGTAGCGTTCGTTAAACATGCTCAACAATATGTCGTTGGGCAAATATTCGGTGTGCGTGGCGGTCACCACAGTATCAACACGGTGGTCGAAGGTGAATGTGGTGTCTTGCGAGGTAAACTCTCGCACGCTTGGCACTACGATTTCATCTAAGAATGCGTAATCCTCGCTGCGGCTCATACAGTAGTTGCCGTCCATGTCGTTGAGCGCGAAAATGTGGTATTTGCCCGGCTTCACGCCTTGCACCGTAAATTCGCCCTTGTCGTTGGTGCGCGAAATGCGTTCAAACTGCTGTTTGGTGAAGGCACTGTCGTCGAGATTGCTGTGCAAGCCCACCATCACGTGCTGCATCGGCTCAAGGTCGCGCGCACGGAGCACCATGCCCGACACACTCATCGTGTCGATGCTCTCGCCTGTGGCGAACGAGAAGCAGTAGCCGTCCAGGCGGTTGCCCTCGTTGTTGTCCTCAATGGCGTCGCTAAAGTCAATGGTGTAGGTGGTGTTGGGAATCAAATCCTCGTTGAAAATCACCTCCACGGTGCGGCCAAGCGAACGAATCGTGGCTGGTTCTTTCTGCGCTGGCGAAATCACCACCTTCTTCTGCTGGTCTTTAATCGCCACAATTTCATCGAATTGAATGGTCACCTTCTTGCCCTTGAAGTTCACCGAGCGTGGCGCGGGATTCGATTTCAGCACCACAGGAGGGGTATAGTCACGCGGACCGCCAGAAGGAGAGCCAATATTGGCGCACGACCACAGCATAGCGGCCATGCCCAGCAAAAGTATATATATGAGATTACGCAATTTCATCACCTAATATTCGTTTTTACCAACAAATCATAAATTTAACCAACAAAGATACACATTTTTCTACAAACCTCAAGCACCCACCACCACCTGCCATCTATATTTCGTCCCCACACCATATTCACACCCACCTAACGGCCACACCCAACAACCCATATCCACAAACCGATGAGCGCACTTCAGCAAAGCCCAAAATGTTAAAATGAAAGTTTTTTTATATTTTTTCAAGAAAAATGGCATTTTTATTTTGGAAATATGAAAAAAGTAATTATATTTGCATCAAACAAAAAACAAATAGCAACATATACAGTAAGCAAAACAACAACACCATAAAAAGTAAATTTTCTCATACTCTAAAATGAAATGCAGGAACCACTTTGTGAAAAGGGATTCCTGCAGCACTATACCCCCACCTCCACATAATCCGTATTAGGATGGGAGGTGGTATTTTTTTGTAATAGGGGATTTGCTATTGCAACTGGAGCACGTGAACTGGATTAGAACCAGTAGTAGGAGCGGGTGTTGCCGTCGGAGATGAAGTAACGGCCGTAGCTTGTGACTTTTACGTAACGGGGGATGTAGTCCACTTTTTTCAGGATGTCGGCCGCGCTGCTTGGAATGTAATTGAAATACACGCCACGGTCGCAGCAAAGCACGCAGTTACCCAAAGCGGTGACGCATGCGCTGAGTATCTTGCCGAATTTGTTTTTAGCTTGGCGCACAGTGGATTCAAACTTTGGTGAACATTCGGTGGTGCCGTCGTCACATACTATCACATAGTCTGAGTATTCATTCATTGCCAACGAGACGATGTCTTTGCCTTGTCTGTTGAGGGCTTGGAGTTTGTTAAGGATGTCTTCCGAGGCTACAGCGTTCCATATAAGTTTGTTGCCAACCCTACTAATCACGCTCCAACATTTTCCGAGCTCTGTGATGTTGATGTCGACAATCCTGCCTTCCTTCTTGTTCACATCAAGTATGACGTCGAGCATACCTTGAGGCAGTTGGTTGTAATAATAGCCGTTGTTGCCCATAACCACCAAGCCTATACCATTGCGAGAGAATGTGGCGATTCGGGCCTCATTCGCTTTTTGTATGGCATCGGTCAAGAAGCCGATGGAAGTGTGGAATGTGGGGTCGTAACGAATGGCTTTGCCATAGCTGTGGTTTTCGTTCACCATTCCATTATATCCCCTCATGCGGGCGTCCATCATGTCGAGGGCGAGCTGCTGCTCTGGCGTGAATCCGCCATCATACTGCTGATAGCTGTTGCTTGACGAACTTGACGACGAGCTGCGCGAGCTGGAAGAACTTCGGCTTGAGCGCGACTGAGTTTGCCCGGTGCCGTTACAGTCGGGGCAGCGGTCGGAGTGCGACACGCCCGATGGCACCATCTGGTGGCAAATGGGGCATTGACGCTTACTCTTGTTGTGGCCATAAGTGCCGGTGCCACCACGCTGAAAATACACAATGCCTTTGCCGCCGCATCGCAAGCACCTGCCTGCATCGGCATGTGGCGCGGCTGTAAGGATAACTAACACGAGTAATGTAAGGCGAAGAAAATTCTGCTTTTTCATTTTATTCGTTGTGCTTAGAGGATGCTTTGTAAAATGTCACGTAACACAAAGTTATAAAATTTTATCCAAATTCAATAAAGACGAAGCCACGATTACTCTCGATTTTTAGTAATTTTGCAAAAGAACAAAAACAAACGATTGAAAGTGATGAAGAAAATCTTGCTGTTGCTCATGTTGGCAACGTCGGTTTTGGTGCAAGCCAAAGCCAAATATGGTATTGTGATGCCGGCTTCGCTGAAGCCTGGCGACAAAGTGGCTATCCTCTCGCCTGGCAGCACGCCCAGCGACTCATCGGTAATCAAGGCGATGGAGGTGCTGAAAGGGTGGGGGTTGAACCCTGTGAGGGGCAAATATGTGACTAACCGCTACCACGGTTGGGCAGGCACCGCCGCCGAGCGTGAGGCCGACCTGATGTGGGCGCTCCGCGACAATTCCATCAAAGCCATCATCTGCTCGCGTGGCGGTTACGGCTCGGCGCAAATTCTATATAATGTGCCGCTCGACACGCTGAAGAAGTACAACAAATGGCTTGTGGGCTACAGCGACATCACCGCCCTGCACAGTGCCATGGTGAAGGCTGGACACATGAGCATTCACGGCAGTATGTGTGGCCGATTGGCAAAGACTGGCGGCACCGACGAATACAGCGAGCGTTTGCGCAAACTGCTCTTTGGCAAGGAAATGCCAAATGTGGAAGCCCCGGCCCATGCCTACAACCACACCGGCAAGGCGAAAGGCATATTGATTGGTGGTAACTTGAGCGTTTTCACCCAAGTGAGTGGCTCGGCTGACTACGACTTCCTCGACCGCGACTTTGTGAAGGACAAAGATGTGGTGCTTTTCTTCGAAGATGTGAGCGAGAGCGTGAACCGTGTGGCAAGTTTGCTGTTTCAGATGAAGTTGAAAGGCACGCTCGACCATGTGAGAGGCATCATCGTGGGCCGATTCACCGAAGTGACCAGCCTTTCAGGCTATGAAAGCATGGATCAGATGCTCCACGAATTCCTCGACGAGTATCAAATCCCCATCTGCTACGACTTCCCCACCAGCCACGACGAGTCATGGAACACCCCCATGATAGAAGGCTGCCCCGTGGAACTGACCGTAACCCCAGAAAAAGCCTCTCTAAAATTCAAGAAAAATTAGAGGTTAGTAGAAAAAAGTGGTCGTTTTCTACGGAGATAATAAAAATTCACCGTAGAAAACTGACACTTTTTGAAAATTAAATCGTATCTTTGCCGAAAGAACAAACTTCAATTGAGCAACGATATGAATAGCATCATTTACAACATGGCCTCACAAGGAGGCGTGATAACGGTTTCAGAACTCTCAAAACAATCCGATTATCGAAAATTGGTGAGAATGAAAGACCGTGGCGACCTGATTAAGATTCGTCATGGGGTGTATGCTATTCCTGATGCTCTTTTTAATACAATGATAGATGTAGAAAGGATTGTTCCAAACGGGATAGTCTGTTTGTTCAATGCTTGGGCATATCACCAGCTTTCCACGGTCGTGCCACCATCTATTTGTGTCGCTATAGATGCAAAACGAAAGGTGGTGATTCCCTCAACCGTTCCCATTGAAATCTATTACTGGAAAAAGGAGAATTTGGAGTTTGGTATTACAGATGCAGAAATATCTGGTTTTAAAGTTCGTATAACAGATTTGGAGCGCAGTGTATGTGACGCTGTGAAATACCGAAATAAAATCGGTTTGGACACTACCGCAGAAATCATTCGAAATTATCTGAAAAAAGATAAACGCAATCTTAGTCGCCTTTCGGAATATGCCAAAAGGCTAAGGGTTGCCAACACTTTGAAAAACTATTTAATGATAGCCATAGAGTGATGATATGAAAAAGAAGAACTACGGAAAATCAGTAAAGAGTCGCTTGCTCAATTTGATGAATGCGACAGGCTATAAATATATGTATCTTCTTGCAAGATATTTTAATGAGCGTTTACTCTACAGAGTTTCTGTGAGCCAATACAAAGACAACTTTCTATTGAAAGGAGGCACGCTGCTCTATGCAATGGACGGACTTGACGCGCGCCCCACAGTTGATGTGGATTTTATGGCAGAGAAAATCACCCGCGACCGAGAGTATTTGGCTGAGGTGTTTAAAGAAATTTTAGGGATTCCATGTGATGAGGACGGAGTAAGTTTTGATACAGAGGATATTACCGTTGAGCCAATCACAGTGGAAAAGAAATATCCTGGAACGAGATTTTATTTCACAGCACACATGGACAGCATTGTACACAAAATGTCGGTTGATGTGGGTTTTGGCGATGTCGTAACGCCATATCCTGCATCTATTGATTTTCCTTTGTTGCTACCCAACACTCCGTCGGTGAATTTGCAAGCCTATTCGCTGGAAACTGTTGTTGCTGAAAAATTCCACACGATGATAGACCGTGATGTGTACAATAGCCGCATGAAAGACTTCTTTGACTGCTACCAGTTGCTGACTAAACGAGAGTTGGACGATGATATCCTATATGATGCAATTAAAGCCACATTTGATAATCGAGGACTTGTGTATAATCCTGATTTGAAACTTTTCACAGAGGATTTCATCAACGATTCCAATCGACGGTTTCAATGGGAGTTGTTCCTCAAAAAAATCCAGTGGAAAGAAGCACTTGACTTTGACACTGTAATGCACGTAGTAAAAGAAAGATTGGAGCCCATGGCTGAAAGATATTGGGAAAACCAATTCAAGAAAAATTAGAGGTTAGGAGAATTAACCGGCTCATCGGGGCACTCGGAGTACGCAGAGCACTTGGAGTGCTCCGAACTCATTTCTCATACCACTTCATTAAAAAAATATCAGTTTTCTACGGAGATAATAAAAATTCTCCGTAGAAAACTGACACTTTTTGAAATTTCATGTGTGAAACTTTGGGATGAGGTGCGACGGCATGAAATTCCGTTAGGAATTTGATGTGTGTAGGCAGGTATGCAGAAAAGATGAAATTGAGCGAAGCGAAATGGAATCTTTTCGAAATGCCTGCAATAGATATGTCAGTATGATGCATTCCAGCGGAATGCGACAACATCAAATTGCCTTTTGGTGGCGAAATCGCATCCCGCAGGGATGCATATATGTTGTGTGCCATTTGCAGGCATTTCGCTTCGGTTATGCTCCATTTCGCTTCGCTCATTACGCATAACCTTCGCTGCATACCTGCCTACACACATCAAATCCCTACGGGATTTTCTTCTGCCACCGCTCAAGTTGCGAGGTTGGTGAGCGAAAACCAGCATCAAACCCCTACGGGATTTTCACCAGCCATCATCATTATGCCGCAAATGGCGCGCGCGCCTTTAACCTCTCTAATTTCTAAACTCTATCTAACCTCTAATTTCAATCTTCTAATTTCTTCAAATTGCAAGGGCTTTTTGGGTGCGGAGGTGGCGGAAGTTGTTGAAGGTGTCGAAAATGTCGTAGAGGGCGATGCTGGAATTGGCGGCTTGCGTTTGGTAGAGCGATGCGCTGCCCGATGTGTTCACATTCTGCCCTTGCAGCGTGGCAGTGATGCCCGACACATTCTCCATCATCTTCATTTGCAGATTGATCATCTCGAAGATGCCGATGTTGGTGTTGTCGTGGCTCACCTGTTCGGGTTTCGCCATACCCTCATTGGGGTTGTAGGGCAGCACGCCGCCAGTTTCGTTCCAAATGCGCAAAATCGTGTTCCAGTTCAGCGAGTCGGGTTTGGCTGATTCGGGATAGAGCAGCACACCCTTTGCGCTGTTGCTCAAAATGCGGTCGACGATGGTGGTAAGCCTATTGATATACTTCTGCTGGTCAATCACATCTTCAATAAACCCATGCACCTCGCCATCGGTGAGTGGATAGAACTTCACCACAAAAGGGTGCTGGCGATGCTTGGCAGGCGAATCGAAGGTGGCAAGCAAGTCGCCCATCGGTGTAAACCATCGGCACCGCCACACGGTGGCAATGTCCCAACGGTAGGAAATCAGCGGATCGGCTTTGATTTTCTTCTCCTGCGACACCGGCACCACAAACACCTTGGCGGTGGCTTGGTCGTGGCAGAGCAGCACTTCCTGACTTTCGAGCGTCCACACCTCAATGGCGCGGCACTTGTTGGTGTGCGTAAACCAAAAGTCTGTGCCGCTTTGCGAATCAGCGCCAATGGCGGTGCAGAACTGAAGCGTGCGGTCGTCGGGCGAGTCGCTGTAAAGCCTTCGCACCCACGCCGCTTTCTTCTTGTTGCCAGCCGCCACACGCTTAATCAGTTCCGCCACGCTCAAATCGTGAATCTGCCCCACGATTTCGCAGTCGCGGCTCAGCGGGTCAATGGTATGGTTGATGAAGAAATGCGACAAGTTCACATTGTTCACCACCGTTTCCTTCTTCCCCAAGTTTTCCGTTTCCTCCACGCGCTGAATGCAGCAGCCCGAAATCAGAAATTCCTCCAAAGCGCGGCTATCGAGCTCGTCGAGGGCATTGCTCTCGGCAATGTTCTTCATCGCCGACGGCTCGCGAGTGCGGCTCAGGTGCTCGGCGCGAAATCTGCCCACTATGGTTTTCACCATCTGGCGGAGCATATTGTTGGTGATGGGCGCGGTGCCATATTTCTTGTAGATGATGGCTTCCTCGGTGGTGGCGGTGCCGTCGGCATCAACGGCAGGGTCCGACCATTGGTCGCCGTAGGTGAATCGCTTGTTGCGCAACCGGCGTTTGCGGAGCGCGGAAGCGGCACTCCAAGCAGTGAATGCCGCTTTCAGAATAGCAGTGTTGTTGGTCATGGTGTGTGAATTTATCGGATTGCGAAATACTGGCGGCGATGGCGTGGCCCGTAAGAGAGATGAATCCACGCAAAGTCTCGCTCATTGATGGCTTGGTCCACTGGCAGATGCAAGGTGGTGAGCAAATGATAGAGGCGGCGATTGTCGGCACGGTTGCCCACGGTAATGTCGGCAGCCTCGCCCTTCATGTGCTGGCTCGATGGCGAGCCGCCCACCTCCTTATTGAGCCGTGGGCAACGGAATCCGCTGTTCACCTTGATAGGTTTGCCCCACGCCTCGCGCAGCGGGTCGAGAATATGCTCCACCAGCAGGTGAAGGTTGGCGACTGCTTCTTGCGAAGGGGTGTTGTCGATACCACGCAATTCGGCTGTGGCAGAGCGGGTAAGTTCGTGTAGTGTGAAATACTTCATGGCTTTTTTGCCACAAAGTTACACCCACCAAATCCACGCCGTCAACGCCAAAATGGGGAAGAAAAACCGTGAAAAACCACTTTTTTCAAGAAAAAACTTTCGTTTTGAAAGCAAAAACTTGCAAAACCAAAACCAAATATATACATTTGCACTGGATTATTAAATGACACCTAATTGTGGAGCCTCTGAAAAAACAGATTAACCGATGTGAATCGGCTTTGTTGCACTCCCAATATTAGACAACCAAATAACTCAGAGGCTCACCTTTTAGTGGTGATTTATTAATTCCACAAAAGATTAACAAAATTCAAGTATATATTTTTTGTATCAACAACTTTTTTTGCCACCTCAGCAAAATGCCGACCAAAACCAACATACAAAAAATCTCGACGCAGACCGATTCAATCTGTGTTTCAGACCCAATCGCCCTGCTCCACACACAATCCCCATTTCCAAAACACAATTATCAAGACACTATGAAGAAATATATATTAGCAGCTGCTGTGGCTGCATCATCATTCGCAGCATTCGCACAGGACTTCGACGTTGACCCAACATTGAAAATCTCCAACAACGAAAACAAGGTGAACTTCACCGTAGGCGCACGTTTTATGGCAGACGCGGCTGTGTTCGACACCGAAGCAACTCCACTCAACAGTGGCGCATCAATCGCCGATGCACGAATTCGTACATCAATGAAATATGGCGAAAACTGGTATTTCTATGCCGACTTCGGTTTTGGCGCAGGAAAGTTTTCGCAAAAAAACATCTTCCTCGAATATTCCAAGCGTGATGCCGCACAAGTGTGCCACGCTGTGAAGGTTGGCTACTATGGCGACCCTGCCGGATCGATGTCGCGCCAAACCTCGTTGGGTGGCTGCCACTTCATTTCACGCCCTGGTAGCGCCGAAACCTTGGGTTTGGGCCGTGAACTTGGCGTGTCGTACAAGTATTCGGCATCTAATGTGCTTCTCTATCAAGGTGTGTTCACCGAAAACCAATACAATAAGATTGACGCCGACTACAATGGCCTGTCGGCATCTGGCCGATGGATTTATCGCCATATCGACAAGAGTGGCGGCGGCCATGTGGGTGCAAGCGCGCGCTATGCCCACCTCGGTGGTGGTGAGGAATACGCCAGCGGCAATTCTACCTACACCAAAAAGCACCTCATTCTCTCGCAAGCGCTGGAAACCTACGTCGACGACAACAAAGCGTTTGTGAGCTGCAACCTCCCTTGGGCGCACAGTGTGATTGACTTCGGTGGCGAAGCACTCTGGTTTGGTGGCAACTACTTCGTGCGTGGCGAATACCGCCACAAAATCGTGACCAAGAAGCGCGATTCCCAAAAGGTGTATGACGCAGCACGGGAAAAAGGCGAAGACACTTGGGGCTCCTACGATGCTTGGCTGGCAGCCAACCCTCTGCGCACCAACCACTTCAACGGCGCATACCTGGAGGCCGGCTACAAGATTTTCGGTGGCGACTACAAATACGATATGCACGACGCTGTGCTCGGTGGCATGAAGGACAAGTCGCTCGAAGTGGTGGCACGAGCCAGTTTCACCAACCTGAACGACATCGCCTCTGGCGAGCACTACTCGGCAGAAAACGGAAAATACTTCCCCGAAGGCTACGACGAAAGCAAGCCTTACGAATCAGCGTCGGTGGGCGGTGGCCGCATCATATCAACTACATTGGGCGTGAACTACGCATTCAACAAATATGCGCAAGTGATGCTTCACTACACCTACAGCAACTTGGACAAAGACGCGCTCCCTGGCGACAGCAACTTCCACCAAGTGCAAGCACGCGTGCAATTCACATTCTAACGAATGTCGCAACAATGGATTGATTTTTTGAATTAGTATATCTCCGCCCCGGCAAGCAGACCGACACACACCTGCCACCGGGGCTTTTTCTGAAGTCAACGAGGCTACAGGTCAACGAGTCTGTGAGTCAACAGGCTTACAAGGGCACTGTTTGAATCATAACGTAGGGACATGCCTTTGGCATGTTTCGATGCAAACAACCATGTATCAACACATTGGAAACATCCCCAAAGGCCCTGAAAAACCATAAAATGGCGATTGTGCAAACAATCTTGTAGAGGCTAATAGCCGTTGGAAACTGCAGATTATGGTTAACTCCATGCAAGCGAATGAAGCTCCGCAGGAGCAAATGAGCGCAGCTTGGAGATAGAATAAAAAGAGAAATGATATACAAGTTGTCCCTGTGATTATTTAGTAATGATTGAAAAAAATCCC
>OQVR01000086.1_pt1 | contig 32238 bp, 23 predicted proteins | sample 1691521 | NCBI WGS metagenome assembly OQVR01 (sample SAMN03418256, study PRJEB22391) | human gut metagenome | biome: human-gut; feature: organic feature; material: feces | host: Homo sapiens | place: Tanzania | collected 2013-01
CTCGAAGTTGGCGAAGAAGAACAGCTTGTCCTTGATGATGGGACCGCCCAAAGTGAAACCGAACAATGACTCGCTCTCTTTAGAATAAGGTGCAGCGTAAGTTCCATCATGGTTCAGAAAGTGACGACCTACGAGCTTTTCGTTGTTGCCGTAGATGTAGGCACTACCATGGAAGGTGTTGGTACCACTCTTGGTAATGGCATTGATAGCGCCACCGGTGAAACCGCTCTGACGAACGTCAAAGGGAGCGATGTTGATCTGAATCTGCTCAATGCTTTCCATCGAAACAGGCTGAGTGTTGGCCTGGCCGCCGTTACTACCATTGTAGGTAAGACCGAAAGCGTCGTTGTTCATTACACCGTCAATCTGGAAAGCATTGTAACGGGTATTTGTACCGGCAAAAGACATAGAACCCACCTGCTCATTTGAATTGATTTGGGGATTAAGGCGCGCAATGTCGGCGATGCTGTGGGTAATGGTAGGCATATTGGCTATCTGTGTAGCATTGATGCTCTGTGCCGCACCTGTCTTGGTGGCATTAAGACCTGCCTTGCCAGCAACGACAACCTCGTCGAGCATCTTGGCATCTTCTTCCAACGAACAAGAAAGGTTCTGTGATTCACCCAACAACAAGCTGACCTTGTTGAAAGTCTTAGTCTGATGGCCGATATAAGATATCTCTACCTTATAGGGTCCGCCAGGACGCATACCCGGAATGTTAAATCTTCCGTGAACATTAGTAACGGCACGATACACGGTACCAGATGGCTGGTGGGTTGCGGTAACTGAAGCACCGATAACCTCATCACCCTGAGAGGTAACCTTACCATTAATACCTGAAGTCGTAATTTGTGCCATAATCGATGTTGTAAAGGCCAACATCATTAAAGCAATAATGGTTAAACGTCTCAACATATTATAAAAGTTAAGTTAAAATACTACTCTGCGTAGTAACTATTGTTAATATTTGGTGCAAATATAGGTATTTTTTTTTAATTAATCATAAAGAGCGCGTTAAAATTATGATACAACGCCGTTATTTCGCCTTTTACTATACCAGATCTGTTGGATACGGTTATGAATGACGATAAAATTGAGCATTGAAAGCACCAAAACGACACCTGCATTAAAAAGAACAACCTGCAGACAACTCATACCGTTTGAAACGGGTTTGGGATCAATTAACGAATAGAAAATCTGCCATACATGAGGCATAATGTTTTCGGGAGTTCGCTTTGTTGCCTGAATGACAAAAGCGAAGATTTCCCATATAACCAATATTCCGAGCACCCATACCAAGGTTACAAGTGCTTTGGAATTTTTTATCTTAGTTATTGTTTTCATCATAAGCTACCACCTTCAAAGCTGTTTCTTACCTTTGAAACAAGTTCTCCGAAATGAGGCGTATCTCTCATATCAATTGTTCTCGGATACGGCAGGTCTGCGTCAACTACCGCAGAAAGTCTGCCCGGGTGAGGTGAGAGAACACAAATTCTTGTTGAAAGGAAGACTGCCTCCTGAATGTTATGAGTTACAAAAACGATTGTCTTGTTTGTCTTTTCCCAGATTTTCAAAAGGTCAAGGTGTAACTTTTCTTTGGTAAATTCATCAAGTGCCGAGAACGGTTCGTCCATAAGAAGAATTTCGGGTCTGATACCAAAGGCTCTTGCAATGCCGACTCTCTGCTGCATACCGCCGGAAAGCTGCTGCGGATAATGGTCTGCAAACTTTGTAAGTCCGACCATTTCAAGCATTTCATCGGCTCTGTCGGAACGGTCTTTCTTTGAATAGCCCATAATTTCAAGCGGAAGTTCAATGTTTTTCTTAACCGTTCTCCACTCAAAAAGCACGGGATTCTGAAAGACAATACCGAATTTCTGCATAAGTCTGATTTCCTTCGGAGTCATATTGCTTACTCTGACATTGCCCGAAGTGGGTTCGAGCAAATCGGCTATTGTACGAAGGAGAGTTGTTTTACCGCATCCCGACGGACCGAGAAGTGAAATGAATTCTCCCTTGTGAATATCAAAATCCACATTGTCGAGTGCCTTATTGAAATAGTAGGTAGCCGAATCGTTCTTGTGTATGAGATAATAGGACGATGTCATAGACGGAACGGTTGGTCTCAAGAGCCTCCTTGGCGACCTTGGTGCTGGCCTTGTAGCCGATGATAGGGTTGAGGGCGGTCACGATGCCGATGCTGTTCTTCACCATCTCGTAGCAACGCTCCTTGTTGACGGTGATGCCTTCGATACACTTCTCGCGCAGAGTGTTCATCGCGTTGGTAAGCCATGTTATGCTCTCCATGATTGATTCGGCGATCACAGGCTCCATGACATTCAGCTGGAGCTGTCCGGCCTCAGCAGCGAATGAGACGGTCATGTCGTTGCCGATCACCTTGAAGCAAACCTGATTGGTGACCTCCGGGATGACAGGATTGACCTTGCCAGGCATGATTGACGAGCCTGGAGCCATAGGCGGAAGATTGATCTCCTTCAGACCGCAGCGAGGACCGGAGGCCATGAGCCTGAGGTCGTTGCAAATCTTGGAAAGCTTGACTGCCAGTCTCTTGAGGGCACCAGAGTAGCTGACATAGGCGCCAGTGTCAGGAGTGGCCTCCACGAGATCCGGAGCAGCGATGAACTTCTCGCCTGTGAGTTCGGTCATCTTCTTGGCGCAAAGCTCTGCGAAACCAGGCTTGGCATTGAGGCCGGTACCGATTGCGGTGCCTCCCATGTTGATCTCATAGAGAAGATTCACGTTTCTCTCAAGGTTCAGAACCTCTTCCTCAAGGTTGGTGGCATAGGCGTGGAACTCCTGGCCGGAGGTCATAGGAACCGCGTCCTGAAGCTGTGTACGGCCCATCTTGATAACGTCCTTGAATTCCTCACCCTTCTCCTTGAACGCGTCGATGAGATCCTTGAGGCTCTTCTCCAGTTTTCTGTTCATCCTGATGAAAGCGTAGCGGAAGGCAGAAGGATAGGCGTCGTTGGTAGACTGGGCGCAGTTCACATGGTCGTTAGGTGAGCAGAACTGGTACTCCCCCTTTGCATGTCCCATGATCTCAAGAGCCCTGTTGGCGATCACCTCGTTGGCGTTCATGTTCACGGATGTTCCCGCGCCTCCCTGCATCATGTCCACAGGGAACTGGTCGTGGAACTTTCCGTCGATGATCTCGCGGCATGCCTCCACGATCGCGTCGGCGATCTTCGGATCCATAGCTCCGAGTTCCTTGTTCGTCTGTGCCGCGGCAAGCTTGATGCAGGCCATGGCGATGACGTACTCAGGGTAGTCGCACATCCTGGTGTTGGAAATCTTATAATTATTGAGAGCCCTCTGTGTCTGAACACCGTAGTAGGCCTCAGCCGGAACCTGAAGTTCCCCAAGAAGATCGGATTCAATCCTGAATTTCTCTTCGCTCATAATAAATCAATATTATCGGTTTATAAATTGTTTTACAATCTCTCTGACAAAGGTAAGTCCAAAAAAGATTATAAGCAAAAATGCCGCGATATATTTCAAATTATTATTTATTTACCGGGGCTGTCATGTAGTGACTGGGGGTGTATGGCTATTGTGCGAATCGAAAGCGCCGGCCCTATCGGGTCGGCGCTTTTGCATATTCATTTGTCAAAGATATTATTTCTTTGATGATTTGGCTGTGGTGCCGTTCTTGGCGGCAAGGCGCTTCTGGTTCCAAATCGTAGCATCGAACATCACTGGTGTACCGATGAAGATGGAAGCGTAAGTACCGATGCAGATACCAAGGATAAGGGCGACCGCGAGACCTCTGATGGACTCACCACCGAAGATCGCGATAGCGAGCATGGTCACGAGAGTGGAGACAGAGGTGTTGACGGTACGGGTCAACGTGGCGTTGATGGCCTGGTTGGTGTTGGTCCTCACGTCAACATTCGGATGCAGGGTCCTGTACTCACGGATTCGGTCGAAGATAACCACGTTGTCGTTGATGGCGTAACCGATGATGGTCAGGATGGCCGCGATGAACGTCTGGTCAACGTCAAGGTTGAACGGAAGGATTCCGGAGAACAATGAGAAGAAACCGATCACGATGATCGCGGTGTGGGCAAGTGAAACGACTCCACCAAGGCCCCATGTCCAGCCCTTGAATCGGAAGGCGATGTAGGCGAAGATCACAAGCAGGGAGAGGATGACGGCGATGATGGCGTCTCTCTTCATGTCGTTGGCGATCGTAGGGCCGACCTTGTCTGATGAGATGATACCGTTAGGATTGTCAACGGTTGACTTGAACTCGTCAAGTGTGATGTCTGTCTCAGCGAAGAACGGCTTCAAAGCGTTGTAGAGCTTGGCTTCAACCTCGGCGTCAACATCAGTTGACTCCTGATCGTTCTTGTACTGGGTTGTGATCTTCATCTGGCTCTCGCCACCGAACTGCTTTACCTCGACGGCACCGTCAAACTCAACGATAGCGGCATCACGAACCTGCTCGGCGGTTACCGGCTGGTCGAAACGTACAACATAGGTACGGCCACCGGTAAAGTCAACACCGTAAGTGAAGCCCTTGGTGAAGATAGACACGATTGAAATGACGATCAACGCGCCGGAAATGATGTAAGACCACTTGCGTGCGGCGATGAAGTCGAAATGCGTGTTCTTGAGGAAGTTCTTGGTGAGGTTGTTCTCGAAAGCGATGCTCTTGCCCTTCTCGATGCGGTCATCAAAGATAAGCCTTGTGATGAAGATAGAGGTGAGGACAGAGGTGATGATACCGATGATCAACGTGGTGGCGAAGCCCTGGACAGGACCTGAACCGAACACGAAAAGGACGATACCGGTAAGGAGGGTGGTCACCTGACCGTCGATGATGGCGGAGTAGGCGTTCTTGTAACCATCGGCTACGGCCTTGCCCAGACCCTTGCCAGCAGCAAGCTCTTCCTTGATACGCTCGTAGATGATCACGTTGGCGTCAACGGCCATACCCATTGTCAGGACGAGACCGGCGATACCAGGGAGAGTCAGGACAGCTCCGAATGAAACGAGGACTCCGAAGAGGAGAAGCACGTTGCAAAGGAGTGCGATGTCAGCGGCGACACCGGCGCCCTGATAGAAGAAAATCATGTAAACGAGAACCAAGAGGAACGCGATGATGAAGGAGATCATACCGGCGTTGATGGACTTGGCACCGAGTGAAGGACCTACAACCTGCTCTTGGATGATGGTGGCAGGCGCAGGAAGCTTACCTGACTTGAGGACGTTCACAAGGTCGGTGGCCTCATCCGGAGTGAAGTGACCGGTGATAGAGGAACTTCCGCCCGTGATGGCGTTCTGTACGTTAGGATATGAATATACCATGTCGTCAAGGACGATGGCGATCTGCTTGCCGACGTTGTCGCTGGTCATGCGGGCCCAGACATTGGCTCCCTCGGCGTTCATGCTCATGGAGACTGAAGGCTCACCGTTTGAACCGTGGTCGTAAACGACGCGGGCATCGGTGATCACACCTCCGTCAAGCTTCGCCTTGCCGTCCCTTGAGGTGGCCTTGATGGCGACGAGCTCGAAGATGTTCTCGCCCTGAACATACTCGGAAGGCTTTACTGACCACATAGGCTTGAACTCGGCAGGGAAGATCTCGGCGATCTGAGGCATGGCGAGATACCTGTTGACCTTGGCGGTGTCGATCGCGGCGGCGAAACCGATGCAGGCATTGTTCGATCCTGAAGGGCTCAGCACAGCGAAGAGAGGATTGGCCTTTCTGTAAGCGTCAATCTCAGCGGAATTGTCCTGGCTCTGGGCGATCTCTGAATTGAGAAGAGAGTCAACACCTTCTTTGGCTACATTCTCGGCGGCAGGCTCGGCGACCGCTGTGGTGTCGGCCTCTCCAGCAAGAATCTCAGCCAGCTTGGCGTTGGCCTCGGCAAGATAGCCGGAAAGTTCCTGGCTGGTATAGGTCTCCCAGAACTCAAGGGAAGCGGTTCCCTGAAGGAGCTTCCTCACACGCTCAGGCTCCTTGACGCCCGGAAGCTCGACGAGGATACGTCCGCTGTTGCCAAGTTTCTGGATGGACGGCTGGGTCACACCGAAACGGTCGATACGGCTTCTGAGGACGTTGAACGAGTTGGCGACGGCACTCTCAGCCTCGTCACGGATGACACTGATGACATCGGCGTCTGAGGAGGCCGGGGTGATCTTGTCTTTCATCTCGTAAGTACCGAAAATCTGGGCAAGGTGCTGACCGTTGCTCACTTCCTTCCACGCATCCGCGAAAAGAGAGATGTAGTCCTCTCTGGAATTAACGCTGCGTTCCTTGGCAAGGGCGAGAGCCTTCTGGAACTCAGGATTCATGCTGTTGCCGGAAATGGCCTTCACAAGATCCTGAAGCTGCACCTGCAGCATGACGTTCATACCACCCTTGAGGTCCAGACCAAGGTTGATCTCCTTGGCTTTGCACTCCTTGTAGGTGTTCCAGAGGAATACCTTCTTCGAAGAGATGGAATCAATGAATACCCTGTTCTGTTCCTTCCTGATCGAATCCAGATAGTAAGCCTGGTCATTTTCAGGAACCTGGGCGAAAGCCGCTGAATTCTGAGCCGCCACGGCAGCTTTCTCAGCGAACTTGGCCGCTTTCTTCTCCTGGATGGAAGTCACCGCTGTGAAGGAAAGCTGCCAAATGGAAGCGATCGCAAGCAGAATGGCGACAAGCCTAATCCAACCTTTACTTTGCATAATTGTGTACTTTTATTATTGTTTTTAATTTTTGCGCATAAAAATAAGGGTACAAATTTAGCATTTTTTTCTTAGAAAGAAATTATCTGCCAAGTATTTCTTATTTTTGCAGACGCAATCACCGAGATTTTTCAGAATGAGAAACAAAATATTCATCGGCATTCTAACTCTGCTCGCGCAGATCACATCCAACGGAGAGGCTCACGCGCAAGTCTCCCCGACCAGACTCATGATCAAGGCTGACTCGTGCCGGCTGGCCTACAGCTTCGAGGAGGCGGTCAAGTACAGCGAAGGCGCCATCGAGATTCTGGACTCAACCGCTTCGGCAAAGGCGGAGGAACAATTGTTGATGGCACGCAATGGACTGAACATGATGGGGTTCTGCAGCCAGCCGACTGTCGTCGCGAAGCGGACATTCCCGCTCAGGGACTTCTTCTTGTTCTACCCGCTGAAGGATTTCAGCTGGAGGAAGACCCCGAACCAGCTCGACTCTTTGGGCGGAGACGACCTCTCTCGCGCCATCTACATCCCTGACGACGCGAAGGACATCTACTACTCAGCCAAAGACGAGGAGGGCATCAGGAATATTTACTGCACGCATCTGACGGATTCCCTATGGTCCGCACCGGCGCTGATCAACGAGCAGATGACCAGTTCCTCGGACGAGATCTACCCGATGCTGTCCCCTGACGGACAATCACTTTACTTCGCCTCCAAAGGTCTGTACGGCATGGGAGGCTACGATCTCTATGTCTCAAACTGGAACAGCGAGACCAACGATTGGGACATGCCGGTGAATATGGGCTTTCCATATTCATCACCTTACGACGACTTCCTTTTCGTCAACACGGAGGACGGGAAATATTCCATCTTCGCGTCGAACCGCGAGTGCGGCCGCGACAGCGTGACAATCTATGTACTTGAATATGACAGCATGCCTGTCCGGAAAGCCGTCACCGATGTAGGCGAGCTGAGGACTCTGGCGGCCCTGAATCCGGCCAAGGATCCTTCCAGGATCGACAATGATGCGGCGGTTCCGGACGATGGGCAACACGATGAAGGCACAAAGCGCTACATGGAAAAGATGCGTGAGGTTAGAGCCTTGCGTGACTCGGTGGCAAGGTACGGAAAGAATCTGGACAAGATGCGCTCGGAACTTGCGGCGGCCTCAGCGGAAGAAAAAGCCAGACTCACGGCCGAGATATCCGACAAGGAATTGATGCTTCCGACCTTGAACAGTTCCTTAAACGCCGCGGTAAAGGAGCTCCAGAACATCGAGATGGATTTTCTGGCCAACGGAATCGTGATCGACACCGGCAGACTTCAGGCGGAGGTCGACAAAGAGATCGTGGGGACTGCTTCCGGCTACACGTTCTCAAAGAACAGTTACGGTCCGGAAAAGCTTCTGGACATCCGTAAACCTAAGCCATCTTTCGACTACTCTCTCATGATCCTACCGGAAGGACGGTTCGCCGAGAACAACACTCTGCCGGACGGAATCATCTATCAGATAAGGATATTCACCCTGTCAAGGAAAGCCACGGTGGCGGACCTCAACGGTTTGAGCCCCGTGTTTGAAAGGATCACGACTTCGGGTAAACATGCATATTCAGTCGGATTGTTCAAATCTTACAAGGACGTGCTTTCCAATCTTAACAAGGTGAAGAAGAAAGGGTTCCGAGACGCTCAGATCGACGCTTTCCGCAACGGGCAGATCATCAGCGTGTCAAAAGCCCGTGAGATTGAGTCGAAGACCAGATCTCTGCTCATGGTCAAGATCTACCCAGAGGACGGCCAGTCTCTTCCGGAACAGGCCATCGCCGCGATCCACGAGCATTCCGACAAGGATCTGATCAAGAGCGTGGAGGCTGGCGCGGTCGTGTTTACGACAGGTCCGTTCGAAGACAGGTCACAGGCCGACGCCCTTGTCGCCGCCCTGAAAGCCGCCGGTGTCGAGAACATCTCCGTCACCGAGTCCGCCTCGGAATAGATTCACTGAAAGAAAAACGTGACCAAGATGAAGAAAGTCGGGAAAGTTCTTGTGGTTGATGACAATGCGGGGATCCGGTCCGCGTTGAAGATCTTGTTGCCTATGCGGTTCGAGGCGGTGGAGATCCTGCCGTCACCGGCACAGCTTATCAGCACCGTCAATGCCTTCCAGCCGGATGTGATCCTGCTGGACATGAATTTCAACACGGACATCAACACTGGAAATGAGGGACTTTTCTGGCTCAGCGAGTTACGCAACAACAACCCGAACCAGAAAGTCGTGCTGTTCACGGCCTACGCGGACATATCCCTGGCCGTGGAGGGGATGAAAAGAGGGGCGTTCGACTTCATCGTGAAGCCTTGGGAGAACGAGAAATTGCTCGCCACGCTGGAAAGGGCGGTGGCTGAGAACCGGAAGGACAATCAGCAGTCAAATGAATATACCACCGGACCGACCGGAATGTACTGGGGCACTTCACAGGCTATGGCCGAAATCAAGAAGACAATCGAGAAGATCGGCCCTACCGATGCCACGGTACTGATCACCGGTGAGAACGGAACGGGTAAGGATCTTCTGGCCAGAGAGATACACAATCATTCCGAGAGGAGGAACGGCCCTATGGTCAGCGTGGATGCCGGAGCGATTCCGGAGACCCTTTTCGAGAGCGAGCTCTTCGGCCACGTCAAGGGAGCGTTCACGGACGCCTATGCCGACAAGGCCGGAAAGGTCGAGTTGGCCGAGGGCGGAACCCTTTTCCTGGATGAGATCGGGAATATTCCCCTGCACCTTCAGGCGAAGCTTCTGAGGGTTCTCCAGAACAGGACGATCACGAGGGTCGGTGACACCAAGCCACGCAATGTGAACATCCGCCTTGTCTGCGCCACGAATATGGATCTGCGCCAGAAGGTGCAGGAAGGCTCGTTCAGGGAGGATCTCTTCTACAGGATCAACACGATGAGCATCCATCTGCCGGCCTTGAGGGAGCGCCCGGAAGACATCGTTCCGCTCGCCGGGATATTCATAAAAAGGTTCGACGAGAAGTACCACCGCGAGGTAGAGGGCATCGATCCGGAGGCGAAGGCCGCTTTGAAGGACTGCCACTGGAGCGGGAATATTCGTGAGCTCCAGAACTGCATCGAGAAGGCGGTCATTCTGGCGGAAGGCAGTAATCTGACAGAGAACGAGTTGCAGCTGCCGTCAGAGGCTCTGGTCGAGGGAAGCGAGACTTCTGTGGCGACGCTGGAGGAAGTGGAGGAGAAGGCCATCCGCGCCGCGGTGGAGAAATATTCCGGGAATATGTCGCTGGTTGCCAAGGCGTTGAATGTCAGCCGCCCGACCCTCTACAGCAAACTCAAGAAATACGGGATTTAGTCGAAGTTTATGAATATGCTTCCGTGGCCTCAGATAGCGATTCCGGCCGGCGTTCTGGTGCTGGTGGCTTTGCTTGCGGTGCTTCTTACACGGCATCGCATCCTCAAGAAAGTGACCTATATGCTTGATGCCCTGGAAGATAAGGAGACCAATTTCAGGTTCGACGAGGGGGGCTTGGGTAGCCGGAAGATCAACAGGACCCTGAACCGAATCCGTACCATATTCCAGAAAGAGACGGCCGACATCCGGGAGCAGGAGGAATATTACGGACAGATGTTGGACAAGGCCAAGACCGGCATCGTCGTGCTGGAGTCCGGGACGGATTCCGTGCTTTACACCAACAAGCAGGCGTTGATTCTTCTGGGAGTGTCGTCTTTAAGCACCTTACGGCAACTTGACATCGTAAGCCCTTCATTAAGAGGAGCCTTTGAGAAAGTCGAGGAGGGGCTGGACCAGAAAGCGTCCATCTATTCGGAAAGCTCGCAGACGAACATTTCCCTGTCCGCCACATCGGCGCACATCGGGCGTAAGGACGTGAAAATCATCGCGGTAAACGACATCTCTGAGGCCATCGAGGAGAACGAGTCAGTGTCCTGGACGAGGCTCATCAGGGTTCTCACACACGAGATCATGAACACCGTCACACCGATCGCCTCCCTTTCCGAGGCTCTTTCCGAATATGCCGGGACGATCACTCCGCCATCAGACGGGCCGGATCTCAAGGCAGGTCTGGAGACCATCGCCAGTTCGTCCCGTGGTCTTATAAAGTTTGTCAATTCGTACAGGGATCTGACCCACGTGGCCGTGCCGGTCAGGAAGGCGTTTTTCGCTCGCGACCTCGCGGCCAAGGTCATCGATCTGAGCCAGCCGGTGTTGACCGCCGCCGGGGCTACCGCTGGATTTGTGGAAAAGACCGAGGACGTGCTTCTGTACGCTGACGAGAGCCAGATCTCACAGATTCTCATCAACCTTGTCAAGAACGCCGCTCAGGCCGGGGCGCGGCACATCGAAATCTCTGCCGAGATTGACAAGAGGGACAACGTCATCATCAATGTGAGCAATGACGGGCCGCCTATCAGCGCGGCAAGCCAGGAGGAGATATTCATTCCGTTCTTCACGACCAAGCCTGAGGGCAGCGGAATCGGACTGAGCCTTTCCCGTCAGATCATGAGGATGCACGGCGGCACCCTCCGCCTCACCCGCTCGGACTCCGAAGCGACTGTTTTCACGCTGATATTCAAGTAAAACTCCTTAGCGTCCGGAAGGTTGCCGCAAAGCGGACCATGGGATGGAACATATTCATTATCAAGAATATAATAATTTACCTTCAGTAGTTTTCCACCAAAGGTACAACGCTTATTCACTGTCAATCAACAGGTTAACCGCCACTCATTGATTCCGAGCGAGTGGCAACTAAGTAGCTCATTATCAAACAATAAAGCAAGTACGTGGTGCCGGTTTATGCACCACGTACTTGCTTATTATATTAGTTGACAGATAGTTATCTGCCACGACACTGCAATCGCATTTCGATGGTAGGTGAGCTGTCAAACCACGGGTTCAACGATGGCACGCTCAGCGACCGGGATAGCAGGACTACCCTACTCGTTCTTGAGGGACTCGACAGGGTTGGTGTGAGCGATCCTCAGGGAGCCGATCACGATGACGCTGACGATTATGGCCAGGACGATGATGTCGGCGGCGATGAAGAACAGTGGGTTGAGGGCGATCTTGACGGCGAACTGCTCCAGCCAGTAATGCGCCACAAGCCAAGCCCCGGCGTCACCGATAAGGACAGCGACAAGAGCCACTTTCAGCACATCCATCACGAGCATCGACACGATCTCCGAGGATTGCGCTCCGTTGACCTTGCGGACGGCGATCTCGGCGCTTCGGCGATAGTTCTCGTCACGGACGTAGGAGATCAGGCCGATCACCGCTATCAGCAGGGCGAACAACGCTCCAAGGGTGTAGGTTCTCTTCATCTGCCTCGTCGGATCGTATAGGCTCCTGAACGTCTCGGCGTAAGACTTCACCTCGGCGTCGCTGTCAGGAGCGACCTCCCGGATTGTCTTCTCCACCTTACGCATCGTCTCCGGAGTGACATCCGTGAGCTTCACGACAAGTGTCTGCATCAGCCTTGACCAGTCAAAGTCAGCCTTTTCCTCATCGGTGAGGAAGTCCTTGTTCCAGCAGAAACGCACGCTCGGACGGTTGTCCGGATCAGAGACGCTTCCGATGACATAGTCCTCATAGACTCCGCAGATCGTGACCTGCCCGTGCTCGGTGATGCCGACAATCTTTCCAACGGCTCCGTCAGACCAGTTGGCGAAAGCCGCCATCTTGGTCACAAAGGACTTGCTGACAGCGACATCATTCGGTCCTTTTGGAGCGGATCCCTCGACGAGCCGGAAGCCCATCATATTGAAGAAACCTTCCGTGGCGCCATATTCATCAGCGACATTGAAGAGTTCCCTGTCGTCACCAGGAAGGGTAATATTATTGCCGGAAGCTGACGCCAAAGGTGTCACGTAGGTCAGTTCAGCAGCCTCGACCTCAGGCAGCTGGCGAAGAGCACCGGCGATGGCTGTCATCTTCGTCTGGTCGTAGGACGGGAATGTCTCATAGACAAGATTGCTGTAGTTGTAGCCCGGATCGGCGTTCAGCACCTTGCGGTACTGGAAGCTGACGATCAGCACCAGCGACACCAGCACGGCGTTGATGGCGAACTGGAAGGCAAGCAGTGAGATCTTCCAGCGGCGCTTGCTCTCCTTGTAGCCTCGGAAGGCGCTGGAAATAGGGATTTTGGTGAACATCCTCGCCGGAATGACGGCGGAGACAAGGAACACCAAGATCACAATCCCGACAATGATCCAGACGGAAAGCGGAGTGACAAGATCCTTCACAGGGACTCCCAACAGGGATTCAACCGCACCCCTGAACGCAAAGATCAGCAGGGCTGCCACGGCGAGGGAGACACCCAAATTCCAGGCGGTCTCCTTGAGCAGGATCTTGTTGATGTCCCAAGGCTGGGCTCCGTAGCATTTGCGGACTCCGACCTCGCGCGCCCTGCGGATGACATCCGAGATCGCCACAAGGACGTAGTTCATAATGGACACAAGCAGCAGCAGAGCGGCGATGATGGCAAGTATGAACACAAGGTTCCTGACCTCCGGCTTCGAGCTGTGCTCGGTGGCCAAAGGCGAAAGGAAGTACCAGAGAGTGAGGCCGCTCTTCTCCATTTCCTCCAGCGGCTGGTGAGCCTTCTGCATCTCGTGGATGGCATCCTTAAGCGACGCCGGATCAACCCCTTCGGCCAATTTGACGAAAGCGACGTACCTGTCGTTGCCGACCCAGTTGGAGAGGCTCCACTTGCTCATCGCCTCGATGGAAAGGATGACATCGGCGTGGATCGATCCGTTCTTAGGGAAGTCCTCATAGACTCCGCAGACAGTCAGCTTCAGATTCGGATTGTCCTCGTTGGCAACCTGCTTTCCGACAGCCGCTCCAACTCCTCCAAGTTTCTCGGCGAAAGTCTTTGAGATGGCCACATCGCCGCTCCACGACCTCAACGCCTTTTCCGGCTCACCGGCGAGGAACTGGCGATTGAATATCCTGAAAAAGCAGGAATCCGCTAAAAGGTGCTCGGCCGCCACCTTGCTTCCATCGTCATCGATGATGAAATTCTCGCTGTTGAATATGCTGGTGAACCTTGTGGCCTCCAGCACTCCCGGCACCTCGGCCTTGAATCCCGGTGCTATGGCTCCGCTGACCTGACCGAAATCCTTGTCCTCACCTTGCATAACGGCGCCGGTGCGGATCTTATAGATCCTGTCAATGTCCTTATAGACATTGTCGTACGAAAGTTCAAAGCACACTTTCGCGATCAGGATGATGGCGATCGCCATTCCCACTCCCAAGGACAGAACCTTGATGATCAAATCACTTTTTCTTCTCATACCCATTCCTCCACATGGAGGCTAATCTTTTATCGTTCAATATTTTGCTTGCATATCCTCCTCCCGATTCCAGCGGTGAGGACACATCATTATATTCCTAATCTTCAATCGTTCAGGCTCCACTGAATTATTACTACTCAATCCGGAAGGTTGCCGCAGCGAACCTTGGCCACCCGCGACCATAAGCGGGAGGGGCCAAGCCGTCAGGCTGGAAGGAACGGAGCGCGAAGCGCGGAGGGTTCGTCGCGACAACCATCTGGATTGGAGATATAGCATGCTATTCCTTCTTCAGTTCGATCGCCGGGTTGGTGCGGGCGGCGCGGACAGCCTGCCAGAGGACGGCAAGGGCGGCAATGACGGCGGTGAACAGACCTGCCACCGCGAAGATCCACCAATGGAGACCGATGCGGTAGGAATAGCCGTTCAACCAAGTGTGCATCAGGTACCACGCCACCGGGACGGCGATGACGAACGCCACACCGATCATCTTCATGAACTCGGCCACAAGGCCCCACAGAACAGAGTTATAGTCAGCGCCATAGACCTTCTTGAGAGACACAGTCCTGCGTTCCTGCTGCATGTAGTACGAACTCATCGCCACGAGGCCCAGTGCCGAAACAAACAGCGAAAGGATTGTGAATATGACCATGATCTCCAACACCCTGTTCTCGGAAGCGAACACAGCCTTGATGTCATCCTCGACATAGCTGGCATCGAATAACTTATCCGGGTACAATTCGCTAAAGACCGCTTTGACCCTTGCGAAAGCCTCTTTGTGATCCGGCGTGGTCTTCACAAGAATCGTCCACGGCCACTTCCCGGCAGGATATTCATCATACTGGTAGATCAACGCAGGATGCTGTTCCTCCAGCAACGGCTTGATCTTGAAGTCGTAGTAGATTCCGCCTATCTGCCATGTGCTGTTGGACTTGGTCGTGAACTCCGTGGCGGTCTCGTCTATTTCGAGGATTCCGTAGGCATATTCATTCAGCCAATAACTGTTCGGGCTGTGGTTGTCCTGTTTCTTCCTGATTCCTAGGATGTTGAAGTAGGCGCTGTCGCCCTTAACCAACTGGAACGACGCCTCTTTTCCGCTTTCCGTGGACATAGTCCAGTTGTTGGTGCTGAACATCGGGTAGCCATCGCCGAGACCGACAGCCTCAACACAGCTTTCCGCCTTAAGTTTGTTGATGAGAGGAGCCAATTCGCCCGCGCGGCCATATTCATTGCTGATGGTGATCTGATCCTCCGTGTTATAGCCCATCGGAGCGTTGACCATGGAGCGGATCTGAAGGTACATCGTGAAAGCGGTCACGAGCATCACGACCGTGATGACATTCTGAATCACAATGATGACCTTGCTGTAAAGGGTCTTTGTCTTGAGTCTGAGCGTACCGCGGACAATCTCGATCGGCTCGGCCTTCTGGATGATGAGAGCCGGAACCAAACCGGCGATGACTCCGACCAGAACCGTGAACAGGACGCAGACAAGAACGCTTGCCGGAGAGACCGACTTGAAGATCGAGATGTCATAGTTCAGCGCCTTGGAAACCGCCGGGGAAAGAGCCTCGCCAAGCAGGATGGCGACAACCATGGCGGCAGCGCAGATGATGGTGCTCTCGACAATCATTTTCAGGAATATCCCACCTTTCGTCGCGCCGATAAGCCTCCTGGTGGCCATCTCCTTGGCACGGAATCCGGACAGCGCCGTGGTCATGTTCACATAGTTAAGAATGGCGAACAGGAGCAGCAGGAAGCACATTCCTCCGAGCAGCATCACGGTAGTCTTGTTACCCATAACCAGACCTTCGTTGTAGTCCTCGTTGCCTTCCGAAAGGAAATAGACATCCCGCAATGGAATGATTCTCACGTCATTCTCATCCCCGCCATAGTCTGATAAATATGTCCAGAAATTCTTCCGGCACCATTTAAGAACATCATCGTGTCTTGCCGGAAGGTCAGCGTTCGGATAAGCCATCACAAAGCAGATGGAGGATCCGGCGTTGGACATCCGCTCGTCATTCGCCCGATTGGTGATGGTCATGATCTCTCCGCGCAGGAATATGTCGCACGGCCTGATGATGGAGTTCTCGATGTCCTTGAACACTCCGGATACGGTCAAGGTGCTCACCGTCGAATCAGCACCATCGAACCGGATCTCACGTCCCACCGGATCCTTGTCCCCGAACTGAGCCTTGGCGAAAGACTCGCTGATCAAGACCCCGCCTATCGAGGCTTTCCACTCACGGAGGTCACCTTCCACAAGAGGGAAACTGAACATGTCGAAGAACGATGAGTCGGCATAGGATGTCCTGGCATTCACGATGTTGCCGTCGATCTTGTACTCCTGCAATCCGTTAGTGGAATATGACGCAGACCTCTCGATCTCCGGGAAGTTCGCCTTCATGTGACGGGACATCCAGTAAGCGCTCGTAACGGTCTCTTTCTGTGCGATGACGTAGATCCTGTCGGCGTTCTTTTGGAACGAGTCAGTACTCAGCTGACTGGTGACGTACACGGCCAGAAGCAGGACAAACGCCATCGAGAGGCTGAGTCCCAGAAGGTTGACAGCGCTGTAAAGTTTGTTGCGCTTCAAGAAATTAATGAAACTGCTCATAAATTCATTCACGGCCTCGCGGAGGCCAACTTTTTGTTTTTCATTCTTTTGCTTCCCTATCCTCATTCCCGCTTCATGCAAGAGGACATCCAAGCATATTCCTAATGGTCAATCACTTATCCTCCACGGATTTTTACCCGTTTGGAAATCCCATCCAGAAGGTTGCCACGACAAACCCTCCGCGCTTCGCGCTCCGTCCCTCCCAGCCTGACGGCTGGGCCCCTCCCGCTTATGGCCGCGGGTGGCCAAGGTTTGCTGTGGCAACCTTCTGGATGAACCGAGACAAAGTATTAAGGAGTTTGACTATGAGATTCAGGCAACCTTCCGCCAATAATATCTTAAACGTGAGGGGCGGCGCTTATGGGTGGTATAATTACATTATCTACTGTCAAGTCCGTAGTGACGATTCATCAGCTATCGCCAAGTAATCAGCCGACCCTCACGAGAAAGATTCAACGCTAAAGCTCGTTCTTCACGTCGGAGACAATCTGGCCGTCGAAGAGGTCGATGGTGCGCTGTGCGATGGCGGCGTCTCTCTGGGAGTGGGTCACCATTACGATTGTCGTACCCTCCTTGTTGAGTTCGCTGAGGAGATCCATAACCTCCTTACCGTTCTTGGAGTCCAGGTTACCTGTAGGCTCATCGGCGAGGATCAGCTTCGGACCTGCGACAACCGCACGGGCGATGGCCACTCTCTGCTGCTGACCTCCGGAAAGCTGCTGAGGGAAGTGCTGGGCTCTGTGGCTGATAGCCATCCTCTTCATAATCTCGGTGACCTTCTGCTTACGCTCGGCCGCGGAGATGTTCAGGTACCTCAACGGAAGCTCGATGTTCTCATAGACATTCAGCTCATCGATCAAGTTGAAGCTCTGGAACACGAATCCGATGTTGCCCTTGCGGAACTTGGTGCGCTCCTTCTCCTTGAGCTGACTGACCTCTGTGCCAAGAAGCTCGTAGGAACCTCCGGTAGGATTGTCAAGAAGGCCGAGGATGTTCAGAAGGGTTGACTTACCGCAACCGGAAGGACCCATGATGGCGACGAATTCTCCGTCAGCGATTTCGAATGAAACTCCATTGAGGGCTGTTGTCTCGATCTCCTCTGTTCTGAAGACCTTTGACAGATTGTTGACTTTAATCATAGCTTTGAAATTTTTATTTGTTATTGTTTTTATTCTTGTTTTGGAGACCCTTAGACAGACTCACGGGTCACTCCGACATATTCATTAATCATTTAGAAGACAAGCACATCGCTGTCGCCGTAGTTGTCGTAGGAGGAGGTGATGACCTTCTCGCCAGGCTCCAGCCCTTCAAGCACCTCATAGAACTGAGGGTTCTGACGACCGATGCGGATCTCGCGCTTGACAGCCTTGCCTCCATCCTTGCTGACCACATAGATCCACTTGCCTCCCGTCTTCTGGTAGAATGTCCCGCGAGGGATGAGGACCGCCCGCTCCGGCTGACCGAGCTGAAGGTTCAGGTAATATGTCTGGCCGGTCCTGATGTTGTCGGGCTGCTGGCCCTCGAACTTGAAGTCCGCCTGGAACTTGCCGTCACGCACCTCCGGATAGACCTTGCGCACCTGCGCGTCGTACTTCTCGCTCTGACGCTCAAATGTGGCGTCGAGGCCCGGAACCACACGGTCAATGTAGTGTTCATCTATCTTAGCCTCAATCTTGTAGCTACCCTCGGAGTTGATCTGGCCGATCTTGGTGCCGGCACCGATGTATTGGCCAAGGTTCGCATCCAACAGTCCGAGAACCCCGTCGATCGGAGCCTTGATCGTAAGGCTCTCCTTGCGGCGGCGTATGAGTTGCATGTTCATCTTCATGTTGTCAAGACTCTCGCGCAGACTCAGAAGTTGGGTCGAACGGTAGAGACTGTCCTGCTCCATGCTCTTGAGAGTCAGGTCAAGGTTCTGCTGCGAAAGCTCATAATCCTCCTGGGCCTTGAGATAATCCTCCTTTGAGATGAGCTTCTCCTTGTAGAGCTGCTGGTTCTGCTCGAATGCCCTCTTGTTACGCCTGGCCTCGGAGGCGTAGCGGAGACGGTTCTGCTCATGGGAGAGTTTCTGCTGCTCCATCGAGATCATCGTGTTACGAAGGATGTTCTCCTTTTCCGCAAGCTCAGCCTCGGCGTTAAGTATCTGAAGGTCAAGGTTATCATTGGACAGCACAAGAATCGGTTCCCCGGCCTTGACGGTGGAGCCTTCCTCGACGATGATCTTCTGGACGGTACCGCCTTCGAGCGGGCTGATCTGGATTGTGACCATTGGCTGTACCTGACCGCTCACACGGATATAGTCGTTGAACTGTCCGTCAGTCACCTGGCTGACCGTGATCGTGTCCTTGTCAACCCTGAGGGTCTTGGAATTGTCTCTGAACACGAGGTAGAGCACGAACACTACCACGATGGCTCCAAGCCAGTAAGGCATCGCCTTTTTTGTGAAGGCTGTTCTCCAGCCTTTTTTCTTTTCGATTATCTTGTCCATAATGTTTGTTATTATTCGTTGATTATTTCTGAGGTGGTCGCTTCGACAGGCTCAGCGACCGGCACGGTCATATTCATTGATTGATGTAATCCACTCCGTTATAGTAGTTGACCACGCTGCGCTTGATGAAGTAGGTCAGCAGCGAGTTGAGCCGCTGGGCGTTCGCCTCAAGGTAGTTGTTCGATGCGGTCTGGAACTCGATCGGAGAGATTAACCCCTGCTCCAACTTTTTCATATTCAATGAATATGCTTCCTCCTGCACATCGGATTTTCTCTGCGCCTGAATATAGGCGGCCGACGCTCCGTCGCGATCCTGGACAGCCCTGCGCACCTCGGCGGAGATGTCCCTCATCTTCTGGTCGTACTCGGCTGAAGCCTTGGCGACCGCGTTCTTCTTTCTTGCGATGTTGCTGTGTCGCTGAAGTCCTGAGAAGATTGGAATATTCAGGGACAGCTGGACATATTCACCACCATTGTTCTTGAACTGCGTGCGGAAAGGGTCGGATGCCGAGCCGCTGCCAGGGTAGGTGAAGTAAGTCGTGGACCATCCTGCGTAGGCGTTCAGCGAAGGGAGAAGCTGCCATCTGGCTGTGCTGAGCTCACGCTTGGCGTTCAAGAGGTTATAGCGTGCCACACGTGCGGCCGGGTTGTTCGCCTGCGCGAAGTCAACCATATCCTCCAAAGCCAGGGAATCGGTCAGCATTCTTTCGCCGTCAAGGGCCACAGGAAGCTCCGTGTCGATGACAAGTTCGTGATCCTCAGACCAGAACATCACGTCCTCAAGGGTTATCTTAGCGTCGTTAAGCTTGTTGTTGGCCTCAACGAGCTGGTACTGCTTGTCAGCGAGGTTGGAATCCATCTCCACCACATCCGCGTGACCCTTCTGTCCGAGTTCCTCCTGACGGCGGGCCTTCGCAAGGGATTCCACTGCGACCTCGACCTGAGATTTATAGATGTCGGACAGCTGGCTGTAATAGAGCACATTGCAGTAGGCTTCCATCGTGGCGAGGCAGATGTCGGCCTCGATCTGGTCTTCCTGAGAGTTGCCAAGAGCAATGGAAGTCTTGGAGATCTTCATATTGTTCACAGCCTTGAATCCGTTGAACAGGGCGATGCCGGCTCCGACTCCATAGCTGTTGTGGAACGATGTCGTGGTGACGTAGGTGTTGGTCTTAGGGTCAACCGCACGTCCGAAGTTATAGTAGGCTGAGCTGCTTCCGCTTATCTCAGGGGTGAACGCATCGAAGATCGCATCCCTTCTCGCAAGCCGTGCGTCACCATTGGACGCCTGCTGGATCCTCACCTTGGTGCTGTTGCTGATCGCATATTCCATGCACTCCTTCAGCGTCATCGGAGTCGGAAGCGCCTCCTGCGCGAAAACCGGAGCGGCGACCATCATAGCCAATGTTATGAATATTGTCTTTTTCATATTCCTTTTATCTTTTCGGTAAAAGTCACAAGCATTAGGTATGCCAAAATATTCAATTAATTAATTATGAATATTTTAGCTATTTCAGCAATTTTAGCAAGTGTAAAGAAATTTAACACTGGGTGTAAAGAAACTTTACACTTTCCCCGATCACTTCGACAAGCTCAGCAACCTGATCTTCCCTGCATTGACGTCAGATCGTGCACCAGAATGTGACGATGAACGGGATGGAGAATTCGAGGACGAAGCCATGGAAGAGGGAGATCACTGAATATTCCTTGCCGGAGGATGCCATGATGATCGGAAGCGTGGTGTCCATCGATGTAACGCCACCGGCGGCTATCGGAGCGAGCGGACCACCTATTCTGACAAGAAGCGGAGCCAGCAGAAGCGTGGCCATCTCCCTTATGATGTTGGACAACAATGCAACGGTACCGAGTTCGGCGCCACGGTAACCGGTTATGAATATGCTGGAGAGGGAATAGTAGCCGAATCCGGAGCCAACGGCCAGACAGTCTGTGGCCGACCTTCCGGGCAGAATCAGTGCGGCCGCAAGCGCCCCGGCGAATGTGCCGAGCATAGTTCCGACTGGAAGCAAAGCCATTCGCACATCAAGGGACTTGAATCTGGAGACAATGTTCCTGTCACTTCCCACACCTATCCCCACGAAGAAAAGCAGGGCACACAAGGCGTAGAATGTCAGGTTCCCTTCCACAATTTTCTCCGGCACAATTCCGGTCAGGCCGGCAAGGATGCCAAGGACGAAGAAGCCTACTATCACAAGACTGCCTTTCATGTCCTTTTCTTTTCGGATTTAAGATGACGCCACAAAAGCCAGGCGAATAAACAGCTACCAACCAGAGACAACACAGCAATGAGCAAAGCGTCCAGACCAAGCGACGGAAGTGATGAGATTATCGTCCTGTTCCCTCCGACCTCAACACCCAGAAGAAACAGCAGAGACCAGATCAGAATGGTTGTCAACTTTGAGACCCACCCGCAGTCTCTGTTCCTCAAAAGCCTTCCGGCCGCGATTCCCGCAAACAAGAATAATATAACGGTAAACATTCTATTTGAGCCTTGTACAATTTTCTATTTTCTATGCCAATTTCCAAATCGACATCACACCACATTTCATTTGAACATTTCTATCATGCAAAACTAACAACTATTCTCCAAACATTCGGAATCAGAGAATAACATTTGATTCTTGATGGTCACTGGAACGGCATTCTCCCGTACAAACCACGTCATATTACAATTATGTCCACGCAAACTGCCATCCGCCGGATAAACGCGTTGATTTGCACAGTTTGTCCGGCTGAAAGGCTTCTCGCCGGGCAAAACTTCAAGGTAAGATATGAATTAAGGACAGATTTACAGCTGGTTTCCCAAGGAGAGATAGTCCTTGAGCGAATCGACATATTCATTGAACGCCTCGCGGCCAGCGTCGGTCGCGCGGCAGGTGGTGCAAGGTTTCTTGCCTTTGAAGCCTTTCTCGACTGTGATGTAGCCGGCTTCGCTGAGCTTGTCTATCTGCACGCTGAGGTTGCCGGCCGTGGCCCCCGTCTGCTTCCTGATATAGACGAAGTCCGCCTCCTCGACCCCGATGAGGATCGACATCACGGCGAGCCTGAGCTCCGAATGCAGCAGAGGATTCAGTTTTCTGAACATATCCTACCTCTTTATTATTCTGGCGATGACGCCGCCAACAGTCATAATGATGCCGCTGAAAAGCCATATCAGGCAGATCTGCGCACCGGCATAGTCAGTGTAAAGTGCGCCGAGCAGAACCACAAGCGCTCCCGAAGCGATGATCGGCCAACTCTTGATGACTATGCCCGTGGACAGGATGGTGAATCCGAACAAAGACGTGATCAGGTAGGTGTCAAGCACGAACGGGTTGACCGTGCAAGAGAGGATTGTCAGGCAAACGGCCGTGACTCCGAAAGCGCACCAAATCCAGCCCACAGTCTTGTGGAGATAGGTTTTCGGAGCGTCACTCCCCTTCTTTGAAATGAATATGGCCGCCGGAACTCCGATCACCGGAATGAGAAACCAGAGGTAATTCCAGACCGGATTCCCCGTGCCGTTCCATAAAAGATAGATGAGGGCGGAGACCATCGCCAGTATCACACCCCAAAGGATGTAGTAAGTTCCTTGATTCTTCTCGATCGCACGGCAATTCCTTGCCATCGTCTCGCTGATGATTTTCAGACTTTGCTCAGCCGAAAGATTGTTGTTTGTTTCCATAACATTTTGATTTACATCGTTTCCGTCATTAGCGGTCATGCACATTAGCCCTAACGGCATCACAAATATAAATAAGTTTACAATATAAACCAAATAAAATCGTCAAGCTCTCACGAAAATCATATCATCAGCATTATCCGCCCCTCCGTAATAGTCATAGACATCTTGATAGTCAAGGTCAAGCTGCTCCAGAATCTCTTCCGAGGAAAGACCGGTGACGATCTTATTCCCGCCCGAGTTCAGCACCACACCGTTCCCTCGCCCGTCATCCTGCATCAACGGCCTTCCCCTCAGCCCGACCGGATGGTTCAGAACCGTGTCCACCGGCCGGATGGCATATTCATAGTAGCGGATCGGCCTATCCTTCATCGCCTCCACCTCCCTCAGGTGCCTCTTCTCCCCAATCATCGCCACCACCGCCAACGCCACCGGCAGAAGCAGCACCGCCGCCACCACCAGCTTCTCTTTCAATGAATATGTCTCCTCAGGGCCGTTGAACATATTCTATTTCTTTAATCATTATCTTTTACCGAGCCACTTCTCACCTTATCTAAAATAGCAAGAGAAGGTGATTGCTTCCATCTGAGAGATTTATATCCCTTTAACTTCACCGTAGTATCAGCTCCGTCCTTATATGCGTCATAAAGATCATCAACAGATATTTCAAATGATAGTCTGGGGTTATTATCGAGACCTTCACCCTCAATATAATCACCATTCAATTTCAGTTTATACCTAGGATATTGCAAAGCCTCCATCCATTCCTCCGCCTCTATGGTCTGGAGGCAAAGGAGAGCACCATCTCGTAAAGCGCTGATTATAAAGCGGTGCAGCACCACCTTCTTATTCTCAATCAATTGTAAAACGCTGGCCTCTTATTTTGACCGCCAGCATTTTACAACACACACTAAATAAGGTAATTATGTACCAGCCAAACATTTAGAAAGCAATTACTCACCTTCAGGCTCCATTGTGAATATAGCCCTGATTCTGGCCATGTCGAACTTCTCGGAACGGTCGTAGCAATAGACACCGTTCTGCTCCTGCTCGACATCGGTCAGCTGGGTATAGCAGAAACCGCAGATGCTCTTGGACATGGAGACGACAGCCTTGACCTGAGCCTCCAGCCTCTTGTAGAAGTCCTCCATCGAGACAACGCTCTTGCCGTAGCCCCAAGACTGGGTCGTTGAGTTAACGGTCGTGGCATCCTGCCCCTTGACCCATTTGATGCCGCCGAACTCATCAAGAATGTACGGAATCGAGCCGTCATATTCATAGAAAGTGTAAGGCTCGCCACCGTAGCGGGCAGGGTCGTTGAAACCGATGTTGTTGATCCGGCCCTTGTAGGTCTGAACAGGTCTGGTGAACAGTTTGCCGTCATTCCAGATTATCTCTTTCAGCTTCTCAGGATCCTGCTCATAGTGATGCTCAGTCCAGATGTCTGTCTTGACCTGGATGCCGCCGCTGCATAGATTGACCGGTCTCGTCTGATCCAGACGCTTTGTGAGGTCGTACAGATCTTCGCTGAAACGAGGGTACTGCACGTTGTCCGGCCAGAACTCTTCGTTCATCGGAGTCCAGACAATGATTGACGGGTAGTTTCTGTCCCTCGTCACACATTCCGACCACTCAGAGAGGAAGTTACGGGCGCTCTCGACGCTGTTCAGCTCGATTCCCCAGCTCGGGAACTCCGCCCATGTCAGGTAGCCAAGCTTGTCGGCCCAATAGTGGAAACGCTCCTCGAACACCTTCTGGTGCAGTCTCGCACCGTTGAATCCCGCGCTCTTGGAAAGCTCGATGTCATGCCTCAGCGCCTCGTCCGACGGGGCTGTCCACTGGCTCTGAGGGTAGTAGCCCTGATCCAGGACAAGTCTCTGATAATAAGGGACATTATTGAGATAGACACGGTTCCCCTCAATGTGAACCTTTCTCATCCCGACGTACGACTTGATGTCATCCAGAACGTTTCCGTCCTTGTCAATAACCTGATAGCTGAGGTCGTACAGGAAAGGATCCTCGGGACTCCATGTCTTGACGGTCTTGAGAGGAAGCACGGCCACACTGCTGTTAGCGGCCGAGACGGTCTTCTGCGCCACCGGCTTCTTTGGAGAGGTCGGATCCGTCAGTGTGATCCTCAGTCCGGAAGCGCCTTCGCGATAGAACAAAGGACGGACAACCAACTGCTTCTGGTCGATGTCGGTGTTGACCTGAACACTCTTCAGGCCGTTCTCGGAAACCGGCTCCATCCAGACGGTCTGCCATATTCCCGTCGTGCGTGTATATTCACAATCGTGGGATCCCAGAACCAGGGACTGCTTTCCGGCTGGCTGCCTCATCCCGCGAAGGTCGCTTTGGGCATAGACCACCAGGTCATGGGTGGTGCCGGGAGCGGCGAAATCAGTGATGTCAAACGAGAATGATGACGAGCCTCCGAAATGGCGTCCCACGAACTTTCCGTCCACGAAAACATCTGACTGATAATAGACCGCGCCGAAGTTCAGAAGGACTCTTTTCCCTTCCCATGAAGCCGGAACGTCTATCGTCCTGTGGTACCAGATGCCGGTCACGAAATCAGTGTGGCCTACTCCAGACAATTCACTTTCCGGAGAAAACGGCACCAGAATGGTCCCCTGGAAGCCTTTGCTCTCCGCATACCCTTTCTCAAGACCAACATGGTTCAAATCAAGTTCAAACGACCATTTGCCGTTCAGATTGACCCAATCGGTCCTCTCAAACTGCGGCCTTGGATATTCAGGTCTCGGAATATTCTCTCCGGCCGCAACGCTCATGGTCGCTCCCAAAACCAGAAGAGCGGCCGCGATGAATTGTTTTACCATCTTTTTCATTTTGAATATAATCTATTATCTTACATTAATTTCCAATGAATATTCCCGAGTGTCTCCCTTGCGCCGGGTAATCAATGACGTTCGGAGAACTCACATCCGCAGAAGGTTTGGTTATACATGTCCCATTCCTTTATCAGAGCGTTTCGGCGTTCCTGAAGGCCGCCACGACGCCAGTTCTGATTCCACCACAAGACTTTATTACGTCCGGACAAAAGGGACTCCGGACCTACCTCAGAATCCAAATCGGTAACGGATTCATTATCACAAGCACCGTTGACAACATCGCAGGCCCAACGGCCGGCCGTATCGACCTGCTCCAGGTCCTTCCAACGGGAAGAGGCCAGGGTTGTGGTCAGGAGGGTGTAGCCGTTCGCCACGGCATAGCGTGCCGCCCTCAGAAGGCGGAACTTGAAGCATTCAAGGCAGCGGGGACCGCGCTCGGGCATGTCGGCGATGCGGATGACCGATCCCTGAACCTGCCGATGCGACGCCGCGCCACCGGAATTGGTCGCTTCGACAGACTCAGCGACCGGGATTGTCTCCAGCTGACGGACAAAGGTCAGCCATGCGGCGTGATCATATTCATCATCAATCGTTTCGAGGCCATGCGCGGCGGCATATCGGATAAGCTCGTCGCGGCGGATGGAATATTCCCGGAAAGGGACGATGTTGGAGTTGCTGAAGAATATTCCGGGACGCAAGCCGGCGCCGACCATCCATTCGATGATGGCGGTCGAGCAGGGAGCGCAGCAACAATGCAGCAGGATGCGTTCTTTCGAGAGGTCACAACCTTCCGGCGGCTCTGGTGAGAATCCTTTTTTATGAATATTCTTGTTCGGCATTTCTGTAACAAACATAACGATTTTTCTTGAGAGACAGAAGTTTCAGACACTGCACCTAAAAGATTGTTAATCAACACTTGACCCAAGCATCCTCTACAGAGAACAAAGGAAGAACATCTCATTAAGCAATTAATAATCAACTTATTACCCACCACGAAATTCAAATTCGCAATCCAAATCCGATTTTGTCGTAAGAACTTTTAATGCTAACTTTAACGGAAAGATAGACTGACTAGTTATCGGCCGGCCTCCAGACGGAGCCGGACTTTACTTACCGGATTGCCACCGACAATCAGAAAGTTGATAGAAAAACCATTGACAAAACAGAAAGACTAAAAGGAGCTATGATCGAAAAGGACGAGAGATTCACTTTGGCGGAGAGATATGTGGAAGAGACGGGGGTCTCCGTGTTCCTGACCGGCAAGGCCGGAACGGGAAAGACAACGTTCCTTAAGGAAATCGTGCGGCAGACATCCAAACGGTTCGCCGTCGTGGCCCCGACCGGAGTGGCGGCCATCAATGCCGGCGGAGTGACCATACACTCGTTCTTCCAACTGCCGCTTTGTCCGTATCTACCTGACGTCAAAGAACTTGTCACCGAATATCAGATGCCGGAGCGGATGCGTTCCCTGCGCAAGGAAAGGGTGAGGATCCTGCGGACTCTTGACCTTCTGATCATCGATGAGATCTCGATGGTGAGAGCCGACATTCTGGACGCGATCGATGACATCCTGAAGCGCTACCGGCGCAACGACCGGCCGTTCGGAGGGGTGCAACTGTTGATGATCGGGGATATTCAGCAGCTTCCGCCGGTCGTCCGGGAGTCGGAGAGGCCGTTTATGGAGCAGGTATATTCATCGCCTTTCTTCTTCAATTCCAAGGTGTTGCAGCGGCTGCCGTACGTGACGATCCAGCTGGAGAAGGTCCACAGGCAGAGCGACAGGATATTCCTTGACATTTTGAATGAGGTGAGGTCGGGAAGGCCGAGTGAATGGGCTCTGAGCGAGCTGAACAAGAGGTTGGACCCTGGTTTCGTTCCGCCTGAGAATGAGCGATGGATCCGTCTCACGACCCATAACGCGCAGGCGGATTCGGTCAACGAGGCGAAAATGAACGCCTTGAAGACCGACGAGGCGACTTTCGAGGCACAAGTCGAAGGAATATTTCCGGAAAACGCCTATCCCGCTGAGACTCAGCTTCGTCTGAGGGTCGGGGCGCAGGTGATGTTCGTGCGCAACGACACTTCCGGCGAGGCGCGCTACTACAACGGAAAGATCGCGACTGTCGAGAAGGTCAAGCCGCAACTGATCGTAAAGGACGAAAGCGGTGACAGAATCGAAGTCACGACCGAGAAATGGGAGAACATCCGCTATGGACTGAATGAGGAAACCGGTGAGATTGAGGGGATTGTGGACGGAACGTTCGAGCAGGTCCCTCTGCGGCCGGCGTGGGCGGTGACGATCCATAAGAGCCAGGGACTGACGTTCGACCATGTCATCATCGACGCTGGAGCGGCGTTCTCGTTCGGCCAGGTCTATGTGGCCCTTTCCCGCTGTCGCACCCTCGAAGGTATCGTCCTGACCACCCCGATCACCCGGCGCTGCACGTTCACCAGCGAGGAGGTCACGGCGTTCGAAAGCAGCCGCGAGCCTGCGGAGGAAGCGCAGCTCAAACTGCCCGCTATGGCCAATGAATATTTCACCTCGACCCTCTGCGATGCCTTTGACCTTCAGCGGCTTCGCTACCTCTACAACAGGGTTAACCGAATATATCAGGTCAACCTGTCGAATCTCTATCCGGATCAGGCCGGCAGGTTCAACACGGTCGGTGCTGGAATATCGGAACCGGTTGGTGAGACAGCACCTCAACAGGACTCCGGCAAAGATAACCAAAAGACTTTCGCCGGAATCCGTTCGCTCTGCGACACGGCCCAGAAGTTCCAGAAACAGATCCGCTACATCGCCGCGTCCATCCACAGCGGCGCGCCGGACGACTTCCCTCTCCTGCGGGAGCGCGTCACCAAGGCTTGTGAATATTTCCGGAAAGAGTTGAAGCCGTTGGCTTTGTTCGCCTCTCCGCTGACGCTCGTCGAAATAGATGACAAGGAGGTCAAGAAGGCTTTCAAGGCGGCGGCCGAGGAGTTTCTTGGTGAATTGAGATTCCGTCTGACGCTTTTTGAGACTGTCTTGTCGGAAGGATTCAGCACGAAATCGTATCACAAATTAAAGACGGACAACGAGTTGTCGGACGAAAGGTCGTTGAAGGCGTTGGTCAGGTCACTTATTTCTCCGCAAGTGAAGTCTTCTGCATCTGAGACATCGCCTCGGCAGGTTCAGCGACCGGAAGGAACAGCTCGGCAGGTTCAGCGACCGGATGCGGACGGTGAGCCTGTCGAACCGTCCATCGCAAAACAGACCCAAAAACCAGCCGACGGACAGTCGCAGGAATCAGACACCTACACCGGCAGCCTCCATCCGGAACTGGTACAGGCACTGATCGACTGGAGGCGTGAGAAGTACCAGAAGGACAACGTCCCCGCCTACATCATCCTCCACCAGAAAACTCTTCTGGCCATAGCCGACCTCGCCCCTGCCACACGTGAGGAACTCCTCACCGTCAAAGGCTTCGGCAAGTCCAAGTGCGACAAGTACGGCGACGAGATTCTGGATGTCATCCGGCAAAGCCTCAAGAACAAATGACATCAATTTTCTTATTGAAACCGTCTGTCAATCTTATAGCAATAGCCCATCAACCGATGATCGATGACGCCGGCCATCGCTAAAACAGCGTATCCCCAGAAAGGGCATAGGATTGTTTTTCAGCCTTTAACGCTTCAGAAATGTGACAAACCAAGCGTTGCTTTATCAAGACCTCAAGCTTGTAGAATTTTTCTATAGGTATCGCAAGCAACGTTTTATCACCATTATTAATTCCAATCCTGAAGCTAACCTCAAGTACTTTTCCACTATCCGGATCAACCACATAAGTCAAGAAAACACTTCCTTGACTTTTTGCATAAGTGTTAATTTCATCATCGCTAAAAACGTCCCTTACTATCTTCTTAAATTGGACCGCATCTGATGTCGCCATATGCCCCATTCCAGAAGCATAGGTATAATATACGGTTGGATCTGAGCCAACCTTATGGCGAGGGACCTCCCTCATATGGTTGGCGGTATTCCCAACATACACACTCCCTGGGTAATGTGTTACGCGATACCTTACATTATTATATTCAACATATTCTTTGCTTGAATAATAATCTTGTGCTTCCGTGTTTAACGAGAATACCGAAATAAGTACAAGTATACTTATTATATTAACTATCCGACTTTCTTTCATTACTTACTACTTTTTGGGAATACTTTATAATAGTTTTTTAATATTTCATCAAGATTTATGGAAATTATATAGGAGTTGGCTAACATTTTCCTTATGATGCTGATATTTAAGTAATTGTGATTCGTTGGTATTCCTGCATAAGAATCTGTATGTAAAGGACCCAATCTCCATCGTAGTCATATAAGACAAGGTGTGGCGGAAGATCCCGGGCTTATGCATCGGGTGAAAAAAGAGGCTATCCTCACCCGACTCCAATCAGGGATATCTTTCCGGGTGTCTAACCACTCCTTTTTCACCCGGAATAATAGTTGGGGAATATATACAAGTTGACTACCTTCCTTCGCATCGTGCCGCCATATTCACAAAATGCGGGTGACGCCAGCGCGTATGTAACTGCTTGGCGACCGCTTGCATACCACGTTAGTCAACTGCTATATAGTTACCAGATTTATAATTAGTTGACACTCTTGATAACTCTTCTATCGAATTGTCAAAAATATCACGTGCCTCATCTACAGTCAAAAGACACTCTTCTTCATTAGGTGCGAAGTAATCCTTGCATTGACTATAATCCGACACACAAGAATACAAGGCTAAGAATAATGGAAGTATAGTAAATGCTTCGTTGTTGAAATCATCTTCACTAAAACTTCTCTGTGAGTAGAATAATTCATAATTCGGCTCGTCGATTAAAATGTTTTAATATGCAAACTTACATAAAAATCTGCGATTTTTACGCCCGTCACATAAGAAAGAAACTGTTTTTTAGAGGAATATATATATATTTAATTGTAAAATAGATGCAATCCTATATAAAAATTCATTTTAATGGTTCGTTAATTGCTATTTTGATATTGTTAATATATATTCAATGCAGAAGAGACACACAGACAGAGAACGGTATTTCAGGGAGTTGGCGCAGACTTCCAAGGAGTTTTACATTGACTATCTCCGGAAGTTCAAGAACGTCGGAGCCGGAACACGGGTGCTGGAGATCGGCTGTGGCGAGGGCGGAAATCTTCTGCCGTTCGCCGAAGTGGGATGCTCCGTGACGGGCATTGACCTGGCTGCCAACAAGATAGCCAACGCCAAGGAATATTTCGCAAAAAGGAATATGCCGGGCGAGTTCATCAGCGGAAACTTTCTGAATATGCCTCCTCGTGACTGCCGTTTTGACATCATCCTGATCCACGATGTGATAGAGCACATCGAGCCTGAAGACAAACCAGCCTTTTTCTCAGGTCTTAAAAAGTTCCTGAAGCCGGACGGAATCGTGTTCTTCGGATTCCCGGCCTGGCAGATGCCGTTCGGTGGCCATCAACAGATATGTCGGAGCGGTGTCTGCTCCAAAGTTCCGTTTATGCATCTCTTGCCGGCCAGCCTTTACAGAGGCTATCTAAGAATATTCAAGGAAGATCCAGCCAAGATTGATGAGCTGCTGAGCATCAAGCGCTCGAAGATGACTCCGGAGAAGTTCGAGCGCCTTTGCAGAGAAACCGGTTTCCAGATCGTGGAGCGGAAACTATGGCTGATCAGCCCGCACTATAAGGCCAAGTTCCATCTTCGCCCGACCCGTCTGCGTCTCGGCCTCGACCACATCCCGTTCCTCCGCAACTTCCTCTCCACCTCCTGTTTCTACATCGTCTCGGCAAGGTGATGCGTTGAAATCAGTCAATGTCCTTGACGACATATTCAGTGGAGCCAAGACCCATTTCCTCAGCACGGTACACGATGCGGATGCCGTGACGCTGGCTGATCCTGTCGAGGAGGGCCTGTGTGTCGTTGTCCTTGTCTTTCGGAAGGTTGAACACCTGATCGAGGCAGAACTTGTCAAGGGCGACCGGATCGAGGGAAGCTGCCATTCCGATGTCCTTTATTGTCGGCTTGTGAGGATCACCGTCGCAGTCACAGTCAATTGAGAGATTATTAAGGACATTGATGTACACAATTCCTTTCTTGGCGGCGAAATAATCATTGACGGCCTGGGCGGCGGCGGCCATCGACTCGATGAACGGAGTGTTGCCCTCCGGGCTTTCGTCCCACTTCTCAGGAAGGTTCTGCCACAGAAGCTGATAGTCCTCAGCCTTGCCAGCCGTGTGGATGTACGCCTTGCCGTTTCGGGAAGCCACACCGATGGAAGCGTTCTTCAAGGCTCCACCGAATCCACCCATCGCGTGTCCTTTGAAGTGCGACAAGTCGATCATAAAATCGTAATTGGCGATGTGAGAGCCGACTATGTCGTACTTGATCCATTTGTCATCCTTCACAGGAATCTTAATCTCGCCTTCCGAATCCATAATGTCCACCGGAGCGATCTTGTCATAGCCTCTTTCAGCGATCGCCTTGAGGTGATCCTCTGTGTTGCAGCGGTTTCCGCCATAGGCCGTGTTGCACTC
>OQVR01000087.1_pt1 | contig 32147 bp, 43 predicted proteins | sample 1691521 | NCBI WGS metagenome assembly OQVR01 (sample SAMN03418256, study PRJEB22391) | human gut metagenome | biome: human-gut; feature: organic feature; material: feces | host: Homo sapiens | place: Tanzania | collected 2013-01
CCTGCCGCAAGAATCACCGCCGCAATGATGATTATAATGTTCTTTTTCATGTTGACCCTCTCCGCTGTTTTATATATCAGTAGGTTGCTCTCGCACAGTCTAAGGCTTTGAGATAGCTCATGTAGAAATTGTACTGTGCTTTGGATACCTCTGTGTACTCAATGCTACGGCCCTCGTCCTCTGTTCCTCCGTTAACGGTTGTCCATACATAAACCGGAAGTCCGATATTGTTTGTCTTGTATCTGAATGTAAATGTTTTGCCCGGAAGTTCATCATCTGAGCTAACAAAATACTTGGTAAGATTTCTGTTGCTGTCATATGTCAGCTTTTCTGTTACAAAGTCATCACCAAAGGAGGTCAGATTTCCGTCTTTATCATATGTATAATTTGAACTTTCACTTTTGCTTGAGCCATATTTGATGATCTCATGATTTTCGTTATACCAGAACTTCGATGTGCGCTTAATATAATCCATCTTGTTCGAATCGGTTTCCGAAACGCCGTAATATCCATTTTCAATTATCTCACCGTAATCGTTCAACTTATAAAAAGTGTAAAAGCCATTTTCCTCATCTGTTGTTACCATAACGCTTCTTCCGTCAGTGCCCCAGCGGAGTGCCATTACACCGTCTCCGGTATTTTCTGCAATCGGCGCATAATACTTGCCGGTCGAGAAGCTCTTAACGGGATTTGAACAAATCGGGTAAGCTTTATTAAATTCGTCCCTCGTCATGATATTTGAATACTGAATCTTTCCCGTATTGCCTGCCGTAGGCTCTACCGTCGTCGCTTCGGTCTTTTTATCAACCGCATTGGCCTTTACTGCTTCGGTTGTCTTTTCGTCTGCGGATGTTGTTGTTTCGTCGAGCGTGGTTACCTCAGGTGCGTTTGGCTGCGGAGCTTTGTCCTTTGACCTCACACCGAAATAAACCCCTGTTCCGATTCCTGCCGCAAGGATAACTGCGATGACCGATGTAACAACTTTCTTTTTCATTAAAACCTCTCCTTAAGTGATTTTGTTTACGCCTTTATTATACATACGGATATTCTTTAGCCGTAATTTGATTTATACCGATTTGCCGTTGAAAGCAGTACAATACCGTAATTATATTAAGTCGCCGTTTTAAACCACTGCATTAAGCTTCCGTTTTTCTCATTATTATGTCTGTATTGGTAAAATTTACATATTTTATTATATATTTTATAAAGCTTTTTTCAATGAAATTGTAATACTTGGTACGTATATGTAACACTTTGCATTGTATTCAACGAGAAAACTGTTACATATTTTTACTTAATGTTACAAACAACTTGACTTTTCGCATTTTTAATATAAAATAAATTTGAGGTGACGTGAGAAAATGAACCTATTTATTTGCGACGATGAGCTTTCAACATTAAATTTTCTTAAAAAAATAATCACCGAGCATTACGGTGATGAGCATACGGTTTTTACGTTTTCCGACATAAAAACAATGCTTAATTCCGGCGAAACCGCAAATATCCTTATCAGCGACATAAAATTAGATGACAAAAACGGCATTGACGGAGCAACGGAGCTGCTGAAAAAATCGCCCGACACAAAGGTAATCTTTTTCACAGCCTATCCGATGGAGTTTTTTGAAGATATTTTTAAAAACTTTCGGCCGTTCGGATTTATCGGAAAACCGATAAACGAGAATCTTCTTTTTAATCATATTGATAACATCGTGGAGCAAAGCACAATAAAAGAAACCCTCGAATTTACATCGAAAGGGCTGACACGCTGTCTTCCGCTCAACAATATTATATATATCGAAAGTCACGGCAGACAAAAATTTATCTTTACCGAAAGCGATACATATATTTCCAACATTTCCTTTGATGAAATAATTCCAAAGCTGAATTCGGATTTTTCAAGAAGTCACATTGCATATATCGTTAATCTACGGTATGTTTCAAAAATTATCAACAACAGCTGCCTGCTCACGAACAATAAAATTATTCCCATCAGCAGGAAATACAAGCGCAGCCTTCAGGCATCATTTTTTATTTTCAAGGAGAGTCACCAGGTATGAGAGAATCCATATTAAATATTTCTTACATAGCAATTCAGCTCATTTTCGGTTTTGTTCCGGGAATATTTTTGAACTATATGCAGGAATCCAAATTCAAATATCCGATTTTTAATGTTTTGATCATGGCTTTTTTGTGGGACGCTCCTTTTATTATGAGCTATATTACCGGCACAAAGCAGCCGTTTGGAATAATATCTCTGCTATTGCTCATCATCGTTTCCCTGCTTATTTATAAAAACAGCCTGTTCAACAGAATCCTGAATATTGTATTATATTTTATTGTTTTAGTTCCCTTGGAAGTCTTGGCATATATAATTTTGCAGATAACAATGGATATCAACACAAAAGAGTTTGCAGTTTTGTCCGCACTGCTCAGTCTTTTCCTTGTCTGCCTGGTTTTATTCCCGGTCGGAAGCATTATTAAAAACAGAAACAAAAATAATATTAATAAAAATACGCTTATATACTTAATCATTCCGGCGAGTCAAATATTTGTGTTCTACTTGCTTTCTTTCCTCTTTGTTAACGCTTTTAAGCAGGAAAACATTTGGGGAAGCGATCTACAAAAGATCACTCCTATAACTCTGATAGGAATAATGACATTGTACATAGGAACAGATATTTGGATATTTAAACAATACACCAAAAGTATTAATGCAGAAAAGCTAAAAGCCGAAAACACCATCCTTGAAGAAAAGAACAAATTGAATTACCAGTATTTCAGTGACCTGACCGAAAATGAACTTGAGCTTAGAAAAATCAAACATGATATCGGCGGTGCTTTGGAGATTGTTAAAGAGCTTATTTATGATGAAAATGACATAAAAAGTGCCGAGCATCTTTTTGATGAGCTTTCCGAAACCGTTCGGCATATAGACACGGGCTATTATTGTAAAAACAGTTTAATTAATGCCATCGTTACAAACAAATCTAAAACCTGTAAAAAAGAAAACATTGAGTTTAACGTATCAATTTCAATCAGCGAGAATTTAGGGATAAGCGATTCCGATATCTGCCGTGCATTGTTAAACATGTTGGACAACAGCATTGAGGCAAATTTGGCACTGGAAGATAATCATAATAAATTTGTTTCACTTACGGTTAAAACAATTGACGACTATCTTTATATAAAAACTGAGAACCCTTGCAAAGCTCCTGTCATTGAAAAGAAAACTTCAAAAGACAACAAAGAGGAACACGGATACGGCTTAAAAATATTAGAGCAGTTTGCAAAGGACTATAACGGTTCATTTACTATTACAAATGAAAAGAATTCGGTTTCCAGCCTGTTAACATTGAAGCTCAATTAAAATCAAAATTAAAACACCAAACCGTTACATTTATCTTTTTGGTAAGTGTTACGGTTCTTTTTGCCGTAAGGCGGTGCAAGGCTATATAAAGCTATGTGCGTTCATGCTGTCAATATTACATAAATATGATATTTTAATTTACATTTTTTGGATGGATTATGCCTCGAAATCATATTCTTCTTGCTATATAATAATAAAGGTTGTGCCGCAGCCTGTGCGGTATTGCCTAAAATAATTTTGAGGGCAGAATTATGAAAATTGCAATATGTGATGACGAGGTTGCTTCACAGGAGAGAACTGTATCATAGCCATATTGTAGCAAGTGGATTTTACGGGACGGCATCGGATATTTACTCATCGCAATCGGCTTGATTTCCGTTTTCTATTTCTCAATCAAACTCTTTGAAAGGAAGCAAGAGAGGGATTAAAAAAGCAGAAAATAGCAATGAAAATAGAATAACATAATTAAAGGCAATGTCGCACATTGAATTTGTGTGGCATTGCCTTTTGATATATTAGAAATAAGGGAAATAAAACAAAACCTTTTGATCTCGGCTTGTTTTTCCAAAAGAAACTATAACACTTTAATCGGCCTCTGTCTATAAAAATCAACAAATATTAAGCAAATCTTAATATTTCTATTTTTGTTGTTTAAAACATTATTTGCCGCTCATTTTTGTACCATAAAACATCATACGGCATATCCTGTTAATAGGCAAAAGCCGAAAAACAACTCGACCGATATAGCCGGCCGAGCAAAAGGAGTTAATTAAATTGAACAACTATCCATATGAACGCTCCGCCAAAGCGTCTGTGGGATTTGCACGGAGTGCTTCGTCTGCCATACAGTCGGGATTCACTCCGGCTCTGCCCGAAAATCCCGTTGTCGCAATGGCATATGTTCCGTTCCAGACGGATACAACCACATATGACGAAATGAAGGCACTAAAAGCCGGGACACTTTTTCCTGTCCTTGATAAGCCCTTCATGGGTCGTGGTATGAGATGACAAGAGCAATGCTTATGCAGCAGATAGACGCTGTTCAGTTCGCAATGTGGGAATTGCACCTCTATCTTGACACTCACCCCGATGACCTCAGTGCATTGGCACTCTACAAAAAATATGAAGAAAAGAACGAAAAGCTCGTCTCAGAATTTGAAGAAAACTGCGGCCCGCTTTATTCAAATTCAGACCCCGGTGTATCATGGCTCAAAAATCCGTGGCCGTGGGACTTAGGGGGTAACAACTGATGTTTGTTTATGAAAAGAAATTGCAATATCCCGTCAAAATCGCCACTCCCAACGCTAAGTATGCAAGCATTATAATTTCGCAATACGGCGGTGCTGAATGTAAGGGAATATAATTTTTTAAAAAAACTATTTACATTCACATTTATTTCCAATATAATATAATCAATATGGAATTAGCTGAAATCCATATTAGAATTTTAAAAGGAGAAGTATTTATGAAAAAACAAGAAGAGAAAAACAAAACAACAAAAAACGAAGACGGCTCGGCTTATTCAAATTTATTTAGCGTTATAGGTCTTTTTGTTTCATTCCTTTATTTGTTGGTCGATTATTTGGCAAGCCATTTTTTCGCTCGTTGTATAAGCGATAATTTTGTTTCTCAAATGACTGCATTTGCTTTTTTATTGTTGACTCTCGCTATGTGCGGACTTGGCAAAAAAAGACTCGATCAAAAATTGAATGCAGAAGATCCGTCAACTACTGTAAAAAAAATTGCACGTTTAGCTGACCGTGCGGGATATGTTTCAGTTATAGTGGTCGCAATTACAATGTTATATGAAATTTGTAAATCTTAAATAACGATTGCATATCAAAATCGTCGGTTCAATCAGCCGTCTACCCATAAACGCAAAAAATCCCCGAGCTATCACACAAGTGGTAGTTCGGGGAATAAGGTTTTGGCAATTATCACTTATCTTCACTTAACAGATTATTAATATTAAAAGCAGGAAGTACAACACTCTCTGTTTCCGGCTGTGATGTTAATAAAGTAACCTGGCTTCTCATATATGGCATCATAATGGCAACAGTATTTTTAGCTATCAACTCATTCTTTTGGGTTTCATCCAGTTCAGACTCTTCGTCAAACGAAAAATATCCAGTTAATGCAATTTCGAATGTATACTCTTTATCTTTTTCTCCGTTTAACGTCAATGTTACTCTATAAATTTCTTGGTCTATATTTTGCTGAATACGTGTCTGTATTGTATAGTTACTTGTGCTATCTGTCTTAAATCCCTTACGTTCAAAAAAAATCTTGTCAAAAACTAATCTTTCCATTTTTAAAACACTTTTAATATCACTCATTTTAATAACCTCACGCTGCATAATTAAAAGGGTAAATTTTGTAATTATTCTCTTTTGTATCTATTCTTTTCTTTTCATTGTATGTTTCATTTGAAACTATATATTCTATTTTTGCATTGGGAAAGTGTTCATTTTTAATTTCTTTTTCAATATTTAAATCAACTTTTGAAACTCCCAAATTAGTATACTGCTTTTCGTCAACAGAATCATACCGTACACATATGGTTGAATTTTCTGTTTCTATAGCTAATGTATCAATATCATCGAATGGCAACTTTTCTAACACTTTTGAAGTAAACTCATCAAAATATGCACGATCGTCCTCCGCAATTCTATATTTTGCACCGCTATCAGGTAAAACAGATAAATCCATTCCTTTACGCTCAACTTTTTTTACTATATCTTCACTTATTTCACCTTGAGTTATCACTTCCCAAAAGAAGTCACAATCAGTCATCAAATCTCTCATGCAAATTCTTCCGGTAACCATTTTCCAAATATTGTATATTGGTTGCTCAACAATCATATATTCCATCTTATCCATATCAGAACAAAGAGCTATGAAATACTTGTCTTTTTTATCTACACATAAGAAATAAATCGGAAATCCATTAAAAGACACTAACACTTTTTCCAAGAACAACCTGTTACCATCTATAATAAAGCATAACTTTTTATTCACATTTATCCCTCCAATATTACAAATTCATCAAAACTAGCGCAAGAATATAACCACCAATTTATATGATTTCCTTCTTCACTTTCTTGTGGGCCTCCCTCTTGATATACATATCCCTTTGCAATCCTCTTTTTAGGTCTAGGAAAATGCATCACATTTTCCAAATCTCTCTTATTTTTATTTAAAGAAGCAGCATACCAAGTCGGTGAATTGCGATCTACTCCCCTCGGAATCTTACCCAATTCATAATAAGATCTCATATCTTTTCTATTAACTTTTGTACAATCGCCGTCTTCTCTAGCAATGCATCTATAAGCTAAAATTTTATCATATTCAAACTTAGTATTAGTTGGAAGAACAACATCACCACTTTGAATTTTTTGTTTTAAAAAAGCTGGAAACTTTTCAAGTACATATTCATCGTCCATTATTTTCTCCATATTATTTAGACATAATATATTATAGTAATTTTGGGTTGCATCTATACATGTTTACAAGCGAATTTTAACATATAAAGAAATAAAAGTCAATATACGCTCGGTAAATTATACTCAGAATATAATGAAAAGTCAACATTAAAACAATTGCAAATATTAACAATTTTCAATATTTCATTCGTAGATTTCCGCCCGTGATAATTTCAACGGGCGGAATAATCTTGAAAAGCCTTTACCTCGCCGCGAGCACATAGCAAGCTCTTATTGTCTGCGGACCGGCAAGGCCGTCGACCTCAAGCTTTGCAGCACGCTGAACCTGCTTTGTGGCGGTTCGGGTGCCTGTGCCGAAGATGTTGTTATTGTCAACTCCCTGCGAAATTATGCCCTTTTTTTTGAGAAGCATAAGCTGCTGCTTGTATGAGTAAACGCCCTCATTGCGGTCGCCTACCTGAAAATATCCTCTTGTCATATCATTACCTCCTACGTCTGACGGTGCGTCAATTTTGATTGTGGTTGTCGGTTTGGCTGTCGGCTTTGTTGTGCCTGCGGAAAGTCTCTTGTTGACCTGAGCCGCAGTATCTGCCATATGGCTGTAAAGATATGCACCGGGACAAGCAGTCGAAGCAAAATCCCTGTGTACGGTCATATTGCAGCCATTTCGGTGGTTTATACGGTCGGTTTTGTTGTTAGACCATACAAGCCTTTTGATGTCGTTACGCTTGCAGATGTCGGTTACAAGTGTTATGAGTGCACTATATGCCTTATCTGTGACCGCATACGGCGGCTTTGTGTCCGAGGCAACTTCAATTGTGATTGCCCTGTGGTCGTTTGATGGAGAGGACGATGTCCACGCTCTGTGATTTTCAGCGACAGAAAGACCGATCGAACCGTCACGACCGACAACATAGTTTGAGGAAACCTCTCTGTCGGTGTTGTAAAAATAATCGCAACCCTGCTTTGCCGTGACCTGGCCAACGTAACAATGAATTGTAATCGTGTCGATCTTGTTCCTGCGAGGGTCGTAATTATCGGTCAGTCGTTGATATGTAGCGAGTGAGCTGTTACTCATGTTACTCACCTCTTCCGTTTGTGAGTTCAGGGCTGTTTTTGACATCATCGGCAACCTGTGCGTTCTTGGTGAAGCTGTTATTCTTCCACCATGACCAGACCGAACCGATGACGGTCAGGATATATGTAGCGTATTCCTGCCATTGGTCAATGTCGATTGCTTCGCTTCTTTTGCCGAGGATAACGGCAAGCTGGCTGATAAGCGCAAGCAGAAGAACTATTGTTCTCGCCCATGTCTGCGCTGTTACGCCCTTGAGATTGATTTTTTTCATGATGATTCCTCCTTAATTTTGATTGTTGATATGCTCCAAGTCGCTGATTCGGTGGTCGGCGACTTTCGCTTTTTCTTCAAGCACCGGCACACGCTTTGCGAAATTGTTATGCTCTCTAACCTCACGGGTGAGCTCTTCAATCTTCGTATCCGTGACTGCCTGTGCTTTTTCGAGATCTTTTGACATTTTGGCATTTGCCGCAAGGTTGCTTATCACAACTCCGACAAGTGACAAAACTCCTGTGATGATTGCTGCGATGATTCCTTCCATATCGCACCTCACATCAGCCCGAGGGCTTTAAGGATAACGGCGCAGATCGGCAGAATCACATTAAATGCGATTGCCGATGCACCGACGTAGATAATTGTGTCTATGAGTTTGTTTCCTGTTGGCTGTAACATGATTATTCCTCCTTAAAATTCCTCAAAGTATTCCGCTGTGATTGTTTCAGGTCTACCCTCGGCAATAGCAACATACCTCTTGCCGTTGTATGTGTAATATCCGTTTAAAATAAGCTTCATACCGGGCGACCAAACAAATGGATTATTAGCTGTACCGACCGGGTTATCCTGCTCGACATATATAGATTTTACGAGCTTATCGCCGACGTAATAATTGTGCCAGTCGTAGCCGATTTTATCCGACTGCTCGATTTGCTCAGTAATTCCGCCGAGCTTTTCAACCTGCTCACCCTGCACGACCTTGTTTCTATAAGCCATAGCTTCAGACCGTTTCATCTGATACACCTCCCGATGTTATTATAGCTAACGCCTCACTGTCTGAGATTTCTTCGTCCTCTGTCGGCGTTATCGGAGGAATTTCGACCTCCTCGTCAGGCTCATCGATAGACACGGCATGATAATTGTCAAGCAAATCTTCAAATTCTGCGGAAAACATAATCTGCATTGTGCTGTAGGTGTTGTCGCCTTTCTGTCTGAGCTTATAGCCCTCAGTCGGCTCAATCACAAGCATTTTAAAGCCGTTGTCCTCAACGATTGATACGGTTGCGTGTTCGATTGGTTGCTTTTCGTATATCACGCTATAATCACTCCTTTATTGTTTGTCAAAACGGTTGCGAGGGTCATACCTTGTGTGGATGCAACGTACAAACCTGTTTCGTCGTCTTTAACGCAGCGCCATGATGTCAAATAGTCCTTGACAAACGCCGAAAATTTAATCGTAATCTGCCCTAATTCTGAACGGTATTCGCGGACGCCGTTGACGATTGACAAGAGCGTCCCCGGATCGTCGGAGCTTGCTCCGTACTTGCCTTTCATCAAAGCCGGACAGTCTGATAAATCAAGGCTGTGGTTTATCGTAAACGGCTTAAAACGCACATACTTTAACTTTGAGCACTTTTGAAATGTACGCGTGAAATCCGTCCCACGGCTCATATCAAGCGGCGTTCCGAGGATTGATTGTAGGGCAGAACAATTCCAAAAGTATTCATACCAGTAACCGGTGCTGTATTTTTCCGCATTGTTGCCTCTCTCAATCAATGTAATTTCCTCCAATGATCCGCAGCCTTGGAACATGTCGCTGGGATTAACAACACGCTCAATGCCTACCAGCGTGAGCCTTTTCAAATTTGCTGCAACTTTTCCGCCGTAAGCGTTAAATATGCTTTTTCCGTTAAAGCAAATTTCCTTCGCAGCCTCATCACCGATTGAGAAGCCGCATTCCTCGATGCTCTGAGAAACTCTTGTTGTTTGGTACCTATATACAGCATTCGGTGTTTCCAAAAACGGCAGCTTAATCAAAACGTTGGGTGAGTCAGGATTGTCGGGGTCTTCCTTGTCAAGCTTATAGCCGCCTGTGATCAAACTCGGCGGCGTCGTTGCATGTGCAAAAGCATAGGTTAACTCACTGCATTTTCTAAGGTCAAGCACATCCTGCTCGGTCTTGAGCGGCAGCTCATTGGCAATGTCAATAAGCTCATCCCAATTTGCTTCCTTTAAGTCCTGCCCTGTGAGGTCAGACAACGTTTCGCCAAGCTCTGTTCGGTCGTCCTCTCGCTGTTCCGCTTTTGCCTTTGTAATAGGATTTTCGCCGCTGTCGTCAAGGGTCGGATTTAATGTGAATGTGTACGGAATTGACTTCCATATGACTTTGTCATTGTTTTTGAGGACAAGCTGTAATTTCAACGTGCTATCCGTCAGAACCTCGCTCGGCAGGTCGCAGGTATCGTTTGATACCGTATAATTAAAACTGCCCTGTGCGGTCTCACAGACGATATTTTCGCTGTATCCCTGCAACGCAACAGGGAGAAGAAACAACAGCGTCGTTGCGTTCTTCTCCCCTATTGTGCCGAGGCTTGAATATTCGGGAAACAATCCCCTTTTTTCGCTGACTGTAATTCGGTTAATCATCGGTGATCACCTCAATAAATGGCTCAATGTTGATGATGTCCTGCGCCGATAATTCGAGGTTGCTGATGTCAATAGGCTTGACGTCAAGCTCGACCTCTTGGCTTAACAGGACGGCGGAATCTCTGTAAAAGCCGTCCGTGTCATTAATGTCATATTTTTTTGCTTCTTTGTTCAGCGTGCCGTATTTCTCGCAGAGCTTTATCCTCTCACCCTCATATATGCTCAGCTCGTCATTTACAGCTTTAACGAGCTTTGCCAGCCTGTAACTCTGCTTGACGGGTAACGCCTTTTCAGCAAGCCGTGAAAGCACCTCACGGGCATCAAGTATCTTTTCAATTGTAGTTTTCATTGTGTCCTCCTTATTATGCTGACAAATATCTGATTTCTCCGGTCTTTTTATCTGCTACGACATATACATATGATTGGCTGGAACTCATACCAATGGCAGTTCGTAGTTTAACATCGTTTAACGCTTCAAGCTGTCCACATATTACAACGCTACTGCCTTCTAAATACAAGTTATTATTTCCTCGGTTTGCCGATACGATTAAAGCTGCATCCGCTTCAACGATACTTCTTAACGCCGACGAATAGGCCGCACATGCCCAATCGGTAGTTGACGAAATACTAACTTTCATCGGTGTAAAACTTCTATGGTTAGATCTCAAAGAAAAACCATCGTCATCAAATAGAGCACTGTAATATATATCTGTCGGCGTATTTGGGCTTTTAACAATTTCCAATCCATTGGTATACTCTAAACATTCATATCGATTTTGACTTTTAGGTGCGGAGACATGATAATAACATAATAATTCATTGTCAAAATATCTGCGTATTGTTCCTGCAGCTATCGTTAATCTGGCCGAATTGTCTGTTCCGCCACTTGATGTCAGTGTTCCGCCCTTTATAGTTGCACCCGTACAAGTCATTTTTCCGTCTTTTGCAAGTGTAAAATTATCTGTGTCAATCGTCAACAAATTACTTGCGATGTTGATTTCAGAAACGAGATTATTATTCTTGTCCTTCTGCACACACATAGATATCTGAGCTTTGACATATTGGTCGAGGTTGTCAACGCTCTTTTCTATATCATCTGTTGACGGTGTCCAATCTGTAGCGATTGTACCCTCCTCAAGTTTGAGGGAGGATATATACAGGTCAATAGCGTCGTCTTTTGTACTACAATCAAGCAAAATAAAACGCAGGCGGAACTCTGAAACAGTCGCCGGTGTCTTAAATACGATTACGTACTTTTCCCAATCTGACGGTATTGCAGGAACTTTACATCTTTGACTGTCAATAGTCGGGGAATTACCGGCACCGCAATAAATCAAGCGGTCAAGATTCAGCGTCATGCCAGCGTGTGCAAAGCTTTTAAGCCAAAAAGATAGCGTATATGTCGTGCTTGGCTTAATCCGATTAACACTTCCTGAAGCCTCCCCGATTATATCGCTTGAATTAAACTGGAAGCCACAAGCCCCGTTTTGTGTAGGTGTGAAAGCTATCTGATTACAATATCCTGACGGTACGGCAGAATCAGAAAAAGATATACCCTTACTGACTGTTGCGTAGAATCCGCTCGGTGTAAAACTCTTAAAACACGCCGAATCAAGCAAGATGTTTCTCGCTCCGATTTTAAGATTCTGCTCGACGGAAAGCGTGATCCTATCCGGGAGCTGAGCTATCTCGGATTTCGCGTACTCTTCGACCTCTGCTGCCGACGGTGTGCGTGTTGCCCATTCCGTCGCAACGTTACCGATTTCGAGTTTGAGAGAGGATATAACAATCGTATAAAGCTGATTCGCCACACAGCTCGTGAGAGCAAATCTCAGTTGGAAATCACTAACATTTTCGGGCGTTGTAAAAACGATAACGACCTTATGCCAACTGCCGTTTATTTCGAGACCTCGTATCCGATTACTGTCGTATACTGTGCCGTTCGGCGATGTTGCAGTATATACCGATTCCTGCCAATACAGATTTTGCGGGGCGTTGTCGTTGTCATTATAAAGACGTGCCCAAAATGACAGCGTGTACGTTGTTTTCGGCTTGATTTTATCCTTGCCTCCCACCGTATCGGCGGCACTGAATTTTATTCCCGCTTCGGCGGATTCAGCCTTAAATTTTAGCTGTCTTGCCTTACCGGACGGCAGATATGATTGACCTGTTGCAACGTAGCCGCTTACATATGTCGCATGATATCCCGTAGGTGTCAAGTGCTCAAAGCACTCAGAATCCATTAACAGATTTCTGCTTTCATATTTCAGATTGCTCTCAACCGTAAGTGCGATTTTATCCGCCTGTGCGCTTATTAATGAGCTGCACTGCGATTTTGTAACATACCCTGCCTTTTCGAGCGTCTGCACTCTGCTGACGGCGGCAGAAATTTTCTGGTCCGTCTGGCTGACGTAAGAATCATAGGTTGTCTTCAACAGCCATTTTTTCTTTTCGTCGTCATACGTTGCTTTAGTGACATAGTTTCCGCTGATTTTGGATTCGACCTTGCCGGCAAGAATCGCAATCGTAGTGTCCTTCTGCACCTCGGTCGTTACCTTGCCTTCAATTTTTCCGTCAATGCCTGCAAGTTCTGTATTTATAGTGCCGATCTGATTTGTTATGCCCTCAATCTGACCGTCAACGGTTTCTTTCTTCGCATACGTCGCTTCAAAAGATTTCGCCGTCGCTTTGATCTTAGCTTCAAGCCCGTTCTTTGTGTCGGCTATCTCTGTTTCAAATCCGTCAACAGTCTGCGTCAGCTTAGAATATTTTTCGTCCGTCTCTTTTACGAGGGCGGTGATTCTCTGCTCCTGTTTGTCAACCTTCAACATTGTCTTTTTCAAGGCTTTATCAGTGGTTGATGCCGCAGCGTAGTCCGTTGATGTAGCCTGCGGAGCTTCAAGCTTTGACTTTTCCTTTATTCCGTCTCCGACAGTCATGTCTGTACGCATAAAGATTGTCTTATACTCTTTTTCGTCACCGATTTCACCGTTTTTTCGTTCGCAAACCTTGAGGGTGAAGATATCTCCGAAATTGAGAAAGCCGATGCCGAACGAATCAAGGTCATACAGGTAATATTCCGTATTTTTAACGTTATTATATATGCCTTGCATAAATGTCTCTCGGTATGCATCGTTCCCTGAATCTTCCATTATTTCAACATTCGATATTTTAACGGCTGTCTGAGAATCAGAAAGATTTGACGGATAAATTACATTATCTTCCTGCGGTTCTCGGCTTAAAACAACGCCCATAACCGGACCGTACTTCGCACCGATTGTCACACTTCGGAGGTTGCTCTCGTCAATCACATAGCCGCTCTCTGTCGGCTTTATTGCATAAAGCTTAAACGGATCGCCTCCGAGCGAATTTTTATACGCAAACGTCACACCCGAAGCCTTTGCAATTTCATCGAGAATGTCTCGGTATGTATAGGCCGCTTCGGTGCTGTCATTTTCAATATCAAGAAACTTTTCGCTCGTAATCTTTTTATCGGCGTTTGCCATTAAATTAAGACTGTTTGTATCGTAATTGATACCGAGCTTATTTAAAATTGCAATAAGGTAATTCTTAACGGTAATACCGCTCTGCCACAATGATGTTGTATATGGCTGCATTGACAGGTAAAGCTCATCGTAAGCAATTATGCTTGTAATGTTCTGCGCCGCATCATATTCGGGAGCTTCTGCGATATAAAAGCCGCCATAGCCGATTGTCGCACGGTCACCCTCTGGGTGTGTTACCGTGAGATTTAAACTATCGAGCAACAAGCCTTTTTTTGCTTTTGCTGTCCAGTCGCCTTTTAGCTTAACCTCAAGACAACGCATCACGGAGCGGTACAATGCCCCGTCAAAGTAATACCGTATTTCATTGATATCTTCCGGGGTAATGTCGGCTATGTGGGCGTACGAACTGCCGTTCTTTCGTTCCAGCTTCATGGTCACTTCAACAGTCTTGCCCATTACCTCCATTATTTCCTGTACGGTTTTGCTCACGATTTCGACCTCCTATTGTTTGAAATAACGCTGAATTGCATAGAATCAAATGTACTCTTGCAAGCGTATGGCTGTACGCCGTTGCTCAATGTTCCGAGCGTACCGTGCTTGTCCCAATGCTTTATCTTGTTGGTGACATCGCCGAAATAAAAACTTGCAGTTTCAAAGCGTTGACGTTCGGTACAGTACGCTCTTACGGTAGCTTCGGTTTGATTAAGACATTTGCACAAAACAGCACGCTCGTTGGCATTTTGTTTTCCGATTATCACCTGCAATTTAGGGAATATACCGATAAGCGTACCTTTCATTGAGCCGGTCATACTTCGCCCTGAATCTGAAGCCCAATATTTATAATCGCTGAGCGACGCATCTTTAATTGTACTCGGAAAAGCGTACCACATTGAGCCGCATTTGATTGCAAAAGGCTGCGTGCAGTTTTTTATAGTGGTATCTGTATATGTTTTTATCATCACAAAACACCTCCGTTTGTGGCAAAGGCAAATCGTGCATCGTACTTCTTGTTTGATGAATTTACATCCTTGCCGTCAATCGTAATGCGGTTGACAACGTTCATCGATACCCTATCGGCAACCTTGTCAACGAGCATATCCATCCACTCGGTGTTGTTCTGCAACGGGAGAATTGCCTCCGCTCCGGCTTCACCGGCAATAACTGCCTGACCTCTGCCCGGGTTATTTACAATACCGCCTTTTGCAAGACGGGGAAGATGAGCGTAAGGAATATTAAATCCTAAAGAGCTGCCGCCATAGGTCGGTACCCAATTCGGAATTTTTATACTGAATGAATTTAAAGCCCCCACAACACGGTTTATTGTATTCTCAACAACGGTTATAACTCCGTTCAGAGCGTTTTTCATGCCCTGTTTTATACAGTCAAACTTTTTGCTCCACCATTCGGACTTGAATACATAACCGATATGTGCATTCCAAAAATTTTTGATTTTTGCCCATACGTCGGAAATCCAGTTGACTATAGCGTCCTTATTAAGCGTCGCAGCACTAACGAGACCGGCTGCACCTGCAACAATCAGAGCCACGCCAAGTGCCGTTCCCACACCCGTAGCAACAAGAATAATACCAAGTGCAAGCATTGCCGCCAAAGCGATTCCCAAAATTATTTGAATAATACCTTTAATTTTTTCAGGTAAATAATTCCACATAAGTGTTAATGACGTCACAAGGCCAATAGCTCCCGCAGCCATTAAGGCAATACCTAAAGGCAAATTTGCTCCGCTGAATGCAACGACCGCACCAACTGCAATCAATGCGCCTGAAAGAATCGCAGTAATAGCTAATGCAACAATTTTAACTTCGTTAGATAGTTTTTCCCAATTCAGAGCAAGGGCGGTAACTAAAGTTGCCGCACCTGCGGCAATCAAAGCAATTCCTATCGGCAGCGATACTCCTGCACAACATAAAATCATTCCGATTACCAATAACACCAACCCAGCCACTATAGCAGCTATAGCTCCGATATTTTCTTCAACAATCTTTTTGAGTTTGCTCCAGTTTAGAGCTGCTGCACCTATTAACAAGGCCGCGCCTGCCGCAAGCATTGCAATTCCAACCGGAATTTTGAATCCTGATGCGCATAAAATAATACCTAAAACCAAGAACGCCGTTCCGGCAACTGCCATGATTGCCGTTATCATATTTTGTACTTGTGCTGATAGCCATCCCCAACCGCTTATTGCCGCAGCCGCAAGTGTTATGCCTGCAACAATGCAAGCTATACCCATAGGGATTTGACCGACTGCAAGCAGTATAAAGCCGGTTGCCAAAAGAGCAACCGCCAACATCATTTCAAGCTCGTTGATATGTGCCTTAATTGTCTCGCATATCTGTTCAAACTTTCCGCCGCTGACATCGGGGAGATCAAGCAATGCGGCAGAGTTTTCCGTTCCTGTATCTGCTGCGTTCTGATTGTTTGCCGACTGAACATTTTTTTCATCGAACGACGCAAGCTGGGCATTGGCTTCTTTTGTTGCCTTTGCATTTTTCTTTGTAGCCTCGGTCTGCTTGTTGATTGCTTTTGCGTTGTACTGCGCTGCCATATCAACGCCCGTCAATACCTTTACAAACAAATTAAGATAAGCGAAGGCATATTTCAACCAATATACAACCCGTTCTATTACGGGAGCTAAAGCGTTTGCAAATGCACCTTTCATGGCGGTTACGGTATTGTTAAGCTTCTCATTGTCGGAAAGCACCTGACGAATGGCATTCTTTACGGCATAAAATCCCGATCGTGCGCCGAAAATTGCAAGCGTATATTTCGTCATGGTTTTTATAACACTTTTCATACTCGAACCGAGATTTTTGGCGCCGTCTGCCGCAGCATTAAATCCGCCTTTTGACGAGCGTTTAAATTTGTCTGCACTGGCTATGAGTGCGTCATACTGCTTTTTAAGCTTCTGATATTCTCTGTTTGCACTCAGTGCGTCCGAGCCGTCAATGCCTTTCTTCGCTGCCAATTTCGCCGTTTTCTGCTCAATCGTCTGCATTTTTGCTTTGACCTTTTCAAGTGTCGCTTCGTACTGCTCGGCATTCTTGATTTTCGATACAAAATCATCACCTGCGACCGTGCCGGAAACGTCGGAATTGATAGATTTAATATCGTCTTTCTGCTGTTTTTCGGCAGCTATTTTTTCTTGTTTGGCTTCATATTCAGAAATAGCCTTGTTGAGATTGTTTTGCTCTGCCACAAGATTTTTTGTTTGTTCCTCCTCCAGCTTGAGAAGATTAACAACCTGTTCCTCCGTTTCTGCCTTTGGAAGCAGTTCGTCTGTCTGAGCTTGTATTTTTTCAACCTCTGCGTTGATTTCTTCAAGTTTTTTCTTTGCTTTTGCAAGCTGAGAATTATTTATAATCTCAATCGGATTTGTTTTGATATTCAGGCTTTCCGCAATGCTTTCAAGGTGCTTTTTAGTGCCGTTACATATCTTATAGACATCTTTCAAGCCTTTTTCAAATCCCTTGGTATCGAGTTTCGTTTCAACTCTTATTGAACCGTCCGCCGCCATTTAATCACCTCCAAACAGTGCGTCAAACTCATCAATTTTTTCCTGTTCCTCCGTTGATATTCTCTCCGGAAGCTTTAACCGTTCCTGTGCCTCAGCCATTTTTGACCGCTGTATAGGGTCTTTGATTTCGTTTAAGTCATAATTTCTGATTTCACGAACTCTCGACAGTATGCAATGCTTGTCAAGCCCCTGTATAAGGTCGTTAAACTTCCACCAGTGCATATTGACCTCATCAAGATCAACCCCGTAGCAGCTTTTGAATGAAGCTTCTATAAAGCCCTCATCCTCGTTTACGTCAAAATCGGGCGGCTCATCTGACTTATTTTCCTGCTTCTGTCCGCAAGTCAGAAAGAACGAAGCTTTATCAAGGAACGCCTCACCGTTTTCAAGCGGAACAAAGCCGAACAGCTTATAAATAACCGCTAAGGCTCTTTCCTGATCGGAAATTGTATCGTCATTGATGATCTCGTAGCATTCCTTTGCGACACGGTAATCGGTGTTTATCGGATAAATTTCACCGTTGATTTCTGCGTGTGTAGGGTACACGTTAAATCACCTGCTTGTTCTTTGCGCTCTTATACTTGTCCTCAATTCTCTTGACAATCGCTTCATCGGAAAGCCTCATCTTCTCAAGGTGAGATTTTCCGTCAGCCTGCGGACGGTCAAGCTCATCAAAAAGATCGTCAAACATTTCAAGATAATTGCTGTCGCCGAAAATCTTCTGACAGCCGCCTTCACCGAGAAAGCCGTCCATGGCTGTGCGCATCTTGCTGTATGCGTCCTTCCATGCGTTAATTCTGTCACGCTGATTTCTGCTCATAAGGTCGTTCTTGCCCTTGCTGTCCTTCTGCTTATCAATAATGATAAGACGGGTTTTCAGGTCATGCTGTATCTTGTTGACGTCGTTAAACGCCTTGTCAAGCTTAAACGGCAATTCAAGGTCACCCAACTGAAAAACAATCGTATCTCCGTTGTCATTGACCTGAATTTCGTAAATGTCCTTTCGCTGAATCCTTAACTGTTCCATAATATCCTCCTATAAAAAGAAGAGGGAGCATATAGCCCCCTCACGATTATGCTGTTGCTCCGACAGTGATAACACCGCCTGCGATGGTTACATCAACCTCTGTCGGGTCGCCGTTAAATCCGATTTTATACTTGATTTTAGCGATTTCGCCGCCTGCAAGATCAAAATCGGAAACTGTTACTGTTGCATTGAACTTCTGACCCTTGCCGGTGCCCGAACCGTCTGTAATGTTCATGTTGTAAATATCAACCAAAACTGCGGTTGTTTCACAATCCGAACCTGTTTTCAATCCTCGTCTTATTCCGTCGACATAATCAAAAATCGGATCGTCCTTGATTGCAGTCTGTTCGATATCCGAAGATATCTCATAGCTGTCAACCGAGGTTGTCGCATTGTCCTCGTCAACGTATGTTTCCGTTGTGGTTTTCGGATTATAGCTTATCGGCAATGATACTACGCCCTTACCGATACGCTTGTAATCCGGTGATGCCGCCGTGCCGACATTAAGCAGCACCGCCGACTTGCTGGATTTTACTTTTTCCATTAAAGTCACTCCTTATCATAAATTAAGCGGCACTGTATTTGATAGCGGGAATTTTTCAAATCACCCGATATATCAAACAGGTAGCCGCTTGAAATTGCTTCAATTTTCAAGGGCGTCAAGCCCTCTCTTAATTCAGGGAGATTGTCGGTCTCCGTGCATTTTTCCAACCATTCCTCAAAGTCCTCAAAAAATCCGCTGTTGTCAATATTGTTGCGAACCTCATCGCTGTAACTGAGACGTGCCGCAAAGGTGAACATAAACTGCCTTTCCGACGAACCGTCGAGATATTTTTTGCGAATCGTTTCCGACGGCACTTCTTCGACCGAGTATGTGTCGGGGTCAGCCGGAAGAAAATCAACATTGACATGTGCCAGCTCGTTTAAGTACGGGCAACTCATAATAAACCTTGTTACGCTTTCGATTATTGTCATTTTTTCATAAACGCCTCCGTTGATTTAATTATGTTTTCCTTTTCGTTAATCCAGCACCGCTCGACCCACCGAGGCCCTCTTAACGGCGCACCGTTGTAATTAAGGTCCCGGTCGGTTTTCTCTTTGTTTACGTCGGGTCTGCTCCAAAATCCGTAAGACGGGCTGTAAAATGCACCTTTTTTTGTAATCGGATCAACATATAGCTTACCGAACCAATGGTATCTTGCGTACGGCGCATCATAGATAATAGCACATTTATCCTCTGACACACTGGCCGAGTTTTTCAATGCACCTGCCAAAAACGGCACATACGGATCAGCTTTTCGCATGATTTCACTTGTAAAAAATGCCTGCACTCTTCCGCCCGGATTTAATCCGTGGTTCTTCAAAATTGTTGCAGTGTCGCTTACATCAATCTTAACCGTAAACATCTTACTTGCCCCCGATCGTGATATTATCAACCTCTGAGCCGCAGATATGCTCCGCAACCGACGTTACCGTTATGACCTGCTCACCGTTTAAATCCTTAAAGGAAGCAATATCGCCGTGCTCGCCCTTTACAATGCGGTCACCGTTGTGTACCGTCCACGATTTACCGTATTCGGCTGTAATCTCGGGCGACGTGATGATTTTCACATCGGAAACATTTTCAACGCCTTTATTTGCCGAGGACATACCCACCGAGCCGTACCAGTAAACACCCGATACGACTTGACGGGTATATATATCTTTGAGGTTTTGTGAGGAATGGGAATAGATTGTTATTGTGTTCGGAAACACATTATCACCTCAAAGCCGAATAGCAAAGCCCGGTGCCCGACAGGTAAAGCATCACTTTCTGTCTAAGCTCCGAGCTGTATTCATCGGATGTTTTTCTTGTATCACGGTACGATACCGAATGGTCGCCGACGCTTTCGCTCGCTTTTATACTCTGTTCCGCCGTTTTCCTCTCCGCATATAAGCAGTCAACAGCGGCGCAAATGGCAAGTCTGCGCTTTCTGTCAATCTGTTCATATTTAAGGTTATCGGGGTTCGTGATCAGAGTGTCAACATAAGCTTCTGCTTCCACGCATAAGCGGTCAAACGTGGTTTTGTCGATATTATTTCCGTGATACTCTTCAACATAGAACTGATACATTATGTATTACCCCTGTGTCTCCGTGTTCGTGTCCTTGGCGGCGGTCGGTGCGGTACCGTTAACGCTTGCATATACGCCTGCGAGCTTATTTGCATAAACATCGGCGATAGAAACAAGACGGTAGCCATACTTCCATGCATCGGCGTTCTGGTTTGCTTCGGGGCTGATGATCTTCGGCTTTACAAGCTTGTTAAACTGAATAAGAGCCGACGGGTGAATGATCATAAAGTTAAGCGGATTTGCGTCCTCGGGAACACTGTATCCGCCCTCTTTATAATCACCTGTGCCGCTGAGCTGAGTGATTTTATTGTTAAATCTCTTCTTGGGCATCTTGATAATACCTGAGAAAGATCTGAGAAGCTCTCTCGACTTGGTTGTATCCATATCCTGGATAGAGCCAATAATACCGGGTGTAGCGAGAAGGATTCTGCCCTCATAAGGTACTTCGTCGTTATCCATGGCGTCATTGGCTGTTCTGATAGCTTCAATAGCCTTTGCGCCCGTGGTGATTGAGGTTGTATAGTCCTTTGAGATGCCCTCCTTGCTCGCATACTTGGAAATTCTGAAAGCGTCAAGCTCGGGAACGACCTTTGTTCTCACGAATTCGCCGCCCAATCTGCCGAAGGCAATGCCGCCTGTTTCAATGTTGTCAAGCTCGTCAACCTGGAACATTCTGCCTCTGTCGAAGTTACATTTTACAGTCTCATATCTGAGCTGTGCATCGCCGTTTACATAGCCGTCGTTACGTGAATAATCGGCAAGACCGTTCATGTCGAGGATAGGAATTACCATTTCGTTGGCATTATAGCCCTCCCTGACAAGCTCCTGCGCTCCGTCAAGAACGCTTGTTAATGATGCCTGCTTATACACAAGGTCAAGCATCGTTGAATATTTCTTTGCAAGTGCAATTGAATTTGCCATGTTTCATTACTCCTTTTTCGTTATTCCGAAAGCCGCTTCGAGTCTTGCGGTGTCATAATCCTTGTCGTCATGCTTCAATCCGCTCTTATTTCGCTGCGGTTCGTTGCCGAAAAGATATGCCTTACTTTCCGTAAGAGGCGTTATCTGCTCGGTCAAACCGACAATATTATCATTTTCGACGCTGATTTTTTCCATGTCGATGTGTGGGATTATGTCGTTAACGTCTTTCGGGTGATATTTGTTCTGAATTTCATTGATAACGGTTGAACGCTTCAACTGCTTTTCGTAATCGGCCTTAAGGCTGTTTACTGTGTTTGTGTTTTCCGCTTTCAATCGTTCGATTTCTGCCTTCAATTCTGCGTTGTCGCCCGCTTTTTCCTTGAGGGTATCGTATTCGGTTGTTTTCTCGGTCAATGCGCTGTTGACCTTACCCAACTGCTTTTCAAGGTCCTTGTACTTGTCGGCGCTGACATATTTGTCGGTAGACAAGTCACCAAGCCTGATTTTCGAGTCCTTCGTTTCGGCTTCAAGTGCCGCATAGGTTTCATCGGATACGATGCCTTTCAGGATTTCAAGATTTTCCATATAAATACTCCTTGTTTTTATGTCCGGTGTCTCCGGCAGTATTAAGCCTTTTATGTCCCATGCTCAGGGGTGATTGAGCCTTTTATGTCCGACTGCTCAGCGGTGTATATGAAAAAAGACACCCTTTCGGATGTCTTGAATCAATATATTATATTGAAAAAGCCACCTGAAAATCAGATGGCTTTGTTTTGCTTGGTACTTGGTGGGTGTGCCCTTTCCCACATTTCTTTTAACCATTAAGGTGCGTAGCAGCACAATCTCTACTTCAAAATACCTTAGTTATTGTATAAATATAATAGCACAATTATTCCTTAATGTAAAGAGTTTTTCCTTTTTTTGCTGCTTTTATTAAGTTTTTATCTCTTATTCTATAAAAGGTCAACACCGAATTTTTAATCTTTGAATCATCTGTCTTTAATATAAGCTTTGTAACAACGTTTATATTTGTATCACCTAAGCGTTTTACCATAAATACGGTATTTTCATTTTTGAAATCAGAAATTATTATATCAGGATTTTTTATAGTTTCTGATCCATATTTTTTAAACAGTTCATAATCTTCCGGATGTCTTTCTTTTATATGTTTGAGACGCTCATCGGTTATTACTGTTTCCTTTGTTTTGAGCTTTCCAAACTCTTTTTCTAGTGGTGAAGAATAAATATTTCCCATGCGATGTACATTATTCTTTATGATCTGCTCCTTAACGAGTTCACGGCTGAAATCACGCTTCAAGCCGTTTTTCTTGCAGAATTCATCAATCTTGTTGCTCTGCTCGGATATTTTCGTTTTCAGCTTCGCCGCCGTTTCGGTATCGCCGATAGCCTTTGCCGCCGCCTGTTCTTTCTTGAGCTGTCTCATTCTGCGCTCCATAGCACGCTGCTTCTGCGTAAGCTCATAAACGCGGCGGTTTTCTTCCTCGTTAAACCTGATCGGGTTCGGTGTGCTTATGCCCGGGAAGAACGGAAACATACGGTGACGGCAGTTCACGCCGCCCAATCCTAAGATATCATCGGGATAGCCTGTACTCTCTTTAAGGTTCGGGTATTTCTTGTCGCTTCCGTCGATTTTGAACACCTTACCCTGCCAGCCTGCGTGATTTGCAATGGGATTTGTGGGGTGTGTTCTCGCTCCCAAGTGCGAAGAAATTTCAACATATTCCGCACCGAGTTCTTCGCAAAGTGTTTCCGAGGACTTATTGGCAAGCTTATTGACCGCCGTCAGAGTATCACGTCTTACTGTTCCCTCAAGTGAATATTGAACAAGCTTTCCGTTTCTCTTGTATGTTGCGCCGCTTATGCCGTTCTTTGCCATATCCTTTATGGCTCGCTTGATCGCCGTCTGATAGTCGTATGTTCCCGTCGCAACCTCAATATAAGAGCGGTTGATAACATTCATATATGCCTGTTTTGCGCTTTCAAGCGCCTTTGTCTGAATAAGTCTGTATGTATTGCTCAGTTCCTTATAGCTCAGCTCCAGGACCTCGGCAAATGCCGAATTGGTTTTTATATTCCTCGGGTCAACCGTGATACTGCCCTGCCTGTATGCTTCTTCAAGCTCGGTCATATTGATGTTTGCAAGCTGTGCCTTTTTGAGCATATTGAGTATTTGCTGCTCGCTCTTTTCCGAATATGAGGCAATAACCTTTACCGTGTCGGCATTGAGAACACCCAATTCATCAAGCTTTTTCAGCTGCCATTCCATTGTACCGCCGATTTCATCGTTCAAATCAAATCTTCTCGCTATTTCCTTTATGAGGTCAAGCTCAATTTGACTGTAAATGTTGATTATCGGCTGTGATAAGCTGTCAATGTCTTTAATCATTATGTGCCCTCGGGTTCTTCCTCAACTTCCGGCTTTCTCTGTAACATTTCGTTGTAAAAGCTCTTTGCCTGTTCCTCGTCGAGCTTGTAAATCTGCTTGTAATACTCAATCGCATCAATAAGACCTGCGTTGAATTCAAGCATAGCCTGTCTTTTTATCTCCGCCGTATCTTCGATGATAGAATCGTCGAAATCAACCGTTATCGTTGCGTTCAAATCGATGCTTTTATCTCCGTTATATATTGCTTCAAAGTTCAAAAGGCTGTGTGCCATGTCAATTATTGCGGTTCTCAGAACCGATTCGTGCTTACGCAGAGTGCGGAACATTTTGCTGTTTTCCGATATGACCTGTGTAGCCGTTGACACATTGCCGCTGTCCCATTTGTAACCGTTTGCTCCGAAGCCGCACGCCTGCGACAGCAAATTCAACTGCGTTTGCATCGCCGCATCAAGCTCGGTAACTCTCAACTGCATATTGCTCTCTATAACCGGCGGTGCAGACGGGTCGTCCTTGTTCTCGGGCAGCAGATAAAAGACCTCGTCCGACGGGTCGAACACCTTGACCGTTTGTCCGTTTTCCATAATGTGAACGTTGGTAACGGAATCCCTCGCAAATATTCTCTTTCGTCCGAGAAGTATTTCCTTTACATAAGCGTCATATACAATGTCAACGCCCTCAAGAACGTCCGTTGCACCTGCAAATACGCTTGTTCCGTAAGGTGAATCGAATTTATCCTTGTTCGCAATATTCGGGCGTATCTGCTGAAATGTCGGCGTTTTTGAAAGCGTATAAATATATTGATCCAAGCCCAATTCCTCATACATCTCGGGCATTTCGGAAATGCTCTGACTTTCCGACTTTAAAATATTATTTTCAACAACATAAAAGCCGTTTTCGTCCTTTGTATGCGTCTCAAGATATGTATAGGTCTGACCCTTGACCGTTATTTCCGAAGCAAAAGCGGCTTCCGTTACCTTACCCGAATCAAAAGAAATCGGATAGAATTTATCCTGCGTAATGTACTTTTGATTGACCTTTATTCCGTCCCAATATTGGATAAGAAAGCCGCCGCCCTTTGCGAAAGCCGCTTCGATAAGGTTGTTTCCTCTGACATAGAAATTGACCTGTTCAAGAAGCCTGTGCAAAACTTCCTCGGTGTATTTATCCGATGCCGAAAGCTCAACCTTTTCGTTAAGCAGCAGGTCCGCCCAATCCTGGCATACACGAGCCGCCATATTGAGCGTGCGCCTTTTCTGATTGAGGTTCTTCTGACCCTCGTATATCTTGTATGAATGGAAGCGGTCGACGTGTCCTCTGTACCACTGCTCCCATGTTTCAAGCTTGTCATCAATGTTTTCGTCAATGACCGTATTTCCTTTGCTCTTTAAATAATTTACAATTTGCGGATTCATGCTATCCTCTTTTCTTCGTTAAATCTATCATTGTTTTCATGTAGGGCTCCTGGCTGTATTCCGAGCTGTCAAGGTTATCTATGTTTGTTGTCCCGTCATCAAGCCTTACATCCTCTTTCTTATCGTCCCATACAGCGTCGGTATACGCCTGTATCGTCTCCGGGCAATTTGAGACAATAGAAAAACGATGTTGCGCAAACATCGTCAATCCAAACCGTATTCTGTCTATTATTTCACCCTTACGGGCGTTATTTATTGCAATAGGTATGTGCTCGTTCATGACCGCCTTTCTCAGCCCTCGTATAAGCACCTGCTCGGCTGAATCGCAATAAGCGGCAAGCACCGTATACTCCGCCCTGCACTCTCGGCAGAAGTCAACAAACTCCTTTTCAAGCTGTGTCGGGTCGATCTCATTTTTAATACGTCGCTCCTTGACCGTCACGCACTCGGCAAATCCCTTTGTAAATGCCGTGCATGTAAACGCTGTGCTTGACTTATTGCCGCCGAAATCGACGCCTATCGTGCATATCGATATATTCTTTCTCAACGGGTGAATGTAATTACCGTTTCCGTCCTTTGCATACCAATCGGCAGAAGCAATTACATTGTCCTTCGTAAACGAAAAATATATTTTTCCTTCCGCCGTTACCCATAAGCCTAAAATATTTCGGTCATAGAAAACGCCTGTAAACATTCGGCGATATCTTTCTTTAACGGCTTCGGACAGTGTAAGATTATCGTCCATTGTGAAATGGAGATAAAGAAGATTTTTGTCCTTTATCGCATCAACATATTTTGTCTTGAAATAGTGCGTCGGTCCTTTCGGGTTGCAGTTGTACCATAGCTTTGAACCCTCAACACTGCATCGTGCCTCAGCCTGTGAAACAAACGATTCGGGCATCAGCGCAACCTCATCAAAAAGAACACCGGCGAGCGTCATGCCCTGTATCAAGTCCTGTGAGCTTTCGTCCTTGCCGCCGAACACATAGAAATAATTTGTTACATTCCCCTTTGAAATGATTATGAGATTATCCGTGCGTTTTTCCTCGTACTCGTAGTTAAGGCTCAGAAGCTGTTGTTTAAGCGTAATAACAACGTTACGGCGCAGACTTCCTACAGTCTTTCCGCATAAGGCAAAATCCGTTTCATTAAATCGTGCCATAGCCCAATTCACAAACGAAATAGCCATTGATACGGTTTTACCCGATCTGACCGCTCCGTCGGCTATAATGCCGTCATAGTCCTTGACGGGTGAATTATCGCACCACCACGTCATAACCTTTAGCTGTTTATTGCTGAACGGTTCCCATTTGAATTTATTTCTTTTCTGCATCGTTCCACGCCTCCGCAGCCTTGCCGTTCAGTGCTTCAATAAATGCGTTGTCGGTCTCCTGTGCCTTCGGTTGCTCGCCTGTCTTATTATGAGATTTGGACAGTGCGATTATGCTTTCAAAAGCTCTCAGATCGCCCTTCATAGCGTTTTGTATCTGCTTTAATACCATAGCTTCCTCAACCGTGATATTTTTATCCTTGATTGATTTTAAATCCGTCAGCCTGTCGAGCCGTCCCTCCTGCATCGGCAGAGCCAAAAGCATATTGACCGTATCTTTTAACAGCTTTTTTCTGCGCCGTGCCCTTCCGCTCGCAACACCGCCTTTTTTGCCGTTTCTCACTGCTTCCTCGCCGCTTCGGAACTGTGTCTGCTTTCCTTTTTCAAGATTTTTCTCGTTAGCCATTTAATCACCAACGTGATTTATTAACTTCGATATATTCATAACCATAACGATTTACATTCGCTTTTTTCCAAAGTTTTTTTGCCGTTCCGATGTAAACCTGATTATCCCTACCATTTAAAGATTTGCCACGAGAAGAGAGATCTTTTCTTACAGCGTCAAGTGTTTTTTGCGCTGTTGCCTTGTAACGGCTATCCATTTTATTAGCTATCGAAGTCATTTTTTTCGTGTTCTGATTTACGCCTTTTTTTGCTCTGAAAATATATGTGTTTTCATTAGGACCGTTTGAAACCGCTCTTGTTTCGCCTTTAAAACCAAAACGCAAATGGTTCTGAACATCGGCACCTGAGAAAGAACCGCCGATAATTCTTCTTCCTTTATAAGGATGATTATGCGTCAAAGTCACCGCATCTTTAAAGTTTGGATGTCCTGTCGGAATGGCAACCGCGCCTTTGTTGTTACTGGTTCCTGCAACAATTAACTTTCCGTCTTTATCATACAATCCGATATATTCAACGCTTTTGTCTCTCACCGCATTTTCAAACTGATGAATCGTCATACCTTGATATTTCTTCGTTTTGTCATAAAAAGCTGATACACGGCTGCCGTCTCCACCCGTACTGATACCCTGTCCATATCCGCTGTTTGCACCTCGTCCACCAAACAGTTGAATGTTAATTTTTATCATATTACTACTCCTTAATGCATAAAAAAAGAGCCACCGAAGTAGCTCTTTTGACATATTTGATTTTTATATCTGATAATTTATGCCATATTTGTCCATAACCGCTGTTCTTTCTTCAACGGTCGTTGCTTTTTCAAATTCTCTCATATAGTCTCCATATTCTCTTTCAAGAGTTTCATCGCTGAACATTTCATCCAATTCTGCATCCATTTCTGCAAAAACTCTGTCAATGGCTTCGTTGATTTCCTCGTCGGTCGCAGGTACCAGGTTCTTTTCATCAATGTTTTCCATATTATCAACTCCTTTTGACAAGTGTATCACATTCATTACGTTTTTTCAACATTTCGTGTAGCTTTTTTCTTCTTTCATTTGTTCCGTCACATGATTACCGTAATAAACAACTTTTATTCCCTTGTAATCATATTCGACCTCGCCGCCGTAAACGAGAATAGCCACCGGTTCAAGCACACGTATCATTTCGTCCATACCGGTTTTCCAGACGTGAAAAGAAGCTTCTTCACGCTTTACTCCGATAGTCGATACCGCAACGACCGAGCCTTTCTCTATGCCGGCGAAGCAGAAAGAAAACGTTTCGGGCTCCGCCCATGATATCGTCGGGATAACACATACTCCGCAGTCCTGCAAAAACTGACCTATCAATCGGCTTCGATAGATATTCCATATCTTCATCGCCATAGGCATGTCCATATAAAGGCTGAAATCGGGAGATAAAAAGCAGTCGTATTCGGCTATCTTCTCAACATATTCCTGCGGCGAAGTCCAAAGCCTTTCAAACTGATAATCGTCAACAAAGCAATGAACACCGACATTTTTATCCTTTGCCGTAAGCATATAGTTAAACCCGATTAAATCCTTGGGGATAAAATTTTCCTTATGAATAATCGGCATCTGATAAAAGCCGTCAAGCCTTGTGCCGTCCACCAATTCAAGATTATATTTCTTGTAGGTTGCTTCACGGTGGCTTTCTTTCGGCTCGTCGGGCGTCTCCTGCTCCTCCGGCAAGTCAAAATCAAACTCCTCCATATCAATATCAAATATGCCGTCAAGCTCCTCATAAAGCAAATCAAAATCCCATTCGGATTTCTCCGAGACCTTGTTATCCGCCAGCCTGAACGCCTTTATCTGCTCGTCGTTGAGATCGTCGGCGATAATGCACGGCACGGTTTTCAGCTTCAGCCGCTGCGCCGCCTTGTACCGTGTATGGCCGCATACGATCACGCCGTTTTTGTCAATGACTATCGGCACCTTAAACCCAAATTCTTTAATTGAATTTGCGACATACTCAACCGCCGCATCGTTCTTTCTCGGGTTCTTTTCGTAAGGTATCAGGTCTTTTATCTTTTTCTCTTGAATTTCCATAAATGCACCGTTTAAACATACAATATGCCGTCTGTGCGTTGATTCTCTCAAGCCAAACGCATTTCTTACATCTCTTATTCATAGCTTCTCCAAAAGCAAAAGCCGCATTGACTTCTCAACACGGCTTTACTATATTTCCAAGTATAATAATATACCATGTCAAGAGGGACATTCAAGGACATTTAGGGACATTTTTCAAAATTTCTGTGTGAATTTTTTCAAAGCTCTGTAATGCTTCTGCGTGTTTTCTCGTGATATGCCGCCTTACATAGCCCATTTCGTCGGCGATTACAGTCCAGGGTTTAAAGCTTATGTACCGCTTTTCAAGAAGTATCTTTTCCTCGTCCTCGGGAAGCTGCCGAATCTCTCTGCCGATTTTCTCCCTGAATTTAAGATATCTTTCAACCTCGTCCGACAGCTCGGATTCGCTGTCTGCTATCTTCTCAACAATCGAAGCAAACACGGCATCGGGCTTCCCTGAGGTCTGAACAATGCTCTGCTCATAGTTTGTAGCCTTTATCGTCTCCGCCAGCTCCCGAAGCTGCCTGATCTCATCGTTACGGTTCAGTATCTTCTGATTTAACCACCTCCCCTGCGACAAATATTCTTTGGCTGTCACTATCATTCACGCTCCTTTAATACTTGTTCTGCTTCTTCATGGGTGAGAAATACCCATTTGCCAAAAGATGAAAACGCAATATATATGTGTTCTTTTTGGTTGCCAACCCAAGAAGGAATTAAATGTGTGCAATGTACCTTCCAAGATGACAAATTGCAAAGAAAGCCCTCTACGGTTAACGGTGTTATATTTTTGTGCACAAAACTAACTTTATACACGACATCTCCAACCTTACACGGCAGTTCAATTACTTTTGATTTGTCGAGAAAACATTTGCAAATCGGATTTGCAATTCTCAGCATCTTTTCCTTGATAAAAAGGTCTTTTTTCATAACGTCTGCACACACTTCATAGTGTAGACAGTTTTTACAGTCAGTCATTATTACCCTCCTTCAACAATTCAGGGTTATCGTGAATGTTTCCGATGACCGCTATATTACGACTGTTAAGACTATCCGCAGTGTACCATGCTCTAATGTTATCAAAGAAGAAACACCCGTCTTCAAATACAACACGATAAGTTTTTTGAGAGTCTGTCGTTAATGTAACAACATCCCCCTCAAAAATCTTTGTTCCGTTCTTATCGGTTAAGTCTGTGTACTGTCCTATGGTATTTTCATCAACATACAAGCAATTTGCACCCCTGCAATTATATTCTTCACACTCATATACGCTTTCTACCATAACCGTTTCGCCGTGACTATCTTTTGTAGGTACGCCGTACACCCACTCACCGTTATCTGTTCGCTTGCTACGAAAAATTATATCTCTCATTCTTCCTCACACCTCATACTTTGTTTTAATTTCATATATGCAACTTATTTCCTCTGCACCATAGCGATAGAGCTTGTTAAAAAGAGCAATATATTGTTTCTCTTTGTCTAAATCATTTTTAAAACCACTCATAGCTTTTTCAAAATACTTTCGGTCGTTGTTTGTGTACTCAACTATCAAAAGTATTAAATCTTCGATATCAGTCGCATTAAATTCAATGCAATCGTCATTTGCAAATTTTACGAGCCACATTCTTCCTCACCCCCAATCCAAAGCCTGTCCGCAATATCTGCAATAAGGAGAAGAACCCACTAAAGTTTTACAAGACGGGCATTTATAGTCTCCTTTATAGATACTACCGGCTTTCTTCGGTATCTGCTTTTCAAGGGCTTTAATAGCCATATCATACGCTATTGTAACTTCGCATTTGTCACAATTACCACAATCAAAACAAAAAGTTTCACAACGTTCCAAGCTCAATTCTTGTAGTATTTTAATAGCTTCTTTCTCTTTCATTAGTCTTCAACCTCCCGTCGTCCATTCGAGCACCGCAGTTAGGGCAGAAATTCATAGGGTCTGTATCAACACATCCGCACTCTGTACACCTATAACATATATCAGTGTAATTATTTTTATATGCAGGAAACGAACTCCACTGTCCGTGTTTTACCTCTTTGACGTCGGCGGTAGGTTGCTCGTTTATAAGCGAATTTAACCAACCTCTTATTGCAGGGTTATTAACTCTCTTATATACGGTTTCTTGAAGTTTATCTGCGTCAATATATCTGCTCATTGCTTTATCTCCTTTGCTTTATAGAATTTGCACACATCAGGCTTCTGCTTCAAAATTGTGCAATACTTGCCGGTGCAGAATCGGCAGGTTTTGTCTTTACATTTCGGCTGCTGTTTTAAGCCCATGATCTACTCCCCCATTTCTTTATTCTTGTTATCAGGTTCAAAAGCGATTTTCTTGACACTTACTCTTACTGTCGAATTCTTATGCGTTGGATCCATAAGCTCAACGGAATAATTCCATTGATTTTGAACTCTGTCAAACCAATATACAAGGCATGCCGGTATGTATCTGCTACCCTGATAAAAAACATACCGTTCCATTGCAATATGTTTTTTTAGCTGTATAATGATTTTGGAAATGTTCATCATATATCGCCTTTTATGCTTATAAACAGACCCGGTACATCGGAATAAAACTTTTCCGTAATTTCACTTGCAACCTGAGCATCGTCTTTCCAGAAGCTTAATTCTGTCATAACATCTTTAAGAAGTTTGATTAAATTATCGGTATCCGGTCTTGTAGTTTTATACTCTCCGTTGTAATGCTTACCTGTAATCGGGAAGCACCACTTTGTCACGAGCTGCACCGCACCGTGTAAAGGTTCTTCGGGTTTATATTCACCGAGGTAGGCAAGAAATTTTTGTTTTGCATCTTTAAGCTCTGTCGGCTTTTTATCTTTCTTTTCTGCGGCGGTTTCGTTGATTATTTCCTTAT